>Ga0315906_10009034_pt1 | contig 11887 bp, 7 predicted proteins | sample LakEriMetagenome_4_FD_203526 | JGI IMG/M metagenome (GOLD analysis project Ga0315906, IMG submission 203526) | Freshwater fungal communities from buoy surface, Lake Erie, Ohio, United States - Buoy 2 MA122 | ecosystem: Environmental > Aquatic > Freshwater > Lake > Lake biofilm | place: USA: Lake... | reverse complement strand
GAATATCAAAAGGCGGAATTCAAGACTGCATTGTTTAATGATAAAGAAGATAAAGATAACATCACACTATCATATAGCGAAGCAGGAAGATAATGACGGAAATAATTCAACGTAAGCTGTTTTTACCGGACACAGCTACATCAGTAACCGAAGCTAGTACGCGTGAATCCATTACAAAGATCATGACAATGCTAAACCCATATATGTTAACCATAAATAATAAATCGATTGTACAAAAGCAGTCGATCGAATCACATGGTTCTTCGACAACGTGTGACAATGTAAAAGAAATCCAACATGTGGTCGAAGAACCATGTGATAACAAAATTAGCAACCTTACACCGGCTCAAGCCGATTCATTGTTTTGGTGTATTTACATTGCGATTCATAAATACGACGAATATTTAATGATTCACAATAAACATAATATGATCGAGCTCGAGTGGAAACAAAAATTGGCCAAACTAATAACCGATTGCCCAACCAAACTGAAACAATCCACCCATAAAGTCACCAAAGCAAATATTCAAGAAATTTTATCGGATTTTATGACCGCGCCATACAAAACAAACATGCTATGTGTTATTGCAATCACCGTGTATTATAATATTCATATTATTATCATGAATTCCACTAACAATATGCGAATGGAGTTTACTACAGATACACATCCTACAGATGCACATCTGGTCGATACATATGTTATTTATAAAAATGAAAGAAATCATTACAGTATTTGTCCAGAGCCTGCATCATCAGCTGAGCTGGCTCGCATTCGATGCAGTAGTTTTTTAATTGAAAACAACGAGAAACCACTCAAGTCGATCGGCTCCTATAAAGTAGACGAATTGATTCAATACGCAAAACTGTTTGGTGTATACAATGACCACGAAAAATATAAGAAAAATGAACTGCATGATATTGTTGGAGAATATGCAGCAAAGTATAATATAACAATATAGTCATAATATAGTCATAATATGGCCATAATATATTCATATTAGCCATATGTTGTACCCTAAAAACAAAAACATGTTATTTTATTCATAAAAAAATAACAAATTATTGATTGACTGGAAAATTGAAATAATAATATATCTCCTATTTATATACAAATATATTATTATGTCCAGGGAACCTGTGAAAAAAATGGATAAACCACAACATAGACAGGCGAAGACACAAGCGGAACAAAAGTCTGGTATTGAGCGCATAGTTCAACACTATTTAGAAAGTAATCCGCTCGTGCCGAACGCTGGCAAGACAAGTGAGTTAGAACTACGTTTTGGTACGAATCCGCGAATTTCAAAGCCTATTTCCAAAATCGACTATGACAATGTGGTGAAACAGTTATATGCATGTGGATTTACACCTGACACGGATGATGGTACCCATATGTTGCGTATACACAACGAATACACAGATCCCCGAACCGGAGAAAAGAAAATATCCAATATGCGCGCCGAAATCACGGGTCTCGATTTGATCCAGGAATATTGCCGCACAAATAGTATACAAAAGCTCATTGATATGCCATCTACGATTTTCAACAAACTAAAATTCACACAGAAAATGACGGCTACTACCAAATCCGGAGAATTGATATACAAACTCGATGTAGAAGATTTTAATTTCCGCGTTTCGTATCAAACCGAACAAGATTATCATATTCAATCGCCAAACAGTCGCAAAATCATTGACAAATGGAACGATTCGATGAAAATATTTCGTTCGATGAACCGCGTCCGGTTTCGCCACCCAGATTTTCCGATTTTTGCGGATTTGACCATTGTGAAATCGTCGAAGAAAATGAACAAAGTGGAAGTCCCTCAATATACGATACAAGAAGCCGAAGTGTTTAATAGTGTAGAACATTATGAGATTGAGTTGGAAGTAGACAACTATCGCGTTGGTCCGGGCAGCGATTATAATACAATGCCCAGGTTGATGGTCCCAATACGAAAATGCATACGTATTGTGTTAAGTGGAATACAGGGTACGAAATTCCCGATTTCATATAAAGACCGCGATGGAATATTACAGTCTTATATGCATTTGTTGCATGGACCCGCCGACCCGGCAAATCCCAATGACAACAAACGGCGAATCACGTCGTCGAATTTTATTGGCCCCGGTTCGTTCACACTGCAATTAGAAAACGTGGTTGATAATACCAACTCGAATATGCTGACGCCCAACATTCGCAACAATTATACCGTGACGGATAAGGCGGATGGTGACAGAACACTGTTGTACATTCACGGTGATGGACGTATGTACTTGATTGATACAAATATGAATGTGATGTTTACTGGCACGAAGACGACTGAGAAAACGTTGTTCAATAGTTTGCTCGACGGTGAACACATCAAATATGATAAAAACGGTAAATTTATTAATCTGTATGCGGCATTCGATGTATATTATATCCATGAAAAATCGGTTCGGGAGTATCCATTCTTACCGGTAGCAACGGAAGAGAGCAACCAACTAGAAGCCAGATTGCCATTGTTGCACAAATTTGTAGATTTATTGAATCCGGTTTCGATATTGGACGACCCGGGGTCGGGTGAAGTAAAACCATGCAAGAATAGCAATCCGTGTGATTTCCGCGTCCATTGCAAAGCATTCTATTATGATACGGAGAAAAACACCATATTTGACGGTTGTTCGAAAATATTATCGAATACGCGCGATGGCATTTTTGAATATAATACGGATGGGTTGATTTTCACGCCAGCCCGGTTCGCGGTTGGAGGTGCATCTGTTGGCGGAAAACCCGGCCCTAAGACGAAATCTACGTGGGATCATTCGTTTAAATGGAAGCCCGCCGAATTCAATACCATCGATTTCTTAGTGACCATTAAAAAGAACAAAATGGGAAAAGACGAAATCAGTCATATTTTTCAAGACGGAAAGAATTTACAAGGTGTTCAATCCGTGTCTCAATACAAAACACTGGTCCTACGATGCGGTTTCAGTGAGCGTATGCACGGGTTTTTAAATCCGTGTCAAACCATATTGGATGACAGTGATGTGAAAAATGATGGCGCGGTCGATGACGAAAATGAATACAAACCGGTTCCGTTTTACCCAACCGACCCATACGATAAAAACGCGCACTTATGTAATATGATGTTGCAAGACGTAGACGGACGGTTCTTAATGAAAACCGAAGAAGGTGAGTATTTTGAGGAAAACATGATTGTTGAATTCAAGTATGTCATTACAAATCAAGATGGTTGGCGTTGGGTTCCTTTGCGTGTTCGTTATGATAAAACTGCCGAATTATTATCTGGAATAAAGAAAAATTACGGAAACGCTTACCATGTTGCAAATAACAATTGGCATTCTATACATAATCCCATCACTGAAGAAATGATCAGTACCGGACAAAATATCCCTGAGCGCGTGGACGAGGTTTATTACAGCAAAACCACCGACGAAACGAGCACACAGGCGCTTCGTAACTTTCACAATCTGTATGTAAAGTCGAAGTTGATAATGTCCGTGTCAAATCGCGATGATACACTCATCGATTATGCGGTTGGAAAAGCAGGCGATTTGTCGAAATGGATTTATGCGAAATTAAAATTCGTCTTTGGAATTGATATTGCAAAGGATAACATACATAATCAACTGGACGGCGCATGTGCAAGATATTTAAAAGCAAAAAAGAAATATACACATATGCCGTCGGCGCTCTTTGTACACGGAAATAGCGGTGTAAATATTCGCTCTGGAAGTGCATTGTATACAGAAAAAGACAAACAAATTACAAACGCCGTATTCGGTGCAGGTGCGAAAGACGCAACCATGTTGGGCAAAGGAGTCTATCGCAATTATGGTGTTGCCGAACCCGGATTTCATATCAGTTCGTGTCAATTCGCAATGCATTACTTCTTTGAAAATAGCACCACACTTCATCATTTCCTGCGTAACTTAACTGAATGTACGCGGTTGCAAGGCTATTTCATCGGTACATGTTATGATGGTCAAACCGTATTTGATTTACTTCGAAACAAACGAAAAGAAGAAAGCCTTAGCATATTCAAGGGTGAGCGTAAGATATTCGAGTTGACCCGCATGTATGACCAGACTGGATTTCCGGAAGATGATTTGAGTTTGGGATATGCGATTGACGTGTTTCAAGAAAGCATCAATAAAGTATTTCGCGAATATTTGGTGAATTTTAAATATTTCATTCAGTTGATGGAAGATTACGGATTTGTGTTAATATCAAAAGACGAAGCAATAAACATGAATCTTCCTGACAGTAGTGGGCTATTTGGCGAGTTGTTTGCACAAATGAGCAAAGAAACTAAAATGCGACCCAATACGAAAGCCGACTACAAAGATGCGATGTATATGTCACCGGAAGAAAAACAAATATCTTTTATGAACCGTTATTTTGTATTTAAGAAAATACGCAATGTGGATGCTAAAAAAATGGGCGAAGTCATTACAAAACAAAAAGAAATCGTCGACAAGAACGGGGAAGAAAATGTGCAAAAAATGGAAGAGCAACGGGCCACAGAGCAACCGTCTGTTGTTGTCCCTGAAAAACTGGCCACAGAACAAAAAATAGTTATCAAAAAAACACAGAAAAAGATATTGTTGACTAACTTCACGCCGGTACAAGAAGATGTTGTGAGCATTGTGAATCCGCCACAACCCGAGAAAAAACCAAAACTAAAAATAATCGGTAAGAAATAAGCGTAAAAATGCGTAAGACATAATTAGAATAAACCATATTCATGCATAACCACAAACAATATAAATATTTTACAATAATTATATTATCAAAACATGTCCTATTATTTATTACCTAAGAACCCTTTTTTAATACATAAATATATTGATTATATCGAATGTGATACACCACCGACTGCGGTGATTTCAAACTCGTTATCCACGTATTTATCCGAAATTAAACAGAAAATCGATTATAGGGAAAAAGATTGGGATATATTTAAAAAATATACGAATCCATACGAATACGTTCACTCAACCGTACCCTACAAAAAACTCAGTATAGCAAAAGCAAAGCCATTATCTCGTTCTTTTTTCAAAATGATAGAAATTATGCAAACATTTCAATTGGCAACCAGTTCCCAGCCAATCAATACATTTCATTTGGCAGAAGGGCCAGGCGGGTTTATTGAAGCAATATCCATGTTGCGCAAAAATAAGCATGACATTTACATTGGTATGACACTCATGGACGAACATAATGACCCAAATATACCAGGATGGAAAAAAACGAACACATTTTTAAAACAAAACCCGAATGTCTACATTGAACGAGGACTAGATGGAACCGGCAATATTTTATCTGTGAAAAATCTACTCGGGTGTAAGGATGCGTATAAATCATCTATCGATTTTATTACCGCGGACGGAGGATTTGATTTCTCGTTTGATTTCAATAGTCAAGAAGTATCCATTGCGCAGCTGTTGTTTGCGCAGGTTTGCTATGCAGTAACCATGCAAAAAAAGGGGGGAACATTTGTGCTGAAAGTATTCGATTGTTTTATGCAACATACAATGGATATATTGTGTATATTATCATCGTTTTACGATAAAGTATATATAACAAAGCCAAACACCAGTCGGTATGCAAACTCGGAAAAATATATAGTATGTAAGCATTTTTTATTACCAACATGTGAAAAGTTTTTCCCATTTATACAGAAGGCGTTTGAGAGAATGATCGCGCCACCCGGTCTGGTAAACAATATGTATGTCCACCGTTTTTTAAACATTCCATTGCCGCTATGTTTTGTATCGAAATTAGAAGAATACAATGCCATATTGGGCCAGCAACAAATCGAAAATATTCATTATACCATATTGTTAATTGACAACAAGCATAACCAAGACAAAATCGACGCTTTAATTAAAATGAACGTACAAAAATGCATGCAGTGGTGCGTGAAACACGATCTGCAATACAATATTATTGTAATGAACTCGAACGTATTTTTGCAAATGTCATAAAATGAGCAATAAATGATTGATGTATTCCACGGTGAATACATCAAACCATGAGTTAATATTCCGGAATGAATCGCGTGAATATTTCTGCACGTTTTTCCCACGTGCAATTCGATACATATGCTTGTTGGTTAGATAACAGTTGTTGGTTATAATCACTGTAATAATTTACGATTAAATCGATCGTTTTTTCTATAAATTGGCGCTGGTAGCTTTCATGTAGTTGATTGATTTGAACCGGGTGCATAACACAATCATTGGTTGAATATGCATCATGAAGAACATCAATGTTGGGATTATATAAATTCGCAAAACCGTTGGAAGTTTCAGGTATAGCTCCCAATTCGGATGAAATTACATTACATCTGTGTGCCATCGCTTCCAATACCGAGGTGCAGCACGTTTCCGCATATGTGTTTGGATAAAAGAATACCATTGATGTTTTTACATGGTCAAATAATACTTTCTGCGGAACGGATCCATAGAATTCAATCTGCGGGTCTTGAATAAATAGCTCGTATACGGATTTGTAGTAATGATCGTAATCATTATGACATACTTCATTTACATCGGTTATCGGCAAATATTCGGGTTTAGATTTCGTGATTTCGCGACCAAAACACGAGAACACTTTGAATTTAATATCCGGAATGTACTTTTTTATTACTTGAAACAAATAATATGCAATAATTAACCCTCTGTATGGAGTGCTAAAATATACCAACGTTTTTTCTTTCGATAGGTTTTTTAACTGGTCTAATTGAATAAATGGAGAAATGCCATTGGGAAGAATAACACATTTGTTATGTTGCAACTTAAACTGTTGAATATATCGATTTTTTTGCCAGTTGCTTACAAAAATATATTTATCGAACGGATAGTGAATCACATTGGGTTTGATAAAATCAACCGAAATATCATGATGTAACCAATTCCATAACAATATATTTGGATTAATGTCGGTGAAAAATGTTCGAGGAAGAGACGATTGCCCTTGAAATACAACAATATCTGGTCGAATGCTCTTTATAATGTCTTCTCTTAATGGCAAATAATTCAAATTGTGATTAACCGTTAATATATTCGGCATAGGTGTCATAACGTATACGGTATATTTCTTTGATAATATTTTTGACAGGTTATATATAGCAGATTCGGTACCGCCTAATGGTCGTTCGTTGATTGTATTGTACCCCCATTCACTATAATCTATGAATAATAGGATTTTTTGAGGTAGTTGCGGTTGAACTAACATATGTAATTTGAATATCATTTTTTTATGATAATCCTGCATTTCTTGCAGATTAATCGTATCATTAACAATCGTATTGTATGGAATGATCTCTATATCCGTGATATCATATTTGTCGACGTATTGTTTAATGATTTCCCGTTTATATTTATCATCATTTTCGTCATTTTTTTGCGTCTGGTCAACCGGTCGAAGAGATGCACTATTTTCATTTATAGCGTTATATAAATATATGTATGGATCGCTTAAATGGAGAACGTTAAATTCGGTACCTTTGCATTCTTTATACAATATGATCGTATACATAAAATCGTCATACAAATACATACGCTCATCATATAATTTTTCATATTTATCCAGTATTTTTCGATTTATACATAATAGCCGATATGGGGTAGCTAATATTTCGTTGTAATCAGAATGTATGATTTTGATATTTTTTGGTTCATATATGTTATAATTACATGTCATATTATAACTATGAATCGGTTCAGTCGAATTGTGAATTGTTTTTTCAAACGTGGCGGATGTGCGATTTATTTTTGCATTTCCGGTCAACGTAATCACATCACACTGTTTTTCGTTTTTAACATTATTAATACGTTCTAGCGTATATGGAAAGAAAAAATCATCCCCGTCTAACATAACTAGATTTTCGTATCGATTCTCTGCGCGAAATATAGATAACACCGAATTATGTCCTTTTCCTGGATATCCGTTTGATTCTGTTCTCACTATTTTTTTCAACTTTGAATGTGTGTGGTACCCAAATTCGCGCATAACATCGTGATAAAAGACTTCATTTCTGGTATTCACTACTATATATATTTCATAATCGTCGAAATTTTTTTGATGAATTACACTTTGAAACGATTCATGTAATAATCGAATGTTACTTGAACATAGAATTCCCACTAAAAATTTTACCATAATGTAAACAATATGACATATTATTCATATTGTTTCGACGACTGTTTATATTGCGTTTGCGAAACTGGTAACAGAACATTGTTTCATTTCATCCGAGTATTTTGAAAATGTGGGCGTTTTCTTGATTGGGTATCCAATCTTATCTTTTACAGTATATCCATTGGATGGGACACCGTATGCGAGTGCATTCGCCACCGCCCCGCCAAAAGCACTTCTATATGAAGAAGACGAGTTTGTGATGGAATTGTATTTCTTGCGAGTGATTAAGTCGCTCGAATTCACGCCACCTTGTTGTGCAAACTGCGGGTTGTTCGGTTTGTAGTATAATTTTACATATAACGGCTGAATTCCCGGCGTAAAACTGGATGTAAATACTTTATAAATATCGGTCGATGTTGTAGGGGAACTCGGGTAAGATGCTGCATTAAATCCAATTGCGGATTTGAATATGTTATCAGCGATCACGAACTGTGGGTATAAACCCGATGACGAAACGTTAGCCCATGTGGTTAACCCATTACCATCTGTCGGAATGACGTAATTACTTGACGGAAATACGGTGGCATCAATTCGATATGATTGCAATTCGATTACATTCGCATTGTTATTATATCCAAAGTTTAATGCATATGTGATATTATCACTATAAAATTCTGAGCTGCTTCCGCTGGGGTTTTTGATGAAATAATGTAAATTTGCAAACATGGCCTGTTTGAATTTGCGGTTTAAATCATCCAATGTATAGTAACCAGCAGTAATTGCAACCTGATACGTGGTTGTATTCGCGATTAGATTGCGGGGAGTACTTGAATCATATTTGTTCACCCATGTATATCCAAATGATGTATCCGCGGGAATGTAATATTTTAAACAATGATTTGTGCCATTGGGAGAATACACATTTGCAGATGATAGATTTGACCCTGGTTTTGCGGTCGAATCCCCTTTTCTAATATAATTATACTGGTTTTGCACAAATGTACGGTTACGGCTGGTCAAATATTGTGACGATGATGTATAATATGTGTCGTCATTCTTGCCTTCATTAAATTTTCGTTTAATCATTCCACTGCTACGTACTCGATTACGAGCATTCGCAGCTGGCGATAAAACCACACTACAGCTTTCATAATTTTCACACTTATTATTCGGCGTTGTGTTGTCGATTGTGTTGACTAAATCCTTTACATTCGTCGCAATGGTATTGTTAATTGTGCCGTTTGGACGGTTGAACACATCAATGCGCAATGATGCATTCGACCCGATGATAGTTGTCGCCGTGCTCGCAATTTCTCGTCTATATATCTTTAATGGATTTGCCGCAAATAATTTGGGGGTATCTGTGCGTACTTGTCCATTTTTTTGAATAGATGAATGTATTTGGTTAAACGTTCTCCCTTTCCATTGAATAAGTGGTATAGGATTTAAATTTAATAAAGCAGACATAAATATACTATATACTTATAGAATTATTATTTGCAAAAAACCCTAATAAATACATGTGTCATATACAATACAGTTGACAGATGAATCTTAATATACCCGCATCCAAATTTATAACACATTTTGTGTCTTGGCTAGATACTAAAAATAATACGATCATGGATGGAAATTTCACCAAATTATGTTATATTACTCCGCATATGACGATGAATGGATTATATTTACATTTCCCAGTGGATGCATCCACTCACGATATATTGGATGATAAAACCCAGCTTAAATTTCATCCACATGCACAACACAACATACAATTAATTGCTGAATTTACTAAGATTGAGCGCAAAATGTTAGATAATTATGTTCAAACCCAACAGAAACCCCTTAAGCAGGTTCATTTGTTATCTAAACAACTATTGTCTGGATTTATGAAAGTATACAAAGAAAACAATTATACGGAGTTACAACACTACAATGACTATTGTGTAAAAATATCGGGTGTGTGGGAAACGCATGATGAGTGTGGTTTAACGTATAAATTGTTTGGCGGGGTTCGCATGGCCAACTCGTAGAAACATTCGCATGGCCCAACCCATAAACGGGTTCGCATGGCTAACTCATAGAAACATTCGCATTTTAGATGGTGGTCTACCAAACACGGTGTTGCCTTTGCGCAAATCATGGACACTATTGTTTGCAGTGTTATTTACGACCTCTGCTTTAAAATTTGTGATATTAATAAACATGGTGTTGTCGTCGATATTATATACGAGGTCTTCGATTGTTCGCAAACCATCAGTTGTATTAAATCTAAACCGTTCATATTCGGTTCGATTGACAACACGTTCTAATCCATCTTTCATTTGCAAAATGTTTTTATCCATTATTGGGTAGAACTGTGAACGGTCAATATGTAACCCACACGTCTGTACGCGCTTTTGAAACATATTATCTTCGTATCCCCATGCCCACAAATTAGGAAACCCGTTTGATTTTTCGTAATCGCTTCCCTTTATAGAGACAATTCCGCCCAACGTATATGTATATCCATAAAAATGCTTCACATTCCCGTGTGTTGTTTCATACTTCAAAAAATTTTTGGTATAAGGCATTGTATCCACATCATTGAATACGAATGTTATATGTTGGTAATCATTGGGGTATTTTTGTTTCATTGCCAGAAACCCGATATTTTTCATTGCCCCGCGATTGAAATCGCGATTATCACACTGATGTGCAAAATAGATTGCATAGTCGTCTTTGTTCATGTCTTCCAATACATATTGCATTTGTCGAAGAAAAAATGATTTTTGCTGTTCACGGTCTCTATATGGCACAATAAAAACCAACTTGGGAACCTTCTGTGGAATAACATCGTCGCTTGGCTGAATTTCCAATTTGATATTTTCGTCGTACATCGATTTATATATTAGTACTGTAAAAATATATGCAGGTTTAAACCTTTGAAGAATTAAAACATTTGAAGATTTTTACACCTTTGAACAATTAAAACCGCACAAAGTGCGGTTCAAGTTCAAAGGAAACGTTGCCGATAAATCAATTAAGACGCACACAGAGTGTGCGAACTTAAATGTTCATCGGTGTATAATAAACATGCATGTTAGGTTGGCGATTCATAAATCAATAAATATTAAAAAATAGTTATTGATTTCGTGTAAATTATACACGTGTGTTTTACTAAATACATTTGGTAATTATGCGACCGCCTTGTATTTTTCGCGTATTACCGCTGGAATGAGAGTATCCTTAAAAGTCTCCAGTTTTTTGAAACACTTATTGATCGTGACCTCGCTAACCCCCGAAATGACTTTTATATCGTGCTTTGTGATGCTGTTATTACAATTATGTGCTACGAAAAATATAATTCCGGCGGCAATGGCATGCGGTATGTTATCCGTAATCATGTGCTGTTGCTCAATCTTCTTGGTAATGAATTTGGCTAACATGGTTTGCTCTGGATTAAAACTCAACCGACTACAGTAACGCTCGATAAATGAACTTGGCAGCGTTACACACAGTTCCGTCTGGCTGCTCGGGTCTAAATCTCGCTCGATATTATGTAGAATATTTACCGCCATGGAACAACCCGTCGTCGCACTCGTTTTGTCCAAATTAAATATTTGCGCAATCTCGTGCGATGTTCGAGGGCATCCATTTAACCGGCATGAAATGTATATCGAGGCCGCTTTTATTCCGTCGCGATTCAACCCACGAAACATTTTTTGCTCCGATATATCTTTATGAATT
>Ga0315906_10009032_pt1 | contig 11890 bp, 9 predicted proteins | sample LakEriMetagenome_4_FD_203526 | JGI IMG/M metagenome (GOLD analysis project Ga0315906, IMG submission 203526) | Freshwater fungal communities from buoy surface, Lake Erie, Ohio, United States - Buoy 2 MA122 | ecosystem: Environmental > Aquatic > Freshwater > Lake > Lake biofilm | place: USA: Lake... | reverse complement strand
AGATTAGCACAAACTGCAAAGGAATTTTGGATGAACAATGCAGATAAATTTTTAAATAATGAAATAGAATGAGAGGTTACTCTACAATGTCTGACGAAGATAGACAATCAATTTTAAAACAACACGCAACCGTTTATGATGGTTATGCCGTAGGTAATGTTCAATCAAACATGACACCATTAACTGTTTATGATGCTGCGAGAGATAAAGAAGGTATTACTGTCACTGGTAAAGGTGATGTTAAAACTTATACTAACCATAATATTAATGAGATAACCGCAAAACCTGGTAATTATGATGCGATTGAGCCCGCATATGAATTCGAGTCAGACGGACCACAACAATCTATGACACAAATGGGTATGGGTAAAAGACCGTATGATTTTGAATCACAAGGCCCAAGTGATGTTTACGAAGATGAGGTAGAAGAAATGTACCAAGATATGAATTTCGATGATTTATTACAGACAGATGAGGATTTACAAGCACAAAGAGACCAAATAGAAGAAAACGTGAATAAATCATTAGATATGTTCAAAAGATTTAAAAATTATAATTAATGGAAGTTGTTGAAGTTGTATCACATTACATTGATAAGACCCAAAACATAATCAATGTTGAATTTAGATTATTGGGTGATAGTGAAGATGAGGTACGAGAAGATATTGTAGAATATTTGTATTTTGAAGAATTTGGTTTTGATAATACAAAGGATTTTGACATTTTCGAGTCTATAATTGATGAGGAAGATGAATGGGATAATGATGATTATGATTATATAGATAATGAAGATGATTTATTGTCATTTTTGAATGAGTATTATGTTGTTTACCCAGACAAATTACCAAAAACACAATTTAAATAATGAAAAAATATATTTTGAATGAGGATTTCGTAAACGAACCAAATGTTGCTGTAATTGGTGATGGGATAGCTTACTTACTTGACAATTCGGATCTTTTTAGACCTTCGGACTTAATAGACCCCTTTATGACCGTTGACCAATTTTTAAATGAATTAATAAGACAAGAACCTTACCCTTTTATTGATTATCTTTTTTTCTCTATTGGATCTAACGATTTATTTAATCCTGACACAAATATTTCTGAACTTAATAATGAGTTGGTTAGAGTATTTCCAAAAGCAGAATTATTTTTAATGAAGGGTTACATCGATATAGATGAATTTAATTTTGATGACGATGAATGGACAAAAATTTCTGACGATGAAATAATATTCTATAATATATTTGAAAAAGATAGAGTTGAGATTGTTGGAGACTATGATACGTTTGGTGATGAAACATTATCAAAGGGAAGTATTGTAATTAGAGATTTAAGGGGTGTAATCAATAATTTTATTAAAGGGTCAAGTTCCGATTTTAAATTTATAGATGACGTTGAAGACGTGTCCATTATTAAGAACAAAGATTTAAACATTGATGACGAAACCGATTATGATACGATTTATGAATTTTTGGATAACTTCAATAAAATTGTAAAATCAAACAATACGTACAATATTGATAATAGATTTGAGGATATAGATGATGTAAAAATGTTGAAAATAGCTCTTTCATTTTTAGGTTATGGTGATTTATCAGACAATGGTTTTTATGACGAAAAAACAGAAGAATCTGTAAAAAAGTTTCAATTAGATAATAATATAAACTCAGACGGAGAATCTAATAATGAAACGATTGAAGAAATTTTTTATGAACTAAAAGTTCATGGATTTGACCAAGATGACCTAGGTAAATTTTTAGGTGATTATAAAGTTGAAGATGATGCAGCCGATGAATTTGAATTAGAAAATAAAACTTCATCCGAATTTAAGAATGAGATGTCTGAATTAGGTATCAAAATGAAAAACGGAGGAAGTGATATAGATAGTGGCGGACAGATAGATAGTAAATTTTTAGGGATACTTACTTTATTGTTTAAAGAGTTCAAAAAAAATTCACCGTCGGCAAACATAGTGATTACATCTGGAAATGATAAATTCCACCACAGTTTACCATATACAAGTTTACATACAAAAGGTAAGGCATTAGATTTAACCCTTGATAATAGTTTTCATGGGTCATTTATAAAATTATTAAACAATTATAAGAGTGAGTATCCTGAGTTTGGTTATATAGATGAATATAACGATCCTTCCGAACATTCTACAGGCCCACACTTCCATTTACATTTTAAAGGATAAGTTTATTTTTCTTTCTGTTGAGGTATTTATTAATAAATGAAAACTTTACAGGAAAATATTTCTCGCATCAAAAATTTGATGAGCTTATCGGAAGACGATACAGAATTTACTAAAGACCCATACGGTGATTATTCGGATGGTCAAGCACCAATTCAGACAGGACCATCAAAATATGGTGTGAATCCAGATTTAGATAAAAAAATGGATGACTATGATTCTGATGGGATGGGAGAAGGTGAAATAAAAGAAGAAGATGAGGAAACCACTACAACTTCAACCGACACAACAACCGACACCTCATCTGCGGGTGCAACAACAGTAAGTAAATGGGAGAGTGGTCGAAAACTTGGACCAACATATAATGGTCCAAATGCTAAATGGATGAGTAATATTGGTAAAGGTCCAAGTAATAAAACCGCAACTGAGAAGTGGTCATCAGGTAGAACATATGGACCAACAGGTAAATACGGTGCGTAATGAATGATAAAACTTTAAATCAACAAATTGTTAGGCAGTTGTCATTAATAAATTTTGACAGGTCAACACCTCTACTTGAGCAACAAGTAAAAAGTGACAGATTAGGTTCGGGAGGACAATTCAATCCAATTTTACCAAACAAAAATATGTCAATCAAACAACAAACAGAGTTGAATGATAGTACTGTTGCAAAAAAGGCTTTTTTGATAATTAAAAAGGAGGTTGATGGTGGTTATATGCCTTGGATGTGGGGTACAGACGAATCGGCAATTTTGGATGCTTTAAAAACGATTAAAAATAAAAATCAATATGATAAACTTTTAAAGTTAATTCATAAAAATTACGAAGAGTCCACAGGTTTAACCGTTCTGCAGTTTTTACAGTCCCAAGAATTTAGCGTAGGTGCAGACCCACTTTCTAGAACTTTATTAGGTGGAGGACCAACAGGTTTAGGACAAGATATTCAATACAAATACAACGATAAATGGTTAATAGAGTTCGAAAAAATACTTAGTAAGTTTAACCCAAATGAAAAGTATGAATATGAATCCATGTTCTCATCTAAGGACGAAACAACTAATCAATTAAGAGCTGTTATCCCACCTTATTCGAGAGAAGTTTTACATTTAGCGATTCCAGGTGTTTCAATTTTGATAGCCATGCTTTCAGGTGGTGTATTATCTCCTACTGCAGCTTGGTTAGCGGGGGCATCTGTTGAGTTATTCGATGTTGCTGTATATTATTTTGTTGATGATGACCCATATTTGGCTGGGTTAGGTGCTATTTTCGCGTTAGTCCCCGGAGGAACTTTGTTGGGAAAATATATAGGAAGAATGGGTAAAAACCTTTTCATTAAGTTTTTAAAAAAAATAGGTCTTTGGAGATCAGGAAAAATTGGATCTGAAGCGTTCGAACAAGAAGAGAGAAGAGCCCTGAACGAGTTTATAGAAAATCAAACCACGTATCAGAGACTTGCTTATCAAGCGGCTGCAAAAAGTTTTATTAATAGATTATTAATTAAAACTGCAGGGAGTTTACAAAAGACAGCAGAATTAATAGTTTGGTTAGTTAAGAAAGGAATATTACCTGCTAAATTTTTGACTGAGTTTGGACTTACTATGGTTGGAGGTTTTGCGTCTTGGGATTACATAGCATCCACAATGAAAATTTGTAGATCGATGTATTTGGAAGATTTGAAAAAAAGTAAAACTGAATTAGTAAAGTTGTTAGGTAGTCTCTCTGAAGAAGTGCTTGTTTTTGCCGAAAGATGCGACTCCAAAGAAAAACAAGAAATTGTAAATGAAATCAAATATACTCTTGAAAATTTAAAAGGGATTGTAACTGCAACACTATTAGATTTGATTGAAAGTGACTTTGTATTTGAAGAATCCAAGTATAATAATGTATTTTTATATGAAGTTGCATACATACAATACGTTTTAAAAGAATTAGGGATTACTAGTAAAACGAAACCTACTTATTATTTTTATGATAACAAAACAAAAAATCTTAAGGTTGAGGGGACTGAAAGTGTAGAAAATGTTTCAGTATATAATTTTGCCGGTAGATTAATGAAATCAACCGACAATGATGGTAAATCAAATATGAATGTTGATTTTTCAAAATTTAGTGAAGGTGTTTACATAGTATATATAACATTTGATGATAACACTAAACGAGCTATAAAATTATTTTCTTTAAAAGATAAGAGTGTATCAGGTGTGTATAATACTGGCTCTGTTAACGAAACATTCAAATGGGGTTACTATGACAATTATACTAAAAAAATAGTAGAAGCCTACCAAAAGAAAAAAGGTTTATCCGTTGATGGTGTATGTGGTTCTAATACTTTGAAAAAGTTACTTTCAGATGCTAATAAAATGTCAAGTATCGAAAATTTTGGGAACCTACCTTTAGATGGTAAAGCGCTTGAAAGAGCAAGAAAACAGGCTATTGAAATTATCAAAAAAAATCAAGAATCATTTGACAACCTTTCAAGTAAGATATCGCCACGTATGTTAGAAGAAGAATATCAAAAACAAAAAAATAAAGTTCAAGAAGATACATTTAAAGAACTTGAAAAAATGAATTTAGATGAAAATGATTTACAAGAATTAGAGGACAGATTAGGTAGTTAAATAATTTGTAACTTATATCTAATATTAATATATTTATATTGTATGGAAAAAAAATTAATATCCGAAATTAAAAGAATCCAAGGATTGATGGGGGTGGAAAAAGTAGTTTCAGAACAACTTTGGTTGAAAACGATGATTCAAAATTCTCCTGAGATTATGGATAATTTTATGACGATTTTAAAAAAGGTCAGAACAAAAGGTCAATCTTTAACTGATGATGAAATTGATGATTTGATGATTCTTTTAGATGGTAAAATAAGTAGACAACAATGGGATGAACTTTATGCGTTATTAAAATCAAGTGACGACTATAAAAAACTACTAGCAACAACAGATAACTTTTTGGATGACCTACAAAAATACGGAAGTAGGACCGGACAAGAAATACCTGGAGTTTTTAATTCCCTTGCTGCTATAAAATTATCACCTGAGGAAATAAAAAATATAACCTTACAAACTATCAGAACAACGATAGAAACGGAAGGGTCTAATTTGAACAAGTTATTCAACTTGGTAGATGACTACTATAAAAAAGAAGTTGACGAGTTATTAAATAGCGGTGTTTATGTACACCCAGAAGAAGTTTTTGATAGTGCCGACGACTATTTCAATGGTTGGGTAATGAGAAAAGTAAAGGAGGGTAAAATTAACCTTTCAACTTTAAGTCCCGAAGATGTTTATAAAGCATTATCTGAAAGGATGAGAATTAATTCAAAAACAAAAATAGCACTAGACGACGCAGCCAAAGAAGGTAAAACAATTACTACACCAAAAAAAACTAAGACTGTTGTTTATGGTGTTGAAACTTCAGAACCTGTTTTATTTACAGATGAAGTTGTAGGTGTTCCTGATGAGTTTAGAGATAAATATTTAAAATTATTAGACAAAAAGAAATTAGGACAAGAAGCTCTACATGATTTTGAGGAGGCGTTTTTGAAAGGAGTGGATGATTTTAAAAAAAGAGAAATAGATTTAGAAACATTAAAAATACTTTCTAAGGGTGTTGACGATTTAGAAACCCTTTCAACATTAGGTTCTACTTTTACTAAAATTAATAAAGAATTGAAATGGTTCGAAAGATTCTACGCGTCGGTGTTCAGACCATATTATAGATGGTGGGTTTCAAATTTTGAAATTTTATTTTATAAAATACAAGCGGGTTCATTAGATCCAGGATTTGAATTCTATGCTAAAAAGTTTGATGATGCATTTGGTATTGCTTTCAATAATTTTATTAAAAATAAAAAAAATATCTCTTCGGCCTATTTGTTTGAAATAAAAGATAAACTTTTGAAGTTGTCGTCATCACCAATAAATGACCCAAGGTTTTTAAATTCTACATTGTCTTTGGAGGATCTTTGGAAGAACTTTAAACAAAATGCGAGTAAACAAATCAAAACACAACAAGAGCTGTCTGAGTTTAATGAATTTGTTAAATACATTGAAAATCAACCGTCAAATTTTAGATCCACAGCAATTAAAGATTTATTTGATGACGCAGCTAAACAAGAAGGAGTTAAAAGTTCACAACAACTAATTGATGATATTAATAAAAAATTAGATGACCAATTAAAAACTGTAAAAAATAATGAACTAACTTCAAAGATAATTGAAGGTGCTGTAAAATTTGTTAAAAATAGATTTGATAATTTAAGATCTATGTATCTTACAGGTACATTTAGAACTCCTCAAGATGTAGAAAGGTATTTTATACAAAAAGGTGGTTATACTAGTAAAACTGCAATTGGATTAACTTTAAAGGTTTTTGCGATTTCTAGATTATTAATACCATTTTTAGCTGGTATATATTATGCACTTGCAGATGGATTGAAAAAATCACAAGACATTAAAGGTCAGAAACTTATAGTTGACCCTAATACTCCATTCGGGCCATACATTAATGTTTTTGGTATATATATAATACCAACAGTGATTGATGGTTTACTTGGAAAGAACATCTATGATTATGGTTTTAAAAAGACGAAAGGTGAAGGAAAACTAGGTTGGGATGATATTTTAGAAAGTGCAATACCTGGTTATGCTGATGATACAATATTAAGTTTGGGTGATAAAGCAATTCAAGCATTATCAGCCGCAGGGCAAGAAGAGGGACAATATACTACTGAACAAAAAGTTGAGGTTACAGCAGTCGAAAAATATAACACTAATAGTAATAAAAATTGGGAATCTTTATCTGACTATGATAAGAACGAAATTAAAGTAGGACCTCAGAATGAATTTGATGCCGTTGAAAAGTTAATTAGGGATTTAGTTGCTTACGAAGTAATAACACCTGAAGACCAAAAATTCTTAGTTTCAAAATTAAAATTTATACCTGAAGTACCTAAAGACTATATTGATTTAGTAATAAAAAAACAAAAAGAACTTGTAAGTGAAAAAACCGAAGATAGTGAAAATATGTTGAAAGAATTAACTATGTTATTTGGTGATTTAACTAAAGGAAAAATTAACTTACCGGATGGTATAGGATCAGTGGTATTAGATGGGAACGGTAAGAATTACTTAGTAGTAATTAGAAATAGAACGCATTATACTATGTTGAAAAAAACTTTCGATTCTGAGTTCGACGTTACAAGTAATGGTATATCTCATGATATAGCTTGGGTTACACCTGACTTTGATAAACTTAATCCAGGAGTAGATAGGATTTATAATCCTTTAACAGAATTTATAAAAAGATTTAAAAAATAATATGGAAACAGGTAAAAGATTTGACGAAGACAATTTTAAACATTGGAAAGACACTTTCAAATTTCAATCGTATGATGAAAACAAAGGTGAATATAAAAATGTGAAAATTAACATGGAAGATGTAATGGATAGAATTGACCATTACAGAAAAAAATATGACGAAGACGACGCATTTGTAAGAGCTGTTGTGGATACTCATGATGATGTTATAAAAATAATGTTTACAAAAGATTTGGCGCACCTTACAGAATCGCACCAAATTTTAGGATTAGCGAAAGTTTTACAATCACTTAGAGAATCAAGAGGTGAGATGGAGATTTGGTCCGTTTCAAGACCCGCTGACGGAAACTGGTTTTTAGTTAAAGGTTCATTTAACAAGAAAGAACTTTCAAATATGGACCTTAAAAAAATTGAACCTAAAGATAAAGAAGAAGAACCTGTAAAAAAACCTGAAGAACGTTTAAAAAAAAAAGAAGAAAGGGCAATAGAATTACTGAAAAGTAATGAAATGGAGGGTTTAAATAAGTTACCACTTAAAATAAAAAATAAGGTAAAAGAAAAAATGGATAATGGTTGGAGCACGATACCACCATTCCAATTCCTTAAAGATTTTTATAAAAAAAGTGATATTAACTCTGCGTTTAATGGTAAAATTGAAATATTCAAATTAAAACCTAATTCATCATTTTTTAAAGAATTAGAAAGTAATTCACCAAAAATTAGAATAAATAGAGGATTTTGTAGATCATTATATTTGGTTAAAAACGATGCTGACATCAACGAAAATCAAAAAAAGGTAGTCGATCATATTTTATCGAACTGCGATGAAAAATTCCAAGGGAAGTTCGGAGTTCGTTATAAGTTCTAATTTCAAACTATTTATTATAAGAAATGAATACACGCCACACCATAAGTCAGAATATTGTTAATTCTATTTTATTAGAAGTTAAAAAATTAAGTGAAGCAAAAAGTTCTGATGAAGTAAATAAATATTTGGACCAGTTTAGGTCCAAATGGAAAGGTTGTGGATCTCCTAGCCCATCCGTTAACCTATATCAGTTTGGTGTTTTAGATACACCACCAGAGTTTGGTTATGCAGAATTCGATGGTGTAATTGATGGTAAAAATATTAAGGTAAAGGCTTGTTTCGATAGTAATAAATTGATTCGTACAATAGACGGATCAGAAACAGGGGACAGAGGAACCTTCAAAGGAGAATATTACAGTGACTCTGCACCACTATCAACACCAAGACCATTTAAAGGAGACGACTCAAAAGCAAATAAGTTTCAGTATGGTACATTACAAGATACTGATGATTACAGTTTTTACACCGATAATTGGAAATATGCTGGAAATTTTATTGATGGTCGTATTGGTGGTGATGGACAAATAATTTTTTTGGATACAAAAGATAGTTATAAAGGTCAATTCAAAAATGGATTAATTGACGGGACTGGTGAATATTTTTCAGCATCCACAGGAAAAAAAATTAAAGGAGTTTTCAAACAAAATGATGGCATTATAAGTGTTACTACTGATGATGGAAAATTCATTAGAAACATTTACGATTCCGCTATAACTTCAAACCCAATAGTTAATAAAGATAGTCTAACAATTAATGTTAGAAAATCTGCCAATTTAGAAGGTGTTACTAATTTTAAATCAACTATAACTCAAGGAGATGTAACAAAAACTTTTGAGGGTACGATACCAAACGTGACCGTAAAGTTAGTTAGAGTTGATAATAAAAAAGATATAAAATTGGGTAAAAGCGACAAAAACGGAAATTTTATCATCAAGGATATAAATTTAGGTGTTTATAATTTAACTGCAGTTATTTTAAATGATGAAAATTCTTTTAGTTTGAAACTGGATAATTTAAAAATAGACGAAGATTATGAGTTCGTTAATTTAATCCTAACACCCAATAAATCTGTAAAGAGATCTGAAAGAACAACAATAGATTTTAATTCAATAGACATATCTAAAAAACAATATAACTCTACGTGGTATAAAAATTTATTTGTACCTTCAGGAGATAATACAGAGCCCGTGAATAAAAAATCACCAGACTCTTTAGAGGAAGACTGTTTGATAAAATTAAAAGAATATGGGAATGACCTTAAAGTAATGCATCAAACAGGTAAGTTCCCAACCACACTTGGTATGCTTGACCAAGAAAAAAAAATAAATTTTTCAGATTTAAAAAATAGTAAAGAATTAGTCGACGTTAAAAACCAATTACAATTTTGTTGGAATACATTTAAGAATTCACGAGGATTCAGAAGAAAAGTGGGTGAAAAAAATATTCTATTGATGAGAAATCCTGTTGGTCAATTTTTAGATTTTCAACTTATTTTACCTGAACATTCTAATAAACAAGATATTTATAATAAAAAAGTTATGGAACTTTCTAAAACCATACATAAAGTTGTTTTGGAGCACAAACAAAAAAAATACGACTCATTGAGTGAGTCTAAAATTGTTTTTAACAGATTAAACTTTATAGTTGAGAATTCTACTAATAGAACTCATAAAAATATTCAAAGCTCTCTTATTAAAGAAAAAAATAGAATGATCGATTTCGGTTATAATGAGATTATAGTAAACGAACAATTCAAAAGGGTTATTAACGAATTGTAAAAAAATACCGAGATTGTTGGCGGTATATCCAACAATATCTGAAAACACAAGTAGTTTTGAGTTTTCATAAACCTTTAAAGAAAAGGGGGGTGTTCTAAATCTAAGAAAGGTGTTCATAAGAACACCTTTTCTTTTTTAAAGTATTTATCTGTATGGAATTTTTTATTCGAAAAAAGAGCACTCTACCATACTTAGAAATAGACCTCATAAAAGACGGAAAATTAGGTTACAACTATCAATACAGTGATTTAACAGGTAGTACTATCTATTTTTCGATGTTAGACGTTGATACGGGAGTTTACCGTATTGCCAATTCATTATGTGTATACTCTACAGAAAGAAATTCTATATACTATCAATTTACCGAAAAAAATACAAGTAAAATAGGTAGATTTAAAGCGGAGTTTAATATTCAGACAAGTCAAGGTAATATTATTTTACCTCTTAGGGACCAACTTTTTATCAATATATTAGAATCTATTGTTGATTCAGAATTTTGTTGTTTTCCTGCACCACCACCTGTTACTTTATCACCACTACCTACACCTACACCAACACCTACACCAAGTTCAACACCTACTGCTACGCCGACATCAACACCTACTGCTACGCCGACGCCAACTGTCACACCAACAGAAACTCCGACGCCAACGCCAACAACAACAACGACGCCAACGCCGACACCAACAGAAACACTGACGCCAACGCCGACACCAACACCAACACCAACTCCTTTTGTGAATACGTTTGCGTATCTATTCATAGAACCTATAGATGGTTCAGAAGATATTGGAAATTATATGTATACAAGTGGTTCTAACTTCTTCGGATTCTCCAACTCATCTCAACCTTCACAAAATCAAGCTCAGTTTGATAATGATATGAATATATACGTTGATTATGCAGGTTGGACAAATTCTCAATTCCCATCAATAATTACTCAAACTGTACCACAAACAAGTGGTGGAGTAGATAGTTTTGGTAACCCAATATTCGCTTACAATTTCTTAACTACAGAAGTACCTGCCGGGACAGTGAACGGACAGGCTTGGTATACATGGTTGATACCTTTTAGTGCAACTAATGACGAATACCAAGTTAAAATAGACATAAACATAACGGGTGATGCTAACTTATTAACAGGTGTAAATACCGAACCTACAATTTACCAATACGATTTGGTTTATACTGGAACAACAATACCTGCTGATACATATAAAGTTTATACGACATTCCCTTATCAGATATTTAAAATAGATGATACAGCAAATATTTATTTTAGAGGGAATGATACCCAACCATAATTAAAGTTCACAAACGATGTCAGGATTATATAAAAACCCAATAACCCCATTAAATGTTCTAGGTGCTAATTCAGTATCAAGAACAAGTACTTACGGAACCAATTTTAGTGTATTAGGTATCGGTGGGTACATGGAGGTATTCAACATATCAGATTTATTTTTTACCGTACCTACAGGTTCTTCAGGTTATATAGAATTTTCTGGAAACACCATACCAATTCAATTACAAAAAGGTAGTGGGACGGTATTTTCACCTGATGTATTAACGTTAGGTTCTGATAATATTTCTTCAGGTCGTAGAAGACTTGGTATGTTGGCATATGTTCAAGAAACTCAAGAAGTTTATCAGTTTCAAATACCAAATTACCAAACACTTTGGGACAATGCAACTGGAGCAACAGGACCTGG
>Ga0315906_10009028_pt1 | contig 11892 bp, 15 predicted proteins | sample LakEriMetagenome_4_FD_203526 | JGI IMG/M metagenome (GOLD analysis project Ga0315906, IMG submission 203526) | Freshwater fungal communities from buoy surface, Lake Erie, Ohio, United States - Buoy 2 MA122 | ecosystem: Environmental > Aquatic > Freshwater > Lake > Lake biofilm | place: USA... | reverse complement strand
AGAGCTTCAAGACAAGATCGAAAAAGAAGCCGCTTTGTTTGCAAAACAAAACGAGATGAATGAGGTTGTAGAAGAAGCTGAAGAAGTTCAGCCTATGCCTCAAGCAAAAGCAACACCAGTTACATCGCTGGGAAAAGCACAGAAATTCCAAAATCCTGAAGCAGACAGCTTACTTGCTGCTGAGATTGGGTGGAAAAACGTACCGTTAGAAAACATACCTTCAAAGGGTCTTTTCTACGACAGTGAAACGCAAATTGCAATTCGTGCTGCCAGCGTAGCTGAAATTCGCCACTGGTCCACAATCGATGAAAATGACTTGTTGGCAACCGACGACATGTTGAACTTCATCATGGAGAAATGCTGTCGCATCAAGGTTCCTGGAAAGCCAGGTAACTTTAAAGATCTTATGGAGATCGACCGTTTTTATTTGATATTTGCTATCAGAGACTTTACGTTTAAGAACGGAGAAAACAAGTTGATGATCAGTGTTTCCGACGACGACGGAGTAGAAGAAAAGGTAGAAGTAACTAAAGATCTTCTTGATTACTTCAACCCAGACGAGCGCTTGATGAACTACTATGATCATACGAACAAGTGCTTTAAGATTCAAATGAAGAACGGCGAATCTTTCGATTTGTACTTACCTACTTTAGGTATCATGAACTTCATCAAGAACTACATCAAGACCAAACAACAGACCAACAAGAATTTCGACAAAGCGTTCATCAAGTATGCGCCATTCTTGTTCCCTGAGTGGAAAACTTTGACACAAGCATCTTACGACAAAGCTGTTCAAGAGAGTATGACCTGGAGCCTCCAGCGCATATCTGTACTCGACAAACTCGTCGAGATCCTTTCATCATCAGTGAATCCGCAGATTCGCTACATGAGCTCTACCGGAGGAGAGAGGGTGAGCCCCCTTAACTTTCCAGGAGGGGTCAAGTCTATTTTCCTTATTTCAGATATCTTTGGAGAATTGGTTTGAGTTGGAGTTTCTCCTACTCAAAATTCTTCGTCTTCAACCATCGGAACTCGAGATCATGGAGTTCTATCGAGCAGAGTTCTTGATAGAAAACTTGAAGAAGAATACCGAGGAAGAAAACAAGCAGAGGAAGAAAGACGAAGATGAACAGAGCAAAATGATGCCTCAACAGCCTAATGCATCTAAGATGATGTCGGACGCTCGCAAGAGTATGCCTACGCCATCGTTCAGAATGCCGACTGGCGGTTTGAGCAACTTCGGTAAACTGTCTCTGTAATTCATCTGGGATATATAGAAAAAGACCTCACTGAATAAATGTCTGTTGCCAACCAGGCTAACGAAAAGCTAACCCAACTTGTCACTCTCACTGCAAAGATAGAGAGCTATCTTAACCCTGCGAAAAAGGGTAAAGGCGGAGGACAAGCTGGCGCACAGGTTGCCGGAGACGGTGCAACTGGAGGTGGTGGAGTCAACAGAATCAAAGAAGCCATAGCAGTGGGCGGAATGGCCCAGTCACTTGCTATGTTCTTTAAAGAATACACCAAGTCAAAACTCGGCGACGGTGAAAAGGTCAAGCAACTTTTGATCAACCTCTCGGATGGTATGCGCCAAGCGTACGATAAAATCAAAGAGATAGACGAAAAAGAAATGTTAAACAAAATCAGCACTGTCATTAAAGGCATTGCTGGTTTTTCTTTGACCATGGTTCTCTTAAGTCTTGCCGCTGTTCCTTTTGCTCTGGGGATACTTGTGTTTTCTCTGGGGATCAGTGCGATGAATATGATCTTCAACCTTTTAGTTAAGGACACTAAGAAGACCGATGAAGCATTGGGCATATTAGGAAAGATCGGACAGGGCGCTGCGTTGTTTACACTTGCGATGGTCTTAATTGGCTATACCGCTCCTGCTTTTGCGTTGGGAGTCATTGTCTTCACACTTGCCGTTAGTGGTATGCTTCTTGTTTTCAGCTTATTAGGAAGTACAAAAGTTAAGAAGACTGTTACTGATTCCATGCAGATCATTTTCGATATGGCAAAAGGCGCTGCCTTCTTTGCGCTCTCTATGATTCTAATCGGAATCACTGCTCCTCTATTTGCATTTGGTGTAGTTGTGTTTACTTTAGCAATTTCCGCCATGATATTGGTGTTTAGCTTATTGAACGGCGTTAAGAAACAAGTCAGAGATTCTCTTCAGCTGATTCTGTCTATGTCGACAGATATAGCGATATTTGCGTTAACCATGACGTTGATTGGATTAGTCGCTCCTCTGTTCGCATTAGGTACGATTGTCTTTACACTTGCACTGGCCGCAGTCATGGGAGTTCTGATTCTTGCTGGGAAATTCGACAAGCAACTAAGTAAAGGTGTTAAGGCACTTGATATGATGGCGATACCTATTGCCATTCTTGCTGGCGTATTCCTCATTGTAGGACTTGTTTGGGAACCCGTTCTGAAAGGTGGAGCAACTGTGGCCGCAACTATTCTTTTAGTCGGAACAGCGACAGCACTTATTGGAATGATGGATAAAAACGTCAAGAAAGGCATTAAGACGCTTGATCAGATGATCCTGCCTGTCTTAGCTTTTGCAGGCGCTCTTCTAATCATTGGATTGATACCAACAGATCCGTTAGAATTGTTACTTAAGGTGGGTGTAATGGCTGTTGCTATTACTGTGCTCGGGTTGGCTGCATTTGTACTAGGGCTTCCAGCAGTAGCGCCTTTCGCAACAGCTGGTGCTGCCGTATTAGTTACTTTGACAGTACCTATGATCGTATTTGCAGCTGCACTCTTCATAATATCTAAAGCAACATTTACCAAAGAGTCCATCATCAACCTTGGAATGGCAATCGGTGTCATAGGAGTTGCGATGGCTGGTATGGGTCTACTTGCGCCTTTTATTCTAATAGGAAGTGCTGTGATGGCCGTAGCCGCTGTCGCTCTTCTACCTATCACTGCGTCATTAGCGATATTTAAGTCTATAGGTTGGAAAGAATCGGACGGCGAATCTCTTAAGAATTCTTTGAAAAGTACAGTGCAAGCATTCGCACATGCATTGGACGGAGTCGGTATCACAGGTATGTTTAAGCTACTCGCTGCTATTCCAATAGTCGCTTTGTTGGGTCTGTCTCTTACAGCCCTTGCGATGGGAATCAAAGCGATGGCTACCATGACTTTCACCGAAATGGAGTGGGACGATAAAGAAAAGAAACTCATTCCAAAGCGACAAGTCAAACTCACAGACGCTGAAATTCAGGCTGTAGGTCCTAATGTCGCATCCATACTTAACGCACTTGCTGATCCTCTTCTGGAATTTGGTAAGAAAGCAGCGGAAGGACCATTATCTTTGTTTGGTCTGGGCTACATGGCCCAAGGTATCAAAGCAGCCGCTGGAATCGGTGAAGTAATTTCTTCTCTTGCGAAAGGCGTTGCTGACATGGCAAAACTTAACGTCGTCGAGTACCAAGTAAAAGACGGTAAGCTGGTTCCAAAGTCGGTAAGAAAACTTACTCCGCTTGACTTTGTGATGGCAGGAATCAACACAGGATTGATTCTAGACGCATTGGCGGTTCCTCTTACGAGATTTGGTATGTACGCTTCGTTGGGCGAAGGCATATTCTCCAGCGGTTACATGGAGAAAGGTATTGAAGCCGCAAGCAAAGTAGGAAATGCGATAGCATCTATCGCCAAAGGAGTCTCCGACATGGCCAACTTGACCGTCGTTGAAAACCAAGTAAAAGACGGTAAGTTAGTTCCAAAAAGCTCAAGACAGCTGACAGATGCTGACTTTACTCTTGCCGGCGAAAATGTTGGCAAAATTCTAAAAGCATTGGTAGTCCCGTTGACCGATTTTGGAAAAGCCTGGGAAGACGGCAGCAGTTGGTTCAGCAACAGTTATTTAGAATCAGCGGTCAAAGGTATAAACGCGGTCACAGATCCTATCTCTAAGTTGGCTAAGATGATCACTGAACTGGCGTCAGGAAACGCCGTGGTCAGTGAAGTAAAAGACGGCAAGTTAGTTCCAAAGCAAGCAATATCTTTTGCTGATGCAGTGCCTAAAGCAACCGCAGCGATTAGTGAACTCCTTACAGCTTTGCCTAAATCACTTACGGCATTTGGACAATCATACGAAAACGACAAAGACGCGATAACTTCAGGAATCGATGCGATCGGCATCATAGCTGGTTCTGTGAACAAGATAGCAGACTTTGGTAAGAATTACATAGAAAGAAAGGCTGACATTGAAGGCTCTATTGAAGGAGCGAAAAAGTTGGTGCCTGCTTCGGCCGACATGGTCAAGATACTTAAGAACTACGTTAAGATGAAAGACGCGCTTGATCAAAAATCAAGAGGAGGGCTGTTTGGGCTATTTGGCAGCAAAGAATCTAAGTTAGCCGACATCTTCACGGAAATCAGCGAGGGACTTATCGCAATCCAACCAGGGCTGCAAGTAATTCAGCCCGCACAAATCACTTCTTTCTCCAACCTTACAAGTGTTATAGAAAGACTGTCCAGAGTGGTTTCTCCGTTCGAGCGATTCACCAAAGCTTTTGGAACATTCTCTAAAGACATGGGCGTGTTTACCAAAAACTGGAAGCAGTTCAATAAGCAAGACGCTATGAATTTTAAGATCTATGGAGATGTCACAGATAAGATATCAAAAGTAGATGTTGGCAAACTTAAGCAAGCTCTCGAAGCACTGATCGTATATGAAAAGGACAAGATTGCGATTGAAAAAGAACGCGCTCAGATAGTCAAAGACATTGCTGCCAGCGGAGGAGACACTTCTAGCAATCCTCTTGAAAAGATAGGCAACATGCTTGATTCTCTATTAGGCGGTGGCGGAGGAGATACTAAAACCGCTGATGGCAAGGGTGGCATCATAAACACACCAAGAATCCAAGTGAACGGAGACATTATTGTAACCGGCGATGTTAAGTAATATATAGATTAGAAAAATAATGTCAAACATGAGCAAATTTGTAAAATTCGCTGATTGGGAAAGTTCTAAATACTCTGTCGCAGAAGACAAAGAAAAAGATGTAGTAGAGAAAGAACCTTCGTCCGCTCAGCTGATTGCTGAACTTGAAGAACTGACCGAGAAAAGAAAGAAGGCTGTTCGCGAGAAAGATTCATATGAATCACAGATCCTTGAGCTCGACATCAAACTCAAAAAGCTTGAGATTGAAAGAGCGGACATTCTTAAGAAACAGAAAGATCTGTCCGAAGCAAGAGACATTGCCAAGAAGACAAAAATAGAAGGAAGAAGTCATGACCAAGAATAAGACCAAAAAGTTCGAAGAATTCGAGGACGGTCTCACCAGCAGCTACTCTCCTCCTAAGTACTTAGTGCAGCCCGCCGAAGGTGACAAAGGATTCTACATGTTTCAGAAAGCTTTCAAAGACCAAAAGAAATTCTTTAAGCCGTTTATTCGCAGTACCAACAAAGATCTGGAAGAACACTAGTATGTATTAGCAAGACACTAGAATGACTTGCTCCTCCCCGAAATATATTACCTAATCCGCGCTGCTGGGTTCATTAGAAGATTAGAACTAATTCACGCTTAGTGAATATAAGATTAAACTTATATGATCGACAAGCAAAAGACAGATTTTCTGCGTAAGAAGATCAATCAGCTCAAGGAAGATGCGTCTATCGATCCTCCTTCCCAAGAAGAGACCAACGAAAGGAATAGCCTTTACTATTTGATTCTATTCACTCTTCGCTACTTAGCATTCTTCGGGTCACAGTACTACATTCTTGAAAGGACACAATACAAGCCGTTCGGCCTGTGGGAATCTTTTGTGATCTACCTAACATTACTAACATTCATATCCATCTTTAAGAAAACAGAAAAATGAAAATCGTCCTAATTGGAAAATCTTGCTCAGGAAAAACGCAGTTCTCTCTACTGCTAAAAGAAAGAGGGTTAAAGGTAGCCGTCACATGTACTTCTCGACCTATGAGACCGGGCGAAATCGACGGAGTTCATTATCATTTCTTAGACGAAAACACATTTCTTAGAGAACTCAGCGATGACCAGTTCGTAGAACACGATGTTTTCAACGGTTGGTACTACGGCCTGCCAAAATCTGAGTATCGCAACAGCGACATCTTAATCGTTACCCCAAGAGGTCTACAGGCTTTGATCGATTCTTTCGGCAGAGAAAACCTTTTGGTGGTCTACTTGGACACAGAGACAGCGGTCCGTCTTGACCGAGCAGCAAAACGTGGTGATGATCCTAAAGAAGTTTTGCGCAGATACGGAACCGATGAAAAAGACTTCCGAGACTTTATCTTCCGACAAGATTGGGACATCAGGATCGACCAAAAACGTGAGAACAGCTTTCAGTTTTTTATTGATGTTTTTTCACAGAGCCGAGAACTAAATTCACCAGTCTTAATATAAAACTAAAATAACAAAAAGTCAAAATGTCACAAAAAGTATTTGAAGTAACAGCCGAATTTAAGGAAAGACTAACCGAAATTCTACAAGCTAAGAAGTTTGGAGCAGTTTTCCCTTACATGAACTTGGTAAACCGCGAAGGTTTCACTTACACAGAAGAAGAACTTAATTCTTTTGTAGCGCTTCTTTCAGAATTTCCTTACGGAGAAGTTGCCGAGTTTTTCGCGACAATTAAACAGAATGTCACAGAAGTTAACACAGGACAAGAACAACCAGCAGAGGTTCCAGCAGAAGATTAACGTCTTTTCTGAAATCACTAAAGAGATCGCCGCACTTTCAGTTGCATCAAGACTGAAAGTCGGCGCTATCGCTGTTAGGAAAGATTTTTCCAAGATAGCCTCCTTTGGCTACAACGGAAGTTATTCCAACGCACCGATCAATGAAAACACCGGAACCGAGGAAGAAAGCTTGATACCTGGTGAAAGTGGAATGATACATGCTGAGATCAATTTAATTGCCAAGTTTCGGGAGAACGATCCAGAGAACTACGCAATCATAATATCTCACTCTCCTTGCAAGATGTGCACCAAAGTTTTGGTCAATGCAGGATTCAGAAACATTCATTGGTTGGAGGAATACCGGGATACGTCTCACCTCACTGAGATTTTTGAAAGAACTGGTGTAGCAGGATGTAACGTAAAAGATCTGACAGATTCTTTTGGTTGTATAAATTGTTAATAACTTAAAAGAAAAAAGTTTGCTGCTAAAGATTTTTATAGTTATATTTGCTATATTAAATTAAATTTACATGCATAAGGAACCTCAAAAAGAAATGTCGCTGCAAGAGATGGGCTTGCGTTTTTATCAATCCCGTCAAGAAAATGATTTTACGAGAGTTTACAACAGGCTTCGTCCTAGTATCTCTTACTACCTTAGAGAACTCGTGCCGCAGCACGATGATCGCAACGAAGTGATAGCCACCACATTCGCTAAAGTTTGGAACAAGATCGAACAGTATGATCCGTATTGGAACTTCAGTACTTGGGTCTATCGCATCGCCCGCAATGAAGCTTTGCTTTTCCACAGAGGTCGCAAGAAAACGTATTCGTACGAAGCGATGGAAGAAAAAGGTATCAACATGGAGAAACATTCCTCTTATGAACAAACGTTCGAACATGAAGAGGATCCTATTGATTCTTTATACGATCAAGCTGTCATCGCTATCCAAGATCTTCCAGAGATCTATCGCACTGTCTTGACTCTTCGTGAGATTCAAAAGAAAAAGTACGAAGACATTGCCGAAGAACTAGGCTGGAAACACAACACGGTTAGGACAAGAATTCGCAAAGCACGCGAGCTTGTTCGGGTCAGTCTCTTAAAGAAAGATCCAGAGCTCGTTAAAAAATACCAACAATCAATATGATGAGAACATTGATACTTCTTTGGTACGACATTAAAGGCTACTTCATGGTCAGAAGTATCCTTCGTAAACAAATGAAAACTGTCGACTTCAACAAGCTTGGCTTGAGAGTTGACTGGGTGAACAGGGCTTACACAGTGATCAATCCGTCAGAAGAAGACAAGGGTGACGATCCAAGCATGCTTAGAATCAAAGCGCAAAATAAGATGCTGCCAATCCATCGCTACATGGACAAGATTGGCCTTAGTGAATTTGTTTCAGTATCGGTAGAACAGATTCCAGACTCTGAGGATCCATCCAAGCTTTCGGATTCTTATCTGTTGGTCTATTACCCAATCTTCCGTGTTATCACTACATGGAAGGTCGCAGTGTTCTTTGTCATCTCAGGAGTGGCATCATGGGCACTTTATTATTTCCTGTAACCTATTTTTCAAAAGAAGATATATAAACTCGATAAACACAAAACAACATGGCAACAAAAGAAGCAAAATTAGAAGTAGTATCGTCTACAAACGAAAAGCAAGAAAAGAGAAAAGCACTTGCTGAGTTCTTGGAGAAAAAACTTAACGCTAAGCGCGAAGAGGTAGCTGCAAAAAGATATCCTGTGAATGGGGGTCTAATCACAGCAAAGGCTCTTAATCAGTTCGTTAAAAACGATGCACAGTGGAAATTTACCGAGAGCTTGGGCATCTTGGAATCTGCTCGTGTTCTTGATGAGCAAGTCAAAGCATTAAGTGTAAAAGATACTGAAGCAAAAGAGCTAACATTAACAGCTATCACAATTGAGGCAATTTACTATTTCTTGACTAAAGAAGAAGGAAAAGGACTTTCAAAGGCCGCATCCTATGTGAACAACTTGCTTCGTCCAATCTCAGAAGCTCTTAACGTTTCTAAAGCAGATCGCGAAGAAATCAACCAAATGGAAAGAGACTTAGGAACTTTGCAAGACGCAGTTCTTAACCGAGTAGGGTTTGAAGGCGAAGACGAATTGTTAGCTGAGATTGAAAAAGAACTCGGCGAAGAAATCGAAAAAAACTAAACCAATATGAACAAGTTCAACGAATTCTTAGACAAACATTATAGGAAGGTTTTCTTCTTCCTATTGTTGGTCATCTTTGTAAACACTTGTGGCAACCCAAACAAGTCGGTCAATAAAAGAATCGATGCGTTGACCGTTAAGATCGATTCTTTGGAAGCAAGTGCTGTGACAAAGAAAGAGTTGACGATCGAAGGACTCAAAGCCGAAAAGAGAATGATCCAGTCGACTGACAGGAAGATGCTCGACGTTCAGCGCCAGTCGGAAATCGACAACGAGATAAAAAGACTTGAAGAAAAATGAGACCCAGCCTTGTAAAAGGTTTCATCATATCAACCTTTGTATCGCTTTACTTGGTGGTGAGCATCATCTCGACCATCCACGTAATTGACTTCTTTAGACTCTCAAATCCAAACTGGCTCGCTGTATCTCTCGCGATCGCATTCGAGATAGGTGCTGCTGCCAGTTTGGCCTCACTCATTGCACTGGATAAGATGAATAAAACTCTTATCTGGTTTTTGTTCATTCTACTGACCGCAATGCAGATGATGGGCAACACATACTATGCTTTCACTAATCTACAAGACTATCAAAGTTGGATAGAGCTGTTCGGCCTCGTTGATGAAGAACCTATCTACCAAAAGCGGATTCTATCAATCATAAGCGGAGCCATACTTCCGTTGGTCGCTTTAGGATTCATCAAGTCTTTGGTTGATTACATCAAACCTTCCGAAGAATTACCTGCCTCTGAGGTTGAAGAAGAACCTGCATTAGAAGTTGCGGCGGTAGAAACAGCGCCTCTACAAAAAGAAGCTGAAAAAATTTGGGCAAAGTTAGAAGAACTCAAAAAGGAAGGCAAACTTCCAGCGGATCCTACGCCCGAAGAACTTGCCGAAGAACCTACTGCATTAGCGAATTCTGGGTACACTGAAGAATACGCAAGTGATGAGGACATGGAAACAGCTTCATTGGTAGATTTTGAAAACTTCATCGAAGAAGAGGCGAGCGCTCAAGCACAAGAAGAACTTATAGTTGAAGAGGCTCCTTCTGTTGAAGAGATAAATAGAATAGAAGAGAATCAAATATCCGATGAACCTTCTGATGAGAAAAAAAAACTATAACCAAAGCTAGAATGCATCCTCAAATCATGCCAGGAGTTTTGGACTAAAATTACATAAACAGAAATGTCCGTCATACCTAAAATCATTTGCCCGCCTGACTATTCTATCCGCTGTTTTAGGCTGATAGATCCTATGTCGTTTGGGATCATAAAAGGAGCGGCTACCGAGATTGCGATACCGACTAAAGGTATCTGCATACCAGTAAACCGTTATGACGACAAGAGGTTGGTTCTTAAAGCAGGATCTACTTTAAAGGTTGACATTAGCGGAATTGCTGAGTACGGCGATTTGCAAGAAGAATACCAATTCTCAGTTGATCTTGTCACAACGCCCGACATCCTCAACGAAGGAACCAAACACAAATACGAACTATACGATTCTGAGCTGAATCTCTTAAGCTCAATCGAATTCACTGTATCTGGAACGTTCGCGCAATCTTTGCTAACGGCTGTTAGTGGAAATTCTACGATCTACGGTCTTATGAATTTCGATACTGCCGACATCGCAAACGGAAACTTTACCGTAACAGCCAACACAAAAGGCATAAAGTATCGTCATGTGTTTTACTTTGATCTTGACGGCTTTGGCGGGTCAGAACCGCATCCTTACATCCACCCAGGCAACTTGGTTCAGATGTATCGCAAGTACCCAGACGGAAGAGCCAAAGTCATGCTTATCATTCCGGAGTTTTCCAGAGTAAATACCGATTCTTGCGGATGTACAGATTCATCGGGAGCGATGCTTTCAAACAAAAAGTATTTTCAATACGCCCTTGCTTCTGACTACGAAAACTCTAAAAATCCATCTTCGCCGATTTTGATAGACGGTGAAGACACCTCTTACGTCTGGAATCAACAGAGCACGGATCACATAGGATACCACTTCAACACGGGTGACCTGGTCAACATGAGTACCGCTTCAACCAAAAGAGCGTTGATTCAATCTGTCCAAGGATATGCTGTGACTACCGACACCGAGATTGGCAACAACACACAGACTTATCTTAATCATGTTTGGAGTCCAAGCAACGTCACTTGGAGAACCGGTGGTGAGATGAATCTCTTTACAGGAGGACAAGATGTTTACGACTCAGATCGTCTTTTCATAGAAACAATTTACTTAAAAAATCCTCATACATTCGACATACCTATGAGGATCTTAATCGGAGTATAAAATGTCATTCTTTGCAACAAATTACTATCCTCTTTCCGAAAACTTTTTCGCGGTCAAAGGAGCTCATGTGGTTAAGATGGACGGGCGAAGACCCGTTATCGGTATGCACATCTTTAAGTGGAATCCTGAAGTGTCTACAATTAAGATCAAAACCACAGGAGGATCAATCATAAACTTCACAGGAAACGCACTTGTTGAAGGCGCGGTCTACTGGATCGGCGTGGCCGAAGTTCTTGAAATGTCAGGGACTGCGCAAGATACTGAGATACACGGTATCATATCTACTCTTAAGACGGTTTAGTTTATCATAGGATCTCGCCATGATATATAGAAAAAATGGCAGAAGTAGGTCTGATGAAAAACAGAGCGCAATACATAGAGAAGGTTATTCATTCCATCGATTGGAGAAAAATCAAATCTTATTACCGAAAGCTGGGTATCCGTTGGGAATACCAAGAAGATAAAGAGACCGTCCAAAGGACACCGTCTGTTGCTGATTTGAAAGATGATTTCAGATCAATACTTTCGCACATGCTTGACCAAGAAATCAACTACATTTCTTATGGAAGTTGGATCGTGTTCTGGGACCGTGAAGACGGATCGCTTGGAGACATACGAGTCATTTTCAGGCTCGCTGATTTTGTTTTTGAAGAAGACAAAAAATCTGCACATAGCCTTGAAGAAAGACTAAGAAATGCAGTAGAGCGCGAAGACTATGAATACGCAGCAGTCATTCGAGACGAGATCAAAAATAAC
>Ga0315906_10009027_pt1 | contig 11893 bp, 8 predicted proteins | sample LakEriMetagenome_4_FD_203526 | JGI IMG/M metagenome (GOLD analysis project Ga0315906, IMG submission 203526) | Freshwater fungal communities from buoy surface, Lake Erie, Ohio, United States - Buoy 2 MA122 | ecosystem: Environmental > Aquatic > Freshwater > Lake > Lake biofilm | place: USA: Lake... | reverse complement strand
GATGAACCCACCAATCCCAATACATCTTCTTCGGAATATTGTTTTTTCTCAGGTGCAAAGAGCATCAATTTTTCTAATTCATTTGCTATGTCGCGTAGAGAAATGCCGGCATTTGCAATCAAATATTCACCTGCTTCTCGGCTGATTCCTTTTCCAAATGTTCCCAATCGTTCATTTGTCCATGACAAAAGTTCTCGTTCTGAGACTTTTGGACATTCAAAAGCAGGTATCAAATCAATGATTTCATTGAGGGGAAAAGCGATTCCTGATGCTATTTTCTTAGCCTTTTCGGACTGTTTGGGGTTTTTTCTTGCGGCTCTTAATCCTGTGAGTGAGGGAAAAATGCCGGTAAACACGATAAATGATGTAGGCTGAGGAGACTTTAAATAATTGAGCAGTGCAGATTTACCCGTTGATTTCTTGGATCTTCCGGAGAATAATTTGTCGGCCTGCTTGATGACAATTATTTTCTTTTCTGAAATGAATGGATATGCATCTGCAATGTCAACTATCTGTGATTCGCTTGAATTCTCTGCATCTATGATTTCAATGTCATGATGCATGCCTTCGGGTAGAACTTTATGCATGATCGCATGATATGCCTCCTCGCGCAAAAATTCTTCTTCTCCATAAATGAGAAGTGCGGGTGGTAATGGTTCTGTCCCCGTTAGTATCAATTTGAGTGTATCTATGAGCATGTCAACGCTGAATTGCCTTTGGATCGAAGGCATCGCGGAGACCATCACCCAAGAGATTAAATCCATAGACGGCGGCTGCAATTGCAATGCTCGGATATACTGTCAAACCCCAATATTTACCTGCAAAGATATATCCATAATGATCGGAGATGAATATTCCCCAAGATGGCTCGGGTCTTTGTATGCCAAGACCCAAAAAGCTGAGTCCAGCTTCTGCGATGATCGATGAAGCAATTCCTGCAGTCGAGAGTACAATGATGGGTCCAATCGCATTCGGCAAGATATGTCTGAATATAGTTCGCATCGAGCCATAACCAAGTGCGCGAGTGGCTTCCACATATTCCATTTCACGGAGCGAGAAGAATTGACCTCTGACAATACGGGCAATCTCAACCCAACTTGAAATACCGATCGCAATAAATGTTTGCCAAAATGGATTCAGCGTAAATCCCATGATATTATTCGTGAATTTCAAGAGAGAACTCAGCAAAATGGCAAGTAGGATTGTTGGATATGACCAAATCACATTGGTGAACCACATGATCACATTATCAACCCAGCCACGGAAAAATCCGGCGAGTGCTCCAAGTACAATGCCTATGACGAGTGCAATCAATTGTGAAACCACGCCAACCAGAAGGGAAATGCGAGCTCCATATACCAAGCGTGATAACACATCTCTGCCAAGTCTGTCCGTACCCAGATAATAAGTAGGAGTGCCATGCCATTCTGATTCACTACTTCCTGCCATGGTGGAGAGTGCTAGCGACATTTCCTGACCACTTTCGTCGCGGTAGAACACCGAATCTTTTACGATTCTATGAGAAAGTACAGGTATGATATTGGGTTCATCTTGATTCGTTGGATTTTGTACATAGAGCACATTGCCTACAAAACCCGATGGCTTTTCAGCATATTCCAAAACAGCAAGAGTCGGTGAAAATGGACTGATCACATCCGCCAATGCGGCGATGAGAACGAGCACACCGATAATGACCATGCCTGTTACACCTGCAGGATGTTTCTTGAGTTTTTTCCATGCAAGTGCTCCAAGGCTCTCTGCTCTCTTTTGCTGTTTTATATCTTTTGACATAGGATGACTCATTGATCAATGTAATTTTACTTTTGGATCGAGAAAGACATAGAGAATATCCACTACTGCATTCACCACTACAAAAATAATGGCCGTAAGTAGAACAGTCCCTTGAATGATGGGATAATCCAATTTTTCAATGGCGCTGATTGCAAGAGTTCCAATCCCCGGCCAATTGAAAATATATTCCACGAAAAATGTTCCGGCGAGAAGTCCTGAAAACCATGCACTGACTGTTGTAACAACCGGATTCAATGCATTTCTCAAAGCATGTTTCAAAATCACGGCTTTTTCCGTAAGTCCTTTTGCTCTGGCTGTTCTCACATAATCTTGATTGAGTACATCTAGCATGGAACTGCGCGTAACTCTGGCAATGATGGAAAGTGGTCTGAATGCCAATGTGAGCATAGGGAGGAAAAGATGACTGATGCCTTTGTCGATATATCCCGAAGATGGAAAAATCTTCCAGATTTCAGCAAATAGCAGGAGCAAAAGCAGTCCAAAGACGAAACTCGGAAGGGAAATACCAAGCAAAGCAAAGCCCATAGTCGAAGCATCAACCCAAGTATTTGCTCGAATTGCCGCAATAATTCCAAGGCCGATGCCAATCAATGTAGAAAAGAACATTGCTGTTATTGCGAGCAAAGCGGTGGCTGGAAATTTATCAACAATTGTATCAAGCACTTCGCGATTTGTTGAATAAGACACTCCCAAATCACCTTGTACAAGTCTGAATACATATTTGGTGTATTGCTCATACATTGGTTTGTCAAGGCCAAGTTGAACTCTCAATGCCTTGATTGATTGCTCATCGGCTCTCTGGCCAAGCATCAATCGGGCAGGATCACCCGGCAAAACAAAATTGATGAGAAATGCTGTGGTCACCACTCCAAAGAGCACTGCCAGTGCATAACCGACTTTTCGTATGATATATCCGATCATGGAGCAATCCATGCATTGTGGGCAATGAAGTATGGTCTCAGATTGAGAAGATGCAATTTACAAAGATTAGATTCCTGATAAACCTTGCTCTTCCAAAGTTTCAGGGGAAATGCGAATCGGATTGGGCAGTGGAAATCCTATGCAACGCTCAGCAATGGAAGAAAATGCATGTACTGAATCAGTGGTGAAAAGTCGAACAATCGGGAGTTCCCCGGCTTGTTTTTGCTCTTCAATCTGTAAAATATTGCATAATTCCTTTGCCGCAGTTTCTCCGCAATCCAGCAATGAAATATCAGGTAAAGTCTTGCCAATTAGATCTTTCAATAAAGGATAATGTGTGCAACCAAGTACGAGGATGTCTATTCCAAATGCAAGAAATTCATGCAAATACTCATGAGCTATCATAGCGGCGGAAGGATGTTGCCCAAAATCTTCCTCAGCAAGAGGAACAAAAAGCGGACATGCTTTGGCATATACCTCAATGTTCAATCCTTTGCTCTCAGCCACATTTCCTATTTCATGCTCATAGGCATGCGAACCAATGGTTGCTCTTGTACCTATAATGCCAATTTTCTTGGTGATGCTTTGCTCAACGGCTGATACTGCCGCAGGATGAATCATTCCGATCACAGGAACCGGACTGATATCTCTAGCAAGATCCAAAGCCAAGGCTGATGCCGTATTACAGGCAATGACAATTGCTTTTACATCAAAACTCAAGAGAAAATTCACGCATTGGCGGGTATAATGTCTGATCGTTTCAGGAGATTTATTGCCATAAGGAACGCGAGCGGTATCACCCAAATACACGAATTCTTCGCCCGGCATGGAATGAATGAGATGTTTCAGAACGGTGAGTCCACCGACTCCTGAATCAAATACCCCAATTGGCTGTGTTTGTGACTGTTGAGTGAATTCTGACATTGGAGCAACTCAATACTGTTCAGAAAGAGAGTCGAGTCTTTTCTCAAATCGCTTCATGGAATCATCCAAATCACTTTGTAATTTTTTGAATTGATCCTGAAGAGCTTTGTCATTTTCCTTGGATTGCTGTTCAAGTTGCAAATTTAAATCATCCAAATTCTCATCAATGGATGATATTTCCTGCTTCAATATTTGTAATCTTTTTTTGAATCCCGTGAGAATCTGTTTTGTTTGCTGCTCATATTGTCCCTTGAATGTGAGCGTATTTTTCTTGAATCTCTCGGTTAATTGCAGAATTTGCTCATTCATGATTTTGAGCACTTGTTTGGCCGCAGGGATATCCTTTTTTTCTTTTTGTTCTTGTGCCTGAAGTGTTACGGTAAACATCATTAGGGCAATGACTAGAAGTGTTTTCATCCCAATTCCTCTTCTTCGGATGCAAAGAGTGCAATAACTTGTTCTGGTTTTTCGGCAGCGGAGATGCTATCACGAAAACTATCTTTGTTCATTAATCTTGAAATGCGAGAGAGAAGTCTTAGATGAGTTCCAACCGTATTTTCTCTACCAATGAGCATGAAGATGATGGTCACGGGTTGCTGATCCAATGCTTGGAAGTCAAGAGGTTCTTTCAATGTCATGAAAGCACCCACGGTCTCTGTGATATGATTCGTCTTGCCATGCGGGAGGGCAAAACCTTTGCCAATGCCGGTTGACATGATTTTCTCACGATCAAAGACTGCTTTTCGGGCTTCTTCCACTTTTGTGATATGTCCACCGGATGCCAAAGCGTCAATCATTGCATCCAATGCAGCATCTTTTGTTGCAAATGTCGTATTCAGCAATATAGCTGAAGGCTGAAGGATATCGGTGATCTTCATACTGGAGCGCCAATGAATGATATAGCAATGTTTGCCGATGAATCGAGCAAGTATTGGGAATTGAAGTGCAAATCTATGGAATTCGCATCAATGAACGATATGTATGGGATGCAAGATTGTAGAAAAAGGTGTGCTGATTTTTATGCCATGAAGTCCTGACGATAAACCATCAGGCAATGAAATGGAAAATGCCTGCATGCCCTGTTTTATTTCCAATTGCATTGTACTGCCTATCTTTCTGCCATCCAAACTGATGAATTCGAGCATTGCGATTCCTTGAAAAGGGGAATGAAATGAACAGTACACAAGATCTTTTGCAGGTTGAGGCATGACTTTGAATTGCTTTATTTGCTGGTCATCTCCAATATTGCTGATGGGATTCTTCGGTATGAGTGATAGTAATTTCACTCCATGTGAAGGAATGCTGAATTGCAATTCTTCACCAAGTAAACCCAATTCTTGATGAGACCATATATCCTTGATCATATATTGTATGTCTTTGGATAAGCCCAATGACTCTCTTGTTATGGACATCATTTGCTCACCAACATCATCTCGATTGAAGAATCCAATGGCGATTCCACCATGTGACAGTGGTTTTGTCCAAATCTCCTGCCATATATTTTTAAAGACTCTCCTTCCTTGAATACCGAGTGGATCTTGATGCATCGAGAGGACTTCATGATTTTTCAGCAATTGAAGAGTGAAAGGATCAATTGAATCCATGTGCATACTGATAATCAATGGGGAATTGAGCAAAGCCCAGAGTGAAACCTGGGTATACTGCTCATGAGCCGTGAGTTCTGTTTTCTTTGTGAATGGAAATGGTTGCGAATACCCCATGCGAAGATGATCCATATCATTCCAGCCATTGTGTCCTGCATATACTTCCAAACCTGCCTGACGGAATCCGACGATATTGGACATGCTCCACCAATTGTCTTGGATATCAGTGGTAGTTCTCCAAGCATGGCCCCCGACTGACCTGCCCCATTTCCACACATCATTATTGCCATATTGACAAAGCATATAAAATATGTCTTGATTACAATCTGACAATAATGTTCCAAGTTTTGCATACGGTGCTTTGGCTAATTCTTCCGGACTGAATTGATTGGTTTTCAAAAGCGAGTCATAGACTGTTTGATAGCCGCACCAATCATATTTGACAAGATCGGCTTTCAATGAGCAGAAATATTCTGCATCCTGAGCTTCATGATCAAGTGAACCGGGTAATTGTACGCATGTATTCGATCCGGGAGAAGAATATATACCAACCTTAAAACCAAGCGTATGCAATGAATCTATCAATTTGGGAAGATTCGGAAATTTTTTCGCGGGTTGTAAACCATTCATTGATGCTGAATGACTTGTATCCTGCCAGCCATCATCAATCAAGACATATTCAAAACCATAATCTTGGAGTCCGCTCGAGCGCAATGCATGAGCCGCTTTGTACATGTCTTGTTCTGTAACATATTCCCAATGTGCATACCAGGATGACCATCCAATGGGTGCAGAATATGAGATTGTATCACCAATGCGGAATGAAAATGCATGTTCAGTTTTGCCAAGAGGGTTTTCCGCAATAATCGTTAGTGGATATGAACCGGGTTTTGCGATACTACCACGAATCACTCTATGAGTGGAATCGAAATAGAGTCCAGATGGAAGCTCAGACATAGTCACATTGATGGGTTCAATACCTGTGATTGGTATATAATGTCTTATCTCACTACCAGGTCTTGCGCCATATACACTTTTTCCATGGATTCTGGGAAGCAGGGATTCATCCGGAGTGAGTACAAACTCCTGTTCGATTGGTCTGATGAATGGCTTGGGTAAAAATCCATCTTTTACAATGAATCTAGTCTCTACCCAATTTGCATGATCCGAGAAGATATTGTCATTCCCATCAAATACCAATAATTCACATGTTTGTTTGCCGGTGAGATCCAATGAAAATGCTTTGGCATTTACAGTTCTATCCATGATGTCTGATCGCCAAAGAACTTCGCCATCGGCAATGATTAAAAATTCGGCTGAACCTCTTTCAGGAAAAATTCCCTCATCTATTCCGGCAAGACCTTCAATTGTTATTGCCTTGCCATCGAGAGCAAGCGTGAATTTACTTCCTGCATGCGTTCCAACGCCGCGTTCATATACCTTTCCGGCAATTCGTAATGGTTTGCCCATCACTGATAGATTGATTCTTGGTCTTCCAAAATCCTGTTTGATTGCAGTTAGATCCAGCGAGGAAAGTTCAACGGTGTCAATCTGAGCAAATACCTGAACATGAATCAGCAATAATACTAAGCATCTAAAGATGTTCATGATTGAGTTTCAGCCCAATTTGTGATCAATTGCTTATACTCTTCAGCGATATGCATTGCCGAAGAATCGGATGATGCTTCCACCGCTACAATGAAGGCAGGTCTTTCTTTGTCTGGAAATAATACAATAGTGGAATCCGGATTATTGACCGTGATGCCATCTATCAATGTTCTATCCATCTTCTCGGTATATTCCATGGCTTTTCTCATAACAATTCCTTTCTTTTCCCATGGACATGGTATCGTATGATGCATTCGTGAGCGATAGGGTAATTGCTGATGAAGACCTGAGAATGTCAATCCCGTTTTTGCGAGCATGTCCAGACATTTTGCCAGAGAGAACATTCCATCGGAAGCAAATAAATAATCCGTAAATATGAATCTTCCTCTTGTATCACCCGAGAACAATACATTGCGATCTTTTGTGGCTTCCATCATAGCTGAATGACTATTCTTGATTCGAATCACTTCAATATGATGATCTTTTGCTATCAGCTCAATATCCGTACTGGCAAGCATTGGAACTGCTATCGCATATGGCTCTCTGTCACGATGCGCTTCCATGAATAATTTCGTGAGTATTGTCAATAATCTATTCGGTTGAAACCATTCTCCATCTGCATCAACCACTGCAATTTTCTCAGCAGATGCATCGATTTTAAAACCAAATTCATAGCTAAGGGATCGAATGATTTCACTAGTCTCAGCGGCTTCTGAATCTGTTCTATCATCTGAAAATCCTTCGGCTGTATCAACATAACTATTCACGGCAACCACATGTACCCCAAGTGATCCAAGGAGAACAGGAAATGTTGTGGATGCCAATCCATTGGAATAATCAATCAATACTCGATATGCATGTTTTTTGATATTCTGAACATCGAGCGCGCCAATAAATCTCATGGCATATGTTTCATTGCTTCTTTCAGGAAAAATGATGCTACCAACTTCATTATATGGCACCCTCTTGATATCCTCTCCAAAGAAAAATCGTTCGATTGTTTTGGATGTCGAATGAGGAATGTCACGACCATCATCATTGAATAAAATGATATCAATCGTATCAGGTTTTCGAATCGACCTTCTCACATGAAATCCTGCATTCGCAGTTCCTGCTCTCAGATCTTGTCTGGCTTGAGGAATTGGTGTCACCTGTAAATCACGAACGGTGATTCCTGCACTCATGAGTCCTGAAATCAATGAGCGATGTATCATTCGTGATGCGGCATCGGCATCACGACTTGCAACAACTTTTGCATGCATGCCGAGTGCATTGCCGATGGAGGTTCCGAGCTTTGCAGAGAATTCTGGATTGATGTCGATATTCGCAAGACCCGAAATACGCGAATCAGTGATGAGTTCTCTCAGCCAACGCTCTTCTTGTACGAGTGAGCGATTAACGATCGCACCTTGTTCAATATGCTTTTTGGGCCATAGTTTGATATTGGAGGAAAGATGTGATCCATTGCCTATATGACAATGTTCTGCGATAAAGACCTGTTCATTGATCGTTACGCCATTGCCGATGGAAGTGTCATTGCAAATCACATCATAACTTGCCATGATGCGATCACCAAGTTGAACATTATTCCAAATGATGCAATTACTTAATTGTGCTCCGGCACCTATGTTAACATCATTACCAATGATGCACTGATGAATGGAGGAATTGGGTCCAATGCTAACTCTATCCCCAATGATTGATCTTCCGCTCCACTGCACTGATTCAGAAATATTGCAGTGTTCTCCAATGAGTCCATGTTCTGATTTGCTTCCTTTGAAGTCGATCGCAACATTATATTCCAGAATATCCTGACAAGCACTCTGATATTCATGGAGATTACCGATGTCTTTCCAATATCCAGTCGTGATATACCCAAATAGATTCATGTCTGATCTGAGCAAATGGGGAAACAAATCTTTACCGAAATCATATTCTCTATCGGGTGGAATGAGTGCAAAGACTTCAGGTTCCAATATATACATGCCCGAATTGATGGTGTCGGTGAACACTTCGCCCCAAGAAGGTTTCTCCAAAAAGCGTGTGATTCTTCCGTGCATGTCTGTCATCACGATGCCATAATGCAAAGGGTCATTGACTCTTGTCAATAATATCGTCGCCTGAGATTGTTTTTCTTTATGAAATGCAATGGCGGAAGAAATATCAATATCGGTCAATACATCACCACTCATCACAAGAATGGGTTCATTGAAATCCTTTGCGGCATTACGAACGCTTCCTGCGGTTCCATAATCAGCATCTGCTTGCACATAGTTCATTGTGATGCCAAAAGCGGAACCATCCCCAAAATGCTCCTTTATTGATTCGGGTTGATAATACAATAAAGCCGTGATGTCTGTAATCCCATGTTTTTTCAACAGATTCACGATATGTTCCATCATGGGAATATTGGCAAGAGGCACCATTGGCTTTGGAATGCTCATGGTGAGTGGTCTTAATCTTGTGCCGAAACCACCGGCCATTATGACGGCTTTATTCATTGTATTGTAGTGATATTGATATTCGATATAGATAGAGTGGACAAATTAGAGATTATTTCTCGTGTTGACAATCATTTCGGTACTGCAAAGACAAGTTTCAAGCTTGACTTTTGTAATTTGCAATCCTTGATACTTCGATATTTCACTTTTATTCTTTGATTTGCCATGTTTTCCAAAATTTTGATAGCCAATCGCGGTGAGATTGCTCTTCGCATAATAGATACTTGCAAAAGAATGAATATTGCCACTGTTGCAGTGTATTCTCTTCCTGATGCCAATGCATTGCATGTGCAAATGGCAGATGAAGCAGTGAATATAGGCGGCGCAACACCGAGAGAAAGCTATCTGGTGATTGAAAAAATCATTGATGCCGCTTTGAAAACAGGTGCTCAGGCAATTCATCCCGGATATGGATTTTTATCTGAAAATGCACAATTCGCAAAAGCTGTTGCTGATGCCGGTTTGATTTTCATCGGTCCTTCTCCTGAAGCAATTCATGCACTTGGTGACAAAACAGAAGCAAGAGCATTGGCCATCAAAGCACAAGTTCCCATATCTCCCGGCTCGGAAGGAGCAATTTCGGATCCTAAAGAGATCGCAATCATAGCGGAAAACATTGGATATCCGGTTCTATTGAAAGCAGCCGCAGGTGGTGGTGGAAAAGGAATGAGACTGATCGAAGAACCAAGTGGACTTCTGGCCGGATTGCATGCCGCACAAGGTGAGGCACTGGCATCATTCGGTGATGATAGAGTGTTCATTGAGAAATTTATCGTATCTCCAAGACATATTGAAATTCAAATCATGGCAGATCAATATGGAACAATACTTTATTTCCCGGAAAGAGAATGTTCCGTGCAAAGAAGACATCAGAAAGTGGTGGAAGAATCACCGTCAACTGCAGTAACTCCTGAAATCAGAGCAAAGATGGGTGAAGCCGCGGCAAGACTGGTGGCAACATCAGGATATACCAATGCAGGAACATTGGAGTTCTTGCTTGATGCATTTGGAAATTTCTATTTCATGGAAGTAAATACGCGTTTGCAAGTTGAGCATCCCGTTACGGAAATGGTGACAGGCATAGATTTGGTTGAACAACAATTGCGCATTGCTTCCGGTGAAAAACTCGCAATCTATCAACAAGATCTGGAGCCAAAAGGACATGCCATTGAATGTCGTATTTGTGCCGAAGATGTATATAATGATTTCTTGCCTGAAACCGGCATCGCACATTATGTTGAATTACCCGAAGGTGAGGGAATTCGCAATGATACCGCTTTATTTGCCGGCTTTGAAGTATCTGTGAATTATGATTCAATGGTAGCAAAATTGATTTGTCATGGAAAGGATAGACAAGAAGCAATCGAAAAAACATTATATGCTTTGAAATCATATCATTTAGCAGGACTACGCACAACAATACCATTCTGTCAATTCACATTAAATTCCGAGCCATTCAGATCAGGCGAGTATTCTACTGCATTTGTGTCAAAATATTGGTCCGGTGAAATCCCAAAAGAAATCCATTCAATGATACTCGGCGCCGCTGTTTATGCTCATCATGAGTATGAAGAAAGAAGAATGCCGATTTATTGAATATTATGACATCAATGCAATATTTGCTGCTTGAAGATTGATTGTCTTCATAATTTCATTTAAACTGTTAGATATCTTGTAAATATCTATGTCATTGATTGAATATGTTTCTGAAACTACACACTCATGTCTTGTATGATAGGGTGTCCATAAAGCAGTTCCGGTATTGTCTTTACAAAACAGACATACCGTCGGTGTTTTCCAGGAAGCAGCAAGATGAACAGCCGATGTATCAGGGGAAATAATAATTGATGCACACTTAAGCATGGCTGCATATTCATTGAAGGAAGTTGTAAACGGTGCTACTAGGCAATTCGTATGTTCTTGTATTGAGGACAATACTTCACTTTGTGATTCAGGGCCAAACAAAAGTATCTGAGCTTCAAAAGAGCAAACACTTTCATAGATTTCTTTGTAAAGTGCGATTGCAAATTCCTTATTCATAGTTCGACTAGAAATACTTCCCGTCGTGTTGATCGCAATAACTGGTCTCTGTAAGTCAATAATAGACTTTAATGTTTCGTTTGACTTTTCTAAGTAGGATTGCTCCAATTGAAACTCACATTCTAAATCACTCACTTCTGGATCTATTCCAAAAGCCAAGAGCATTTGTGCAGTTCTTTCGACAATATGAACATTCAATCTGTCTTTGGGAATGATACAGTGTGTATATTTCTTTGCATTGCTTTTAAATAAACCGACAGTATTTTTTGCATTTGATAAGTAACATAGATTCCCTGATGTAATGCTCGGATTATCTAGGGGATCTATGCAGATGTCATACTTTGATTTTCGTAAACGATGTAGAAGTTTTATCAAACCAAACAACGTTTTATCATAATACAGAACTGAGTTGGCATACATCAATGCATTTGAAGTCAAACTCTTATTCGATTTTCCAAGTATAACATCTATAGTGGCATGAGG
>Ga0315906_10009025_pt1 | contig 11894 bp, 10 predicted proteins | sample LakEriMetagenome_4_FD_203526 | JGI IMG/M metagenome (GOLD analysis project Ga0315906, IMG submission 203526) | Freshwater fungal communities from buoy surface, Lake Erie, Ohio, United States - Buoy 2 MA122 | ecosystem: Environmental > Aquatic > Freshwater > Lake > Lake biofilm | place: USA... | reverse complement strand
TGAAGAATTATAAGTTATATGATAAACCGTACGAACTTAATATAATTGGTGTAAGAAATCAATGTTTGGCAACAGGTGATAAATATACAGATGAGTTTGTTGATAAAATATATGTTCTTTATAAAGATGACAAAGATATCTGGCGAGTTAAAAACTATATTTTCTCAACAATGCCTGGTGTAGAATTTACTATGTCAGAAGCTTGGATAAATAAACAAACTGATTTATCCACATTAGATAAAATTTATTGGTCTAATAAAATAGGTGAGAGAGTTACATTTAAGGACGTATTACGAGGACCGGTAATTGATGGTGTACCAATAACATCTTTAAATAAAGACATTGCCACAAATGCAGTATTAAGTAGCTTAAAAGATAGTGGTAAAAAATATGTTAATAACTTACCAGTTGAGAAACAGGCTGAAATTGAAGGTTCTATAAAAGACATATTAATACAGAATGCTATAAGTAAAGGAGTTCCAGTCGATATGGAATCTATTAACAGTTTATCAAAAAATATTCTAAATAATGTTAAATTAAGAGATGGTGTTGTTGAGAATTTCACTAGTAACGCACTCATTGGTAACTTGAGCAGTTTGAGTTCCAACATTAATCAAAAAGTAAATAGTTTACTAAATCAAGGTCAGTCTGGTAGTTTAATCAATAATCTTCAAAATCAAGCTGGTAATTTAATTGGAAGTACTCAAGGAAAAACTGGTGAATTTAAAAATATTTTATCATCAAATATATCAAAGACAAAATTAACTGATTTAACTTCAAAAGGAGTGGATGTTGATAAAGTAGAAAAAGATATAAGCAAATTAAAATCATTAGGAATTGAATCAGACAAACTTAGCGATTTAAGTAAGTTAACATCAGAAGACTATACAAAAATAGCTTCTAACAAGTTAAGTATAACTAAATTAAAATCTGACATTAATAACTTATCAAAAAATGGTATAGACATTAAAAAATTATTATAATTAAATGGGTATTATAGATATTACTAGCCTTCTTCCATCACTATTTAGTTCAACTGAACTAAATGCACTTAACACATCAGGTATTGATGTAGGCAACTTTTTTAAAGATTATAAGTCTTTAAGTGATAATGGAATAAACCCATTAAAACTTTTAGATAATTTAAGTAAGCTAAAATCTTTAGGAGCTGATATTACTTCCGTTATGGATTTAGAAAAGGTTAAAGATATTGATGCAAATAAAATAGTCTCCAACTCAATAGACCTAAAATTGGTTCAAACTGGATTAAATAAACTACAAAACACAGGAATTAATATAACATCATTTGATCAAGCATATTCAAAAGTTAAGGCAAGTGGATTGAATATGGAGAAGATAAATGACATACCAAAACTACTAAATAGTAATTTATTAGGTCAATCTGGTAATGTATTAGGAAATCTTCAAGGTCAATCTGGTAATGTATTAGGAAATCTTCAAGGTCAAGCTATTACTTTACTAGGTAGTATAGGAAAAGATGTTAAGACTAGTTTAGATAATAATCTAACTACTAAAAGTCAAAATTTATCAGAAACATCAAGACCACAAAATACAGAAGTTGTACAAAAACCTAAAACTAAAGCAATTCAAATTTTAGTACCATCTCAATATATAGATGTTTACGTTTTATCAAAGTGGAGTGGAGCACCGGCCTTACTAACTCATACAGATTCCAAACAATTAGTTTGGTATGATAAAGAGTTTGATAAACCTGAATTTATACCAAGTAATTTAACATTTCCAGCTGATACAAATGATAATGGTACAAAAGACTTTGGTATTGGTATACATTTAGGATATCCAGGTGGTAAGAAAATAGGAGATTGGTCGGAAGATGGCTCTCAATGTTTTGCAAGTGAAGAAGATTTAAATGAATTTTTTGGTCTTTGTGAGAAACATGTTAATATGAATGGTAATAAATTTAGCTATACCTTAGTAACTAAAAATGATTGGGACCAAGCATTTAAAAATGTAGAAGCTAATAAAATAGCACCACCAGTAGAAAAAACAGTTATAAATGCTAACCCACAATCAGCTTCACAAAGTATACCAACTAATCAAAATAATAATATAGAAGGTAAATCTACTATAGCTGAGGATAATACACAACAAGCACCAAGCCAAATTCAAAATCAAACAACAACAAATGGTGTGACAGCCTCTAATACAAATAAACCAACATTCTTCGAAACTACATTAGATATTATAGCTTTCCAAATTTGGGCAAATAAAAATAAACTAAAAACAACATTATTAGGAGCTTGGGATGATTCAACACAAAAGGCTTGGGATTCTATATCAACTAAAACTCTACCAGGTTCTGATTATATAAGATCGTTAAAAGGAATAACAAATACTGAATTAAAATTAGTTCATGCTAGATTAAATCCTTATGGAGCTAGTATAAATATCGATGGTGAAATTTTCTATAAAGCATCTTTCTCACCTAAGAAAATATCTTTAACAATAGATGATGGATATCCATATTCGGTTATATTTAGAAGTAATGGCGAATTTAAAGTTGTTGATAACTTTACAAAGATTACTATTTGTAATGGTATCTATTCAAATGGTGGTAGAAAATTAGTAATGGATAGTGGAGCTAAGAAAGGAAAAACTCTTGAAAATGAAGTTGCTTGGGATAATATATTAACATGTTTTTATTAACTATGATATTTGCCCCATTTGTTTACTAACAGCTTTAATACCATTTTCATTTAATCTCCAAAGAGCTGGTGTGTCCCAATCAACGTGACTTGATTGTAAAGCATTTTGTTTAAAATCACTCATCCAATTATATCCTGTCCAAACTTGAATGTGACCATACGGTTTACCTCCAGTATAACCAACCGCAATAACATCACCAACTTGCCACTTAGACTTATCTTTCCAATAATCTTTACCAACTTTAATTTTAGGATTGTAATGAGATGATGGGAAAGACGATTTGTTATATTTAAATGAGAAATAATCAGCGTTACCTGATTGTTGTCCCAACTTTTTAACACCAGTCATCGCATAAATAACAGCTTGAGTTCCCTGAGGACAAAGTCCATGCACACCTTTAATATAACCCTTTTTCAAATTCTCATATTTAACTCTTGGATTTTTACCTAACTCTCTAGCACAATCACCAGCTAATTTTAATAAAGCGTCAAAATTACTAACCGGTTTTATATTAGCAGGTGTTCCAGGTGGTGTTAACCCAGTACTAGCATCTTCTTGACTAGCAGCAACCGATAATTGAAGATCTTTTTCCAAAGGAGTAAGTATAATACCAGCTTCTTCCAACCCTTCAAATCCGGTTTCGGTATACTCATCATCTAAACCATCACTAAAATCATCAGTATTTTGACTATCAACAGTTTGATCTATTAAAATTTGAAACTCCAATGAATTACTTATACTAAATGTATTAACTGTTGAATTATCAATACCATTAAATGTCATTTTTAACTTACCACCAGTATCTTTACTCACCGGATTTTCTATATCTGAGTTTGTTTCAGGTGTTTTCTCAGGAGTTTTATTTTCAGTAAACTCTTTGTTTCCCTTATTCTCTGTTATTGGATCTGGTTTTAATGTTGGGGTAATTAACGTTGATTCAATTACACTTTTCCACTTGGTGAAAAATTTACCAACTATTTTATTTCTATCTTTATTAACATCCTTAGTATTAATAGGAGTTGGATTAAAACTATATGAACTAACAAGAGATGATAAATTTGTAAATTTTAAACTAAATTTCGCATTCCAATTTAGAGTATTATAAATTAGATAAGTTTTAGTTCCTTTTGTTGATAAATCTTTTATATTTTGAACTATTTTACCTTCCGGGTAAGGATCGATTAACATTAAATTTGTGAAATTGGAAACTTTACTAGAAAGTACATCTTTACTCATATTCTCCTGAACCAATGATGAATCAGATGATGAATTAACAAAAAAACATAGACTTATATCATTAACAACTAAATTATTTTTAGTTATAACATCAACAAATTCTGATTGTATTGATGTCCAAAAATTACCAGTAAATGATAACTTCTTAAAACCATTGAAAATAACTATAACATATTTATTAAACCAATCTGTAACACTAGAAGTTATCATTGATGTATATGCAGTTTTTGTAACATCATCGGTTGGGAAAAATAAAATTACACTAATATCAGTAGTGTAATTTGAACCAAAACTTGGTAAATATATCGTAGAATTTTTAGTTTCTATAACAGCCATAATTTATAAATTATTTTAAACCACCTACTATTATTTTATCAACATCAATAGTTACTGGTGGATCAGCTTTAGTCAGAAGTATTGGTGGTAAAGAGTAATCATTTTCAACAAACTTTGATCTATTTTTATCAACTCTCGTTGATTTATTAACAACCGCCAACGCATTCTTAATCGTATCGTCCGGTGTTTCACCATTTTCAGTATATCTAAAGTATGGTAAATCACCTACGTTTGGATATTTAATAATTTGACCCTCCATAATATTTAAAGGATTATCAATACCATTTATATATAAAATAATATCAACATCTTTATAATAACTAATATCACCGTATATTGACTCCATAACCAAATCTATTCTCATATCTTCATCTTTTTGAACAGTATATTCTTTTAAACTAATTGTTCTATTATAAGTATGTACAGGTGTTTCTAATATAAACCTATTCTGTTTATATGAAAATAAAAATTTTGTAAAACAATCTATATTCATTACCTAATTATTTTTTTTGTGGAGTTTTAACATTCTTGTTAATAGTTGTTTTTGATTGTTTACCATTAACTACCTTTGTTGTTTTATTACCATCATTTTGAGCTCCTGATGCACTAACAGTTGCTGGTGGATTACCACCACCTGCGTTTGTCCCAGCCGTATTAGCTGGAGTTGATCCACCACCCGTATTTTTAGAATTTGTAGCTGCTGCATCATTCTTAGCATTACCATCAGCTGATTTTGTTCCCCCATTTCCATTAGTTGGAGGATCAGTTTGAGGTGCTGATTCCCAAGGAAGACCACCAATTGCCTCTTTTGCTGGATCTGTTATCTCGTAGTATGTTTTTTGAACGTCAACGGTTCTTAAATAACCAGAGTTAAACTTAGACATTATCTCTTGTAATCCTAAATTACGAGCATTTGTTATTGTGAAACTAACGCTTATACTTGATGGTAGATCATTAAATGCTAATTGAGGACCTAATTTAAGATTAACATCCTGAACCAACATATCACCCGAACAAAAAACAGGTCTAAGAGGATTACCAATAGTTATATGCCAAGGAGTCGAAGGCGCTCCAGTAAGCGCATTAACAATACCAATTATCTCAGTTCTATATTTTAATATAGTACCTTTTAAAATATCATCAGCAATATTAACTATACCATCAAGTAGCTTTCTCGATCCTCTAGCAACTTTTTTAGCTAATTGGTATTCAGGATCATCAGCAATCTTATTTTGGTTATTACTATCATTGCTTTCTTCAGGCTTTGTCTGTTGAGTCTTTCGCTCTTTAAGAGCATCATCTATTGCCTTAGTTGCATTAGTATAAATTTCTGTTATTTTTTTATGAACCTCAGCAGCAGTTGAAGATAAGACGCTCTTTATAGTTGATATAACTTCCGAAACTAAATTATCTGGTCTAGCAACCCAATTTTTTATTTTAGCCCCAGCAGACCTACTTAATCCATAAGTATCACTTTCGGATGTACCTAATCTAAGAATATTACCAATTATATCCATCCAAACAATAGTTGGATCAATACCAGATATAAACTTTAACTCGTACTCAGTTTCAAAACTAAAAGAAACTTTAGCTGAAAGTCCAGAACCAGCGTCACCATAACCCACAGTTGTTCTAACCTTAGCTTCTTTAATTAGGTTTGGATTACCAGCTGGTATACCAGATTTTTCACCTTCATCCAATAAACCAATACCATCTAAAAACTTTCTCTGAAAAATCTCAGTAAAACCTGGAAGCGGAATAGCACCAGCTCCAGCACCAAGTAATTCATCTAATCCCATTGAGTCTGTTTTTCTACCAAAGTCTTCACCCAATCTATTCAACATGTTAGTAAAGTCAGCCTTTGCCTCACCCCAAACTTCACCAAATGTTATGTCAACAAAATTAGCACCATCAGCTACCCAACTAATAACATTAGCCAACGATGGTATCTCAGTTGGTTTTCTAGACACCATTATATTATCATCACTCGGACTAGCAAATCTTCTAACTATCATCAATCTATTATTTGGATAAACACCAAGATTTTTTAAATAAGCAAAATCAGAAGGTCTTAAAGCAGCTTTAGTAGAAGATAACTTTTCTATTATATTTAAAACCGATGTATCATATACATCATTATTATGTAGAGTACTCATAGTATAATTATCACCTTTTGTACCACCACTGTTTCTAAGCTCAGAGTAATCAACATCTAATTGACCAGTTGTATCTAAATCAGTAAAAGCTACATCTTTACCACTTTGTTTATAAGTACCACTATATGATTTAATACCAGGCCATGCTCTCAACTTTCTTTTACCACTAAATAATGATAATTCTTTAGATTGATTATAACTAGATACACGAACATTTCTTGTTTTACCACCATTAAATGTAGAATATCCACCAGATGAATTTGATGTTACCCCAATTAGACCTAATGGTGAACCACCTAAAATAGCCATAGTAATAAGATTTTTTCTTTATATATTAAGATTATTAATCTCTTGTATATTAATAATCTCTAATAATTTGTGAATTTGAGAATTTAGACAAATTACTAAAAACATCATCTATTATTTCAGGATTTTTACGGAACTCGTTATAAAATATTAAGACATTAAAGTCATTTTCACCGAGTATTTTTTTTAAATTTAATAACTTCTCAATAGAAAAGTCATTATCAAAGTCAGGAATATAATAAATATCCTTCTTTTTACTTATAGCTTGTTGAATTTTATTGAATATTAGAATTTTTAAATATGTTTTATCATCACTTGGACTTAATTCTTCCTCTTCAATTATTTTCTTTATATCTATAATATATTTATTCCTAACCCTATTGACCTTGATATATTTATCCATCTTTTTACGGGTCTTAACATATACACAAAAAAAGTTCATTATCTTTCAAAATTTTTAGTATTGACACATAGTAATGTCTAAACTATTTTTTATATATAAAACAAAATATCTTTCCTCAAAAAATTAGAAATATATTTTAATATATACTCTTATGAAGAAATATTCAGATAAATTTTTAAACCAAAGCAGTAAACTAAAATCAGCTAAAATTGGTTTTGAATTTGAATTTTATATGAAAGACCTTTCTTTCTATAAAACACTTGAAATACTTAATAATGAACTTAAACCGGTAAAAGTTTGGGGTTTTAGAAAGTATCACTCAGACTTTACTCCAGATAAAGATAACTTTAAGATTGAACCAGACCTTTCAGGTGGTTCTAACATGGTTGAATTAGTTACAGGACCACTTGACTATTATGATGCTAAATACTATTTAGTTAAAATAGTTAATTTTATTCAAAATTATGGATATACAAATGATAAGTGTTCAATACACTTTAACTTATCCTTCAATAAAGATGATAAAGATTTAAATGATTTAAACATACTTAAGCTTATTTTAAATACTGATGAGGATGAAATTTATAGATATTATCCATCAAGAAAAGATAATGTTTATGCAAAAACAATCAAAAAAATAATACCTTATAAAGAATATGATTTCTTTAATATATCAATTGGTGTCATCAAAAACAATTTAAGAGTTCCAAATGATAAGTATTATGGAATAAATTTCATACATATAAATAATAACAAAGAAAGTCAAAGATTAGAATTCAGATATATTGGTGGTAAAGATTTTGAAAAAAATGTTGGTCAATTAATCTACTTTATGGATAGATTTATCATCAATGTATATGATTCAATTGATGTTGGATTTAACTCAGAAGATATTAATAAACTTGAAGAGTATTTAGAAGACAATATTAAAAGATTTAAAAACTTTTCAAAATATGACAATTTCATAGTTGATTATCCTACTATACAAATTCAAATTGATCAAAATAATAATTATGACATAATATCAACTTATTATGATAAGATTTATTCTAAAATTTACCATTTAATAGACGGTACAAATGATTTAAAAGATTGTATAATTAATTATGTAACCGAAAGCCAAACTATGGAAATAGTTGATGCTGATATAAAAACATCATCAACACTAAGAAATTATGAATTTATAAACTGCAATCTTGAAGGAATATTTGAAAATTGTTCACTCTTAGGATGTGAAGTTAAAAATTCACAACTTTCAAAATCAAAGTTAGAACACACCGAAGCCGATAATTCAAAAATACTTTCTTGTAGAGTTGATGGTTCATCATTAAAGAACTGTTACTTCATGGAAGGATTCTTAAATAGTGAAATGTTAGGTGGTGTATTTAGATCTGGAGAACTTGGACCTTATGCTAGTTTAGATTCCGAAGTTAAAATTGTTAATGACCATGAAAACTTCTTTAATGTTAGATACGAAGAAGATAGAGACAAAGGTGATAAAGAGGGCAAAATAACAGGTTTCGGAAAATCAAAATAAATATATAAAAAAAAGACATAAAATATAATGAGAATTTTAAAAAAATATTTTAACTTCATAAATGAAGAAGCTTCACCAAGACTTCCAAAGAAAGAAGATTATTGGTTAAAGAAAGGCAAAGATGGTAAAAAAGTTGCTCTTTATACACACGATGATATGGATGGTATATTTAGTGCGATAGAAGTTAAAAAATACTTAATTGATAACGGATTTACAATTGTTAAATATGGTATTTTAAATTATTCAGATGGTTGGAAATACACAACAGTTGATCCAAAACTTATTAACGTTGTTGTTGACTTTGCTAATATGCCAGGTGATGAAAGAGACGAATATATTGATTACTACTTAGATCATCACGGAGTATTTACACCAGAACAAAAAGAAAAGTATAAATCAGCACCAGTTGGTAAATCAGAAACAGCTTCAGCTTATGAGGCAATTTGCTTAAACTTAGGAATTCCACAAGATGATTTAACAGTATCAGTTATTAGAATGATTGACGCTGCTAAATATGATGAGTATGGTGTTTCTTGGAAGAGACTTTTAGATTACAATTTATCTGATATTAAAAAAAGTGAAAAAAGTAGATTAGAGTTTGCAGCTGCTTTTAACCAAATGTTAAAAAGAGGTGATCACAAAACTCTTATCTCGGTAATTCACAATTGCTATGACGCTTCTATATTCTCTATTTTTAACGCAATGAAAAAGGTTTATGGTGAGCATAATAAATTTCCAAGAACTGGTCAACCAAAAGATTTCTTAAAGGATGCTGAATGGAGACTTGGTGAAATGCAAAAGAAAACAAGAGGTTCTAAAAAGAATAAAAAAGTTTATATGTCACAAAGTGAGTTCTTAGCGGATTTTCAAAGAACAGGTGGATATGTAACAGATGGTAATTCAGGATCTATTTTCGCTGATGGATATGCAATGATTGGTGATTTAGCTTTTGTACCGACTGGAACTTGGGCTAACGCACTTAGAGCAAGAACTATTATACAAGAAGATTATGAAATGGGTATAATAATGAATAAAATATCTACTGCTATATCAGATGGGAAATTAGATAAACTTGATTCTCTAAACCCAACTAAATTAAAAGAATTTTTATCAGAAGATGAAATTTATTTAATGAGTAGAAGAATTGATAAGTTTGGAAACGTTTGGACAGTACCTAAATTACCAAAATTCATCTTACTTCAATATGGTGGAACTTTACAAGTTTGTGCTTATGGAAATATCAAAGATATGGAAGTTCCTAACTACAAAAGTGGACCACGTGCTGGACAACCTATTAATGATTTAGGTGAATATATGACTTATTTATTAAATAACTTTAAAGAACATTTAAATTATTATGATCCTGATACTACAATTGGTCAAGATGAAATTACTGTTTCTGGTGGACACGGTGGTATTGGTTCAATTTCAAATGTTTTTGGTAAGGTATCTAAGGAAACTGAAAATGAAAATGGTGAGACTGTTGAAGTTAGTAAATTAATTCTAAATAATGAAGGTAAAAAATATGTAGATCTATTTAAAAATAAAATAATTGGTGATTTATCAGGAGTTAAATGGGACTTTGGTTTAAAATGGAAAGATGATGAAGAATCTAAATATACACCAAAAGAACCTGAAGTAAATTATAAAGTTGTACCAACTGAAGATGTTACTAAAATGGATAAACAAGGTAATATTATCAAAGATGAAACTAATGAAAATAAAATATTAAATTTTAAAAATTTTGATAAATAATTTTAAATATGAATTCCAAAAAGAGTTAGTTAATACTAACTCTTTTTTCTTTTAATACATGATCACTTCCATTTAATAACATATCCAACTTCTGATCTCTCATCGAAGACTTGTCACAATAAAAAAGAATTTCATTTGGAGGCATTAATAAGTCCAAATAAACATCATAGTATTTATAAACACCAACTTTTATAATACCTTCATTAAATTTTTTATCCATTGGATTTATATAAAAATCAGGTAGGTTTTCTAACATATTAAATATATGAGCTGATATAATCATATAATTATACCTCGTATCAGCTTCATTAATTACTGAATTTAGTTTTTCAATATCAGAAAAAGGAATCATATATTTTCTATCAAAAAACTATCAAAAGTTTGTAAAATAAACTTTTTTAAAAATTTATAGTATAAATAAAAAATAAAATAATATATGGTTACACAAGGAAGTACTGTTGAAGTACATTACACAGGGAGATTTCCAGATAATGAAGTTTTTGATACTTCTGAAGGAAGAGATCCATTACAATTTCAAGTTGGTACTGGTCAAATTATACCAGGATTTGAAAATGCTATTTTGGGAAAAAACGTAGGAGATAAAGTTACTATAAATATTCCAGCTAACGAAGCTTACGGTGAAGTTAGACAAGAATTATTTGTACAAGTTCCATTAGATAAATTACCAGGACAAGTTGAAGTAGGTCAAGAATTACAAGCTGATTCTGGTGATGGACAACCAGTTAGAGTAATAGTTGAAGCTGTTAATGAAGACCACGTTGTTATTAATGGAAATCATCCATTAGCAGGAAAAGAATTAGTCTTTGATATTGAAATAGTAAGTGTTCAATAAAAAAAACCCACTCTATTTGAGTGGGTTTTTTATTGAAATCTAATTTTATCACATTCAAAAGATTTTAAGAGATAATTTATCATAACCGGATTATCTTTAATGCTATTATATTGACCAATCATTAAATTATAGTTAGTTTTTTTATCACACTCACAACCATTAATATAAAGGTCAACAGTATCAATAAACATTACTAAATCCAAAACATTTTCAAAAATCTCTTCTCGATTTTTTAATAGGTTCCAAAAGTGAACCGGAGACTGAACTACTAAAATTTTACTTATTTCCATAACAATTTATATATTAAAAGACTCACCACATATATAAATGGTGTATATATTATATTTTTCATAAATAAACAACTAATTAAAACTATCCAGAAAAGAAGACAATATTCACAAGTAATAATCTTGACTAAAAATGTTGAATGCTTTATTCTAATATACTCTAAATAACTTATTTTAGGATTTATATTTCTATAATCATTCCAATTTTGGATTTTAAATAACTTAGAAAGTTTAAATATTTTTGAATATTCCACAAAGAAATCAGTTTTAAACCAAATAAACATCAAAAAAACAATATAAAATATTTGTAAAATCATATTAATTATACATTTTTATT
>Ga0315906_10009023_pt1 | contig 11894 bp, 11 predicted proteins | sample LakEriMetagenome_4_FD_203526 | JGI IMG/M metagenome (GOLD analysis project Ga0315906, IMG submission 203526) | Freshwater fungal communities from buoy surface, Lake Erie, Ohio, United States - Buoy 2 MA122 | ecosystem: Environmental > Aquatic > Freshwater > Lake > Lake biofilm | place: USA... | reverse complement strand
AGAATGGGCCGAGAAGGAGAAGCACCTGCGTGATCAGCTCTTCCAACAGCAAAAAACAGAACTGGTTCGCAGTTTGGAATATGGAGAGCATTTAAAATCCCAGCTTGAAAAGCTCGTTGAAGAACAGCAGGTGGAACGGAGAAAGGAACTGCTTGAACAGCTTAACAATACTCAGGCCGAAAAAATCGGGCTGGAATATCTGCTTTCACAATTCAACGCCTCTTACCCTTCCTTCTCCGCGGCACTCATACGTAGATACCCGAAACTTTCCCCGTCAGATCTGCAGTTCTGCTCACTGTACAGGATCAATCTCGGCACCAAGGAAATTGCCGTTTTGCTTCATATAGAGCCCCGCAGCGTGTATATTAAAAAATACAGGCTGATGGAGAAGATGGGGCTCAGTGAAAATGATAATTTGGAACAGATTCTGGCCGGTGTGGAATAATAATCAGTTTGGTAAATGTGGTGAGGTGAGATACTCAGTAATCATTGTGGCAGCGCAATCGTACAGAATTATCAGTGGCCGCAAAACACAACTTGATTTTTGTCTCCGATCTCTCAAAGATAGAGGCGGTGAAAACTCTTACCCTTGGACACGCACTGTTTAACCGATTGGCGACTAAAATTAAAATTATAGATTGATTATATAAAATTTCAACTCATATAATCCTCTGCAGAAAAGATAACATAAAACAACAACGAAACTCATATTTCCCAGCTGACCTAAACACAACATCTTATGGATACTATCATTTTCCTGTTGATCCTATTCACGCTCTACACGATGTGGAAAGGCGGTAAACGCCGTGCTTGGACGTTGTTTATCGTTTCATTCATAGCTTCAGCTATGCTTTTCTGGCACCATGTTACCGCCGTACTTCCCATATCACTCTAAAAGACTCCTGTCATGACCACATTAAGGATCAGAATAGCCAGCATTTGCATTCTCTCTATCTGCTTCGTGCTTACCGGAGCATTTGTAATTCAATTCACCGGCGAATACCCTTGCCCGTTGTGCATCCTCCAGCGAATGGCCATGATGCTATGTGCTTTGGGGCCGGCGTGGCTGATCATACGTGCACAAAAAGGAAGCATCGATGCGCGCGACTACGGACAGTGCTACGGAATCAGCATCTTGTCTGCGCTTCTCGGAGCCTGTTTTTCTACCCGGCAGATACTGCTTCACATTGCTCCCGGCGATCCGGGGTATGGAAGTGCCGTCTTTGGCCTGCACCTCTATACTTGGGCGCTCATTGTATTTCTGGTAGCCATCGCGGTTTCCGCAACGCAACTGTTCATGTTGCCGGAAAAACCGGAAAGCATCTCCAACGACCGGTTGGCCACTTTTTCCTTGTGGACGTTGGGCATTCTGATTCTCGCGAACGCAGTGGTTGTATTTGCGCTCGAAGGTTTCCACTGGTTCCTTCCTGATGATCCTGATACATATCAATTGTTCCGAGATTTAGGAATGTGAACATTCTTAAAGTGGCTTTTATTTGTCTGCTGCTGCTGCATCCTACATAACACAGTCTCCTCTTCTGCAAAGTATTTCACCAAAGCGACTACCCAAAGACAAGCAGACCGATAGCTATCGACATTGGACGAGATTCCAGATTTACAAGGTCACATGACTCGATCATCAAAACCTTCCAAACCAGGATAATTAATTCTCCTCAAGGAGTTGAACAACATGATTCGCAATGTTCGTTTCCCAGCTGTGGTTTTAAAATAATCCTCTCGTTGGCGCGCATCCTTGTCATCAAAAAAATACTCACACATCAAAACGATGAATGGTCGTCTGTATGCTGTACTTTTTGATCTTCCCTGATGATGTTCTTCCATGCGGCGGTTGAAATCCGTAGTGTAACCGATGTAAAACTGGTTATCCTTTAAACTATACAGGATGTAAACACAGGATTTGGGGTGCTCCATTTGAAAAGTGGAATTAAACGCTCTTAAAAGTTGTGCTTGAAAAGCACAGTAAGAAAAAAGCAGGAAGTTCAATTGAACTTCCTGCTCAGGTTGATGTTCCGCCCCGAAGTAGAGAAACTCGCTTACGCTCGTTTCGCACTTCGGGACGGTGAAGCGTGATGACCTCGTCAGAGGTCATCTCTGCTTCACCGCTCCCCCTCCTGGGCTCGAACCAGGGACCCCATGATTAACAGTCATGTGCTCTAACCAGCTGAGCTAAGGAGGAATAATCTTTCATCTGCTTGTACAGGTGAAAGACCGTCGTTCCGGCTTCAGCCATCAGGTAGTCTGACCTAAGTCTGTACTTCCTGACTAAAACACGTGGTAGGGTAGAAGAGCGTTTCCCCTTAACGGAATTCTGTTAGCGGGGTTGCAAAAATAATGGAACTTTCTGAAAAAGAAAAAAGTAGCTACTATATTAATATGTTGATAATGAATGGATTGTAATATTTGATTGATTTATCACCTGCTCCCGAATAATTATAGAATCCGAATCTGGTTCACCCGGCCAATTCCGGATGAAAGAATCCGCTCTTGTTAGGGAAAAATGTCCGGAATCCAGGAAACGAAGAGAGTGACCACCACAGCATTCGCCAGGTCCACAAAAAAGAAACTCAAGCAGTAAGCAGCTAAATTGAGGTGGGTGCAGGTTTTGCTGTTTGAATAATTATAAATGCATCGAATCTAAACTGAAATTTAAACTAATGCCTTTAAGCCGCTATTTACTACACTTCAGATTTTGGAAACAATATAGGCTCTTACATTCGCCCGCTCTTCCACACTCAATTTGGTTTTTGGAAACATTTTAGGAAGTATGCTGTTCCACTGTTCCAGATTTCGTTTGGCAGGATCATACAAGGTGTGGCATTTTCCGCAGTTCGCAGAATAAAGCGAATAGCCATTTTCAAGAGTGGTGAGATCCGTAATTACACCCGCCTGAATTTGCTTTTGTGCATCTGCTTCCGTTGGTTTCATGGTGTCTACACGACTGCTGGTCTTCTTGCTTCCGGAGCAGGAGGAAATCACTATTAACAGTGCTACTAAAGGGAACAGGCTCTTCATGTGCTTAAGATTTGAGTTAATAAGGCAATACAATTATACAAAAAGTGACTCAGGATAGTAGTTTTAATACTCGTTACAGCATGATGATGGGAATCTGGAAGCGGTGAATTTTCTTTTTGATTTCATTTAGTCTCTACCTTTGAGACATGTCACAACCGGAATTAGTTCAAAAGGCACTCGATAATCTGGGTATTCTCGCCCTTCACCCGATGCAAGAGGAGGCCCGTGCGGCAATTCTGGAAGATAAAAGCATATTACTCCTGGCTCCTACGGGCTCCGGAAAAACGCTGGCTTTTTTAATGCCGATCCTGCAAATGCTGGAACCAGGTAAAAACAAGGTACAGTGTTTGATTTTAAGTCCGACCCGCGAATTATCGCTGCAGATTGAATCCGTATGGAAGAAGATGGGGACCGGCTATAAAGTCAACTCCTGCTACGGCGGTCATTCCATGGCAACAGAAATGCAGAATTTAACGGAAGCTCCCGCTTTATTAATTGGTACTCCGGGTCGAATAGCAGATCACATTACCCGTGACACCTTTGCCCTGGATGGTATTCATATTCTGATTCTGGATGAGTTTGATAAGGCGCTTGAAATGGGATTTCAGGAGCAAATGGAATTCATCATCAATCGTCTGACCAAGCTTAAAAAAACTGTGCTAGTTTCTGCCACGAAGCGAGGTGAAATTCCTGGATTCACCCGTGTGGGCACTCCCACCGAAGTGAATTTCATTGATGACGAAGAAACACAACTAGATTTAGCGGTAAAGATTGTGAATGCCGATAATGTGGATAAAACCAATACTTTATTTCGGCTCTTATGTTCGCTCAAAGGCGAGCCGGCCTTAATCTTTTTTAATCAGCGTGAGCCTGCTGAAGAAGCCAGTGCGTATCTGAATGGAATGGGATTGTTTACAGGATTTTATCACGGCGGAATGGAGCAGGAAGATCGTGAGCGCGCGTTAATTCATTTTCGCAATGGAAGTATTCCGTTTTTGCTGACAACCGATTTGGCGGCAAGGGGATTGGATATTCCTGAGATGAAAAATGTGGTTCATGTGCAGTTGCCGCAAAAGAAAACCGAGTTCATTCATCGCAACGGTAGAACAGCCCGCGCAAAAGCCTCCGGAACTGCATTCGTTATCCTGCACAAAACGGAAAATCGTCCTCCTTACCTGGAAGATGTAAGGGAGGAGTATAAGCTCACCGGAACATATCCTGTACCGGCTGAACCGGATTTTGCAACGCTATATATCAGTGGTGGAAAGAAAAATAAAATCAATAAAGTGGACATTGTCGGCTTTTTATCACAGAAAGGAAAACTCGAAAAAGAGGACATTGGCCTTCTGGAAGTTAAGGATTTCTTTTCTTTTGCTGCTGTAAAAAAATCGAAAGTAAAAGACTTGCTTCGGGCCATTAAGGATGAGAAAATGAAAGGCAAGAAATATAAAATTGAGGTGGCGAGTAAAAAGTAAACAACCGGTAGTCATCTCCGTTGTTTTTCTGTTTATAGATTCAACGACCCATTTATCCGGATTTTTCTTACAACGATTCAGGATTTTATTGGCATAAATCATCTTTTTCAGCAGAAATTCGTGATGAATGTCAGGACTAACAATTTTAAATATCCAAAAACCGGGAGTAGCTTTATTGGATATTTAATTATCTGTTATGCTTAGAAAGGAACTACTCTCGTTGATTTTATTTTCTGCCATTTCTGCCATTTCTACCATTTCATTTTCGCAGGGTTTTTTGGGTGTTGCTACCAGTGATTATTCAGCTGTAGATGGTATGTATATGAATCCCTCGTCCATCGCAGATTCACGGTATAAATTTTCGTTTAACATCTATGCTCATAATGCCTTTGCCAATAATAATCAGTTAAAATTTGATTATCCGGCGTTAATTAAAGATGCCCGGCAAAATGATACGGTTGTGTTGAACAATTATCTGCGCGCTATCGATAATAAAAAGGTGGATTTGACGCTACCTTTTCTGGAGATTCGTGGTCCCTCTATGTTTTATTCCCTCAAAAATAAGAGTGCTGTCGGACTGGTAACCCGGACAAGGTTACTCAATCAGTTTCATGATATGGATGGTCACTTCTACAATATTATTTCACAGGGTTTGGATATAGACGGAAATTCGTTCAATATTAATAGCCAGGTGCCTTATTACTGGACATCCCATCTTCTAACGGATCTTGGTTTGAGTTATGCCATGGTAGTAATAGATAAGGGATCTCATTTTTTAAAGGCGGGTGTTACTGCCAAATTATATCGTGGAAATGAAATGCTATACATGAATGGCAATGGAATTAACGGAACCTATTATATAGACGAGGATTCGCTTACTATTGAGAACATGAATTATACGCTCAATACTAATCTTGGAAATGCACGTTCCAACGAGCTGGATAATTTCAATACGCTGGGCGGTTTTTTTGATGTGTTTTTTGGAAAGCCTGCCGGTTCCGGATTTGGCGGGGATATAGGGTTTACCTATGAATACAGGCCGGATACAATTTCGAGTCCATCAGGCAAGTTTCAGTCCGGAAAATATAAGTACAGGCTTACTTTTTCTGTTCTTGACATTGGCCGGGTGAAGTATGATAACATTAAGGAAATGAAAGTTACAGGTACGGGCAGAATTGCCAATGTCAGCGACTTTGATTTTGGAAACTACGATGAAGTGGTGGAGCAATTAACGGAAGCTGGCCTTACGGTTACAGAGTCATCCAGTAAAACCGTGAGTGTTCGTTTACCTACCACAGGAATTTTTGGTGCGGATATGCAACTGAAGAATCGTTGGTACCTCAATACTACCTATCTATTTAGTTTCTTCAGCGATAAAACTACTCCAGGCAACCATTATTCCGGACAAATTTCGCTGATACCTCGTTATCAGTCGAAGCACTTCGATGCAGGCCTTCCTTTAACCTATAATTCTAGCAGCGAGGATATCAAAGTTGGACTGGGTCTACGTGCGGGAATACTTACTCTTGGCAGTGATGATTTGCTGGGATTGATCTCCGGTGAATCCTACGGCTTTAACTTTTATTTCGGATTGAGATTCAATCTTCACAAAAAGTAATCCCCAACAAACAACGACTTGAACAGGTTAGTTTTGCGAAAAGTATTGTGTTTACTAATTACTCTGATTTACAGATCGCTAAATTTAATGGTGTTAAAAGTCCGGAGCAGATGGGGCGTTTTACTCCATGTTTCGAGGTGATTGCGGTGGTTTATTTTGAGATAAGTATTTTTTCGATAGAGTTGCGCTGGCAACCATACTGCTAAAGTACCATCCGTTTTTAGTAATATAGATTTCGTCCACAATATTGAATAAGGAGGGGTTCCCGCGATTAAACTCAGTGTAACCGTATCGGTGTATTGCGGCATGTTTAACGGGTCTGCCACAGCAAACATGGAGCTGCTACCTGCATAAAACCCCTGCAGAAACAGCTTTGTTTGCAGTTGAGGAATTTCAGGTTGCTGGAACCCCTGTGCGTTGGTCAGGGCGCCTGCACTTTGCTGTGTTATAAAACATTCTCCGAGCGTATAACTCAACTCTATATTTTGTGCAGCAGATGTTGAGCCTGCAGCAGATACTGCCTGCTGACTGATTGCGATATCAGGCAGAGAAAAAAGAAGAGCTATTGCAAGTCTGCGAATAATCATAGCCTCTTTGTTTATTGGCACGGCGAAGTTGATTCGCATCCGTCCGTCATAGTAGCATTGCAATTAAAATTTCCAGCTGTACAAACATAGGTACAAACGCCGTTAGTACAGGATTTGGTTGTGTTAGGTCGGGTTGCGCAAACAACACCGCATCCATTGCAATTGTTCACATCCGAGGATACATTTGTTTCACAGCCATCACCGGCGTTACTATTACAATTTGCAAAACCGACACTACAAGATAAAATAAAGCACACGCCACTATTGCATGTCATGTTTGCATTTGGGGCGGTGCATACTACGCCGCAATTGCCACAATTAGCAGTGTTGTTTCTTATATCGATTTCGCATCCATCATTCATGTTATTGTTACAATTACGAAAGTTAGCGCTACAGACATAGGTGCAAACACCGGTATTGCAGGATACGGAAGCGTTGGCACGCGGACTACACACAATTCCGCAGGCACCGCAACTAGAAATATTCGTATTCAGGTTGGTTTCACAGCCGTTATTGTATTGAAGGTCGCAATTTCCAAAACTACCGGTGCAAAGTAGGTCACATATACCTTGTGCGCAGATTGGTGTTGAGTTTGCAGCTGGAGGGCATGTTAGATTACATCCATTGCAGTTGTTTGGATCAGTAAGCAGGTTTTTCTCACATCCATCAGACATATTATTGTTGCAATCGGCGAATCCGGGATTGCATACGTAGTTGCAAATGCCGCCGGTACAGAGTCGTGAAGTGTTGGGTTTGGTAGGGCAAATTGCGCCACAGGCTCCGCAGTTATTAGGGTCGCTTGAAACAGTTGCCAGTGAGGCATTATCGGTAATTCCATCACAATTATCATCCAAACCATTACAAATTTCGTTCGTCAATGGATTAGTGATAGATGATGTGTCGTTACAATCAAGGTTGTTAGCGCTGAACCCGGATGGCTGATAACAGGATCTTACAGAAGAAGCCGTGTTGGGATCGCCATATCCGTCATTATCCGTATCTCGGTAATACTGATTCAGCAACGAACAAATACTTGTTGCAACCCATGATGTTCCATTCCAGGAGAGTACTTGTCCGGAAGAACTGCCGGCTGGCAAAGCAGAAGTTGTTTTTGAATGCAATGCAAAAGGGACAGAGCTCAACTGATCCGTTCCGAGCAAAACAAATCCGGTACCCGGATTAATTTCTGTTTTTAGAAAGTAGGCTGCGGCTCCCCAGTTGATGGAAGCGAAGGAAGGAGCCGATCCGCTCCCGGTTGAAAGTCCTGCTCCTAGCTTCAAGCTGAATTGCCCTAGCGCATTAGTGCTAAGATTATGTTTTTCTTGCCATACTAACGCACCCGAAGGAGATGCACTCAACAAACTCAATTGTACAATTAACGAAGTGTTGGCTAAGGGATTGCCGGCTGTATCCCGGGCAATGGCCTGATAATTTACATTCTCAGGCGCTTGTGCTCTTGCTGTGTACTGAAGTGTACCTAAGAGAAGTAGCAGGAAAATTGAGTAAATTTTCTTCATATTCCAGTATCTTATTCTTTGAAGTCTTTGCAATAGAGGGAGAAGTTTCCTTTGGCCTGTTCTATACCTAGATCTCTTCCGATGCGGAGATCTTTGCATCCTTTTTGAACTTCGCCCAGCATAATGTATATATATCCGCGATTATTGTAGGCCTGACCATGTGAGATCTCCAGATTCAGACATTTATCAAAGTCCTCAATAGCACCCAGTAAGTCGTTTTTTTGAAAGCGGATTACTCCCCGGTTATAATATCCATTTACCATGGAAGGATCCAGTTTCAGTGCAAAGGAGAGATAATACATGGCTGAATCCGGTTGCTTTTGTTCGGTATGACTGTAGGATAGATTAAAATAATCGAGGGCAGCGCTTTGTGCTTTGACATAAGAAGCCATGGGGAGTATTAGAAGAGCCAGAAGCACTAAAGCTAAGCGAGAAGGCATGGAAACCGGTTTTGCAGCGTTAAAGGTAACTTTTTCAATTGTTAAAGTCAAGCCATTGGGGTGATCAAGCCCTGGTCGCAGGTCTATCAAAGGAAGGTTGGTACATTTAGAGCCAAATTGAGACAATGCGGAGCATCTGCTTTCAGTATGATTTTTTACTTGAATCTCAATTGAAATGAACGCTAACCTCCTTTTTTATACTTTAACCACCAAATTCCCTCGCCATGGAAAATAGCGATCTGCAGAATAAAGTTACCAATACGATCGAAATAAGTTTGCGTTTAATATTCCTCTTTTTATTAATTGCCTGGTGTTTGTTGCTACTGGCTCCTTTTCTGATGCCGGTGCTTTGGGGAGTGATCATTGCCGTGTCCGCTTCACCGCTTCATAATTATTTTAACAAAATTTTGGGCGGTAGATCCGGCTTGGCGGCTAGTCTTGTAACAATTTTACTACTGGCAGTTATTATGTTGCCTGCAATATTACTTTTTACGAGCGTCGCGGATGATGCACAACGATTCGGGAAGAAGTTGGCCAATCACGAAGTGACAGTTCCACTTCCTGATCCATCGGTAGCACAATGGCCGGTTGTGGGTGAAAAATTGTATAAGATCTGGCATACTGCTGCTACAAATCCTCAGGAGATTGTAGAAAACTATGGAACGCAAATACGAGGCGCCGGAAAATTTATCATACAGGCCGCAATCAGTATCACCGGCGACATTTTTAAATTACTTCTGGCGATTATCATTGGCGGTATTTTACTAGCTACACCGGGAACCAAAGAGTTTACCCATAAATTCTTTAGTAAGATGGTCGGCGATCGTGGAGAAGAATACACGCAATTGGTGGAAAAAACAATCAAGAATGTGACGAAAGGAATTCTGGGAGTTGCCGTGATACAATCAGCCGCCCTGGCGCTTATTTTCTATCTGGCAGGTATTCCTTACGCAGGCATCCTGTTTGTGATTTGTCTGGCACTTGGAATTATGCAGATTCCCGCAACTCCCGTTTCAATTTTTGCGATCATCTATTTGTTTAATAATAGCGATCACTCTACCACCATGAATATTGTCTGGACTATTCTCATTCTTGTTGCCGGACTGTCGGATAATATCCTGAAACCAATTTTACTGGGTAAAGGCGCGCCAGTTCCCATGCTGGTAATTTTTCTGGGAGCTATTGGGGGATTTATCTTTTCCGGTTTCCTTGGATTATTTACCGGAGCTATTGTGTTATCGCTGGGATATAAACTGTTTAAGTTGTGGCTAGTCGTAGCAGTGCCGGATGAGCTAATTAAGAAATGATTATTCATATCAAGTATTGTATAAAGGCTATTAATTTCTTTCGCAAAGAAGGATTTGAAAATGGGTACTTAACACATATAATGGAATCTATCTAATAAAACATCCGTTTTAGGTGTTTAGTAATAGTTAATAGCATTAGCGCGTTGAGGCCAGTTTGGTGATAAGAACCGGTTTCACCAGTAATGAAATGAAGAGATCCCCCTAAATCAGAACATATAGGCGATTCCGATAACGGTTCCATAGTCAAGGTTTCCACTTGCTTCACCGGGAGGTTTACTGTCGTAATTGGTATAAAAACTCAATTTCAGATCGAAATCCTTGATCATTTCAAATCGGATAGAAACATTTCCGTCATAGCGGTAACGATTCTGCATCAGCCCCACATAAAAATTCTGGGTAGTTTCAATATCTATTTCCGGCTTTGAAAAACGAAAGACATTGAAACGAATTCCGGCCGTTCCCTCTGTCAGGATGCCGCTGTAATTACCTTCTGTACTTGTTTCCTGGTTCACAACAAACCCGCCGAAGGCTAATAGCTGAGCCACTTTACCGGTGATCAGTTTATTTCCAATTCCTACTCCTTCCTGAATACGGCTTTCAATCCCCAGCTCGACATTTCGCTGATAGTTGAACAATCCGCCTGCAAGCCAGCGCGCATGGTATAGGTAGTTGTAGCGGATACCTGCATTTTCATTATCCCGGCTGCCGGTAGTTCCTTCATAAGTGGTGATGGAGGAATAGTTAATGTTTACTTCAGACTTCTGGTTAAGGTATTTCGCACTCGCAGCAATGTCGAGACGCCCCAGGTTGCTGGATTTTGTATAAGAGTAACCTGCAGAAAGGGATCCATCGATTCGTTTGATTATACTTTTCGCTACGGGATACATATTGGAGATGTTATTGATAAAAAGCGGGGTCGTATCCGGACCCAGCACCACATTCACAAATCCACTGTGAACGCTGTGATACAGTGTGCCAATGAAAACCTGATGGTCTGTAGTCTCAATCCGGAAATCCCTGGCAACCGCGTGAATACTATTTAGTTTTCGTAACTGAACGGTGATGTCATTCGCGTCATCCGGATCAAAAATGATGACACCCAGCTGAATCTTGTCGATTTCTCCAATTACTATGCTTCCATTTTTGAAGAATATCGTATCGCGTGGCTGGAAAACAGCTTTCCATTTCTGTGCCTTCGCACCGGAAGCAGATGCTAAGAACAAAAGAAGCAGAAGGAAGCGGACAGGATACAATGGTTGGCTGGTTATTACACAAAAATAGAAGGATAATTGAAAAAACACGACCGGGAATGGATGTGCTTCTTGCCATCCTTTCGACCCGCAATAGCTATAAAAAATTTTAGAAGATAAATACTTTAAATTTCTTATTAGTGGAGGAAATGTTAGTGAATTCCGGTAATCCAATAATGTACTTCATTTTAGCTTAAACTATGGTTCAGCCTTGAAATAAATCTAATTTTTATATTTGAATATGCAATCGAAAGCTACTTCAGTGGAGGATTATCTTGCGGAATTACCGGAGGATCGCCAGAAAGCAATGACTGAACTGCGAAAGGCCATTAAGAAAAATCTTCCGAAGGGATTTAAAGAGGAGATGGGTTACGGAATGATGGGCTATGTTGTACCGCATTCACTTTATCCCGCCGGTTATCATTGTACTCCTGAGATGCCCTTGCCGTTTATGAGTATGGCCTCGCAAAAAAATTCGGTAAACATTTATCATATGGGGATCTATGCTGATCAGAAACTGATGGACTGGTTTACGCAGGAATATCCAAAACATTCCACTGCCAAACTCGATATGGGTAAATCTTGTATCCGTTTTAAGAAACCCGATCAAATTCCGATAAAGCTGATTGGTGAACTTGCTGCTAAGATGACCGTGAACGATTGGATA
>Ga0315906_10009020_pt1 | contig 11898 bp, 9 predicted proteins | sample LakEriMetagenome_4_FD_203526 | JGI IMG/M metagenome (GOLD analysis project Ga0315906, IMG submission 203526) | Freshwater fungal communities from buoy surface, Lake Erie, Ohio, United States - Buoy 2 MA122 | ecosystem: Environmental > Aquatic > Freshwater > Lake > Lake biofilm | place: USA: Lake... | reverse complement strand
CTGGTAGAATGGCCACCGCAACCGAGATCGCCACGCTATCCGGCATTTCTACTGTACGTTATACTTCTGATGCTGCCAACTTTGATCTCCCGTATTCATCGTTCAAAGTCGTTATGCACTTGAAGCTCCCGCAAGGCGCCGCCAATGATCGTCAAGATCAATACGAGGTGTACGACTTGCTTAAAAAATTCAATGACCTGACCGCTGATAAGTCGGTACGAACCGATGACTACAAGCTGGAGAAGGCGTTGACCCGCTTGCGTGAAATCAAATCCCCTGAGGAAATGGTATTGCTGCGCAAGGCGGTCGATATCTCCGTCGATGGTCACCTCGAGATGATGCGAATGGTCGAGCCCGGCTATCTGGAATATCAGGTGGAAGCAAAGGGGGAATACACGTTTCATTACCACGGTGCGGAAGATATTGGCTACCCCAGTATTTGCGGCAGCGCTGAAAACGGTTGTGTCTTACATTACGAGAAAAACCGTCGTCCGCTTTCCCCGGGCGACCTTATCTTGCTGGATATGGGGGCCGAATATCACGGCTATACTGCAGATATTACCCGAACACTTCCGGTTAGTGGCGGCTTCACCGCCGAGCAACGAGCTGTTTATGATATCGTACTGCGTGCTCAGGAAGCTGGAATACGTGCCTGCAAAACCGGAAATGCATTCCGTGAACCGCACAACGCGGCCTATCGGGAGGTGGCAGCGGGATTGTTGGAACTGGGTTTGATCACCACGGAGAAGCAAGCCAAGCAGTATTTTCCACACAGTACCTCGCATTATCTGGGGCTTGATGTTCACGATCCTGGATCCTATGGCGTTCTCGAAGCCAATCAGGTCATCACCGTGGAACCGGGCATCTATATTCCGCCGGGTAGTCCTTGCGATAAGAAATGGTGGAACATCGGAATCCGAATTGAGGATGACATCCTCATTACCCCGGATGGTCCGGAAAATTTGTCCGGTAAGTTACCCAGAGACCCCGAGGTTATTGAAAAATTGATAACCAATGCCAGGTCGCCGGCTCTGGAGACGAAATAATGCCTTTTTTAAGAGTCTTTTGCATTTTGAAGAATAAAATTGTATATTTGCAACCCTAATTCAGGAAAAACGGATTAGGTTAATATTCATTCAAATGGCAAAGAAAGGCAATCGCATTCAGGTTATCCTTGAGTGCACCGAGCACAAAACCAGCGGTCAACCAGGAACTTCCCGTTATATCACGACGAAGAACAAGAAGAATACGCCTGATCGTTTGGAAATGAAGAAGTACAACTCGATTCTCAAGAAGATGACGGTTCATAAGGAAATCAAGTAATCAGTAATTAACGTTTAAAATCTATAGGTCATGGCTAAGAAAGTAGTTGCTACCCTGAAGACCGGTAAAGGAAAAGAATTCTCTAAAGTTATTAAGATGGTGAAGAACCCGTCTACGGGAGGCTACCAGTTCAAAGAAGAAGTGGTTCACAACGACCACGTAAAAGACTTCTTGAAAGATAAATAAAATCCGGATGCTCGTCATCGGAAAGCTTCTTTCGACCTGAAAGGAGCTTTTTTCATATATCACTGTTTTTAACGCTGCGACATGGGACTGTTTGATTTCTTTTCCAAAGAGAAAAAAGAAAGCCTTGATAAGGGCTTGGAGAAAACCAAGACCAGTATCTTTTCTAAAATCGCCAAGGCCGTTGTCGGAAAATCTGCTGTGGATGCCGAAGTGCTTGATGAACTGGAGGAGATTCTTGTAACCTCCGACGTCGGGGTAAATACCACACTCAAAATCATTCGTCGGCTGGAAGATCGGGTAGCACGCGATAAATATGTCAGTACCGATGAACTGAATCGCTTACTCAAGGAAGAAATTGCCCTACTGTTATCCGAGAACAATAATACCACGGCGGCCAATTTTTCATTACCCGCCGGCACGAAAACTCCGTATATAATTATGGTGGTAGGAGTCAACGGCGTTGGAAAAACCACCACTATCGGAAAACTGGCGCATCAATTCAAACAAACCGGCAAGAAGGTCATCCTCGGTGCAGCAGATACGTTTCGTGCTGCAGCCATCGACCAGCTGGAAGTGTGGGCTAAACGTGTTGATGTTCCAATCATTCGTCAGGAAATGGGTTCCGATCCTGCTTCTGTTGCGTTTGATACCGTACAGTCGGCCGTCGCTCAGCAAGCCGATGTGGCCATCATCGATACGGCCGGCCGTCTTCATAACAAAGTCAATTTGATGAATGAATTGTCCAAAATAAAACGCGTGATGCAGAAGGTTGTACCGGAAGCGCCACACGAAATCCTACTGGTATTGGACGCCTCCACCGGACAGAACGCTATTGAGCAGGCGCGACAATTCACCCTGGCCACCGAGGTGAATGCGCTGGCACTTACCAAACTCGACGGTACTGCAAAAGGCGGCGTCGTTATCGGCATTTCCGACGAATTCAAAATTCCGGTCAAGTACATCGGCGTAGGAGAGAAGATGGAAGACCTTCAGGCATTTAATAAAGAAGCATTCGTCGACTCCTTGTTCGGCTCCAACTGATGAAAACCAAGACACTCAAGAAGAATAAAGTAAATGTCATCACCCTCGGATGCTCGAAGAATATTTTCGATTCCGAAGTGTTGATGGGGCAATTACGGGCGAATCGTTTTGACGTAGAGCATGAATCGACAGCGGATGATGCATCTATCGTCATTATCAATACCTGCGGCTTTATCGATAATGCGAAGCAGGAAAGTATCGACACGATTTTGAATTTTGCTGAAGCGAAGCAACAAGGTAAAATCGATAAACTGATTGTTACTGGATGTCTTAGTGAGCGCTACAAACCTGACCTGCAAAAAGAAATCCCGAATGTCGACGAGTTCTTCGGTACTCGTGACCTTCCTAAATTGCTGAAATCATTGGGCGCTGATTACAAGCACGAACTGATTGGTGAGCGGCTGCTCACTACTCCGCAACACTTTGCGTATTTAAAAATTGCAGAAGGTTGTGATCGTCCGTGTTCTTTTTGTGCAATTCCGCTGATGCGTGGAAAGCATGCCTCCGTTCCGGCCAAAGAATTAGTCTGTCAAGCAGAAGCGTTGGTTCAGAAAGGAGTCAAGGAACTGATTCTGATTGCACAAGATTTGACGTATTATGGCATTGATCTTTCCGGTAAACGGGAGCTGGATGAACTGCTTCGCCGGCTTTCCGATGTGAACGGGATTGAATGGATCCGTTTGCATTATGCGTATCCTTCCGGATTTCCTATGGAGGTGCTTGACGTGATGAACGAGCGAAGCAATATCTGCAAATACCTGGATATGCCGCTTCAACACATCTCCGACAATATGCTCAAGAGCATGCGCCGCGGAAACACCAAGGAAAAAACGATCCGCCTGGTGGAGGATATCCGTCAAAAAGTTCCGGGTATCGCCTTGCGTACGACGTTGATTGCTGGGTATCCTGGTGAAACGGAAAAAGATTTTGAAGAAATGCAGCAATGGGTAACGGACACGCGATTTGACCGTCTCGGTATTTTCACCTATTCCCACGAGGAAAATACGCATGCCTTTGGATTGAATGATGATGTAGAAGATGAGTTGAAAAGGGAACGCGCTGAAACCATCATGGGTATTCAGCAACGTATTTCAGCAGAAATCAATGCCGGAAAAGTAGGCAATACGTATAAAGTACTTTTTGATCGAAAAGAAGGCAATTATTTCATTGGTCGTACCGAAGCTGATTCTCCGGAAGTCGACAATGAAGTGCTGGTAGAGGCTGGCGACAAGTATATCCGACTCGGTGACTTCGCCCGGGTTAAAATCAACCGCTCCGAAGAATTCGATTTGTTCGGCGATTTGGTGGACTAATTCCGGAACGTACCCATAAAAAAAGGCCCCGAAATATCGGGGCCTTTTTGTGAGCTAGTACTGATTAGTGATGAACGGTAAATTTACCAGCTCTGCTACCAACCGTAAAGAAATAAAGCCCATCGGCTAAATTACTTACGTCAATACGTGCATCATCACCTTGTACAGCAACTGGTAATACCACGCGCTTGCCATCTAACCCGACAACTGTTACACTGCGTGCTGACGCAGCGCCTTGGATAACGAGGGTGTTGCCAGCCGGATTAGGATAAGTCGTAAGAGTGCGATCTGCAATAGTTTCAGGCGCACTCAATATAATCGATTGGAGAAGGTAAGATGAAGAATTAGTCGTGGCTCCAAGACTGTCCGCTTCAATATCCAAAATGAAAGCGGCACTCACACCTTCCTGGTAATGGCTAAAGGTGGTAGATTGTGATTGCGAGGTGCTTATTGGGGTATAAATGATAGTACCAAGTATATTGGTTCCTATGGAGACGGTATTCGTGGACAGATCAGTGCTTTTCACACGTAACACATTATTGAAGGTGCCGGTAGGTAAAATCACGGTGCCATATCCGTCAGCCTCGAACTCGGTTTGAATGGAAACTTCAAATCGAACATACTGACCGCTGTAAATCGTATCAATGGTGAAGCCGGATGTGCTCGTACGTGTATCTCCAAAAGTAAATGGTACTGGTGCAACCAGCTGCGGTGGGTTCAATTGGAACTGTCCAAGCGTCGGCTCATTGAAGCCGTCAAAATATAATCCGCTGGAGTTGGTGATGACATACGTCCATGCACCCGAAGCCGGATCATAGGCTGCTAAATTGCTGTTTGGAAAACTGGACGCATAGGGCGTTCCGACTGCACTCCTGAAGCCAACGGTGTCCAGATATTGGTTCAATAAGCCGGAGTAGTTCCAGGTTACGTTTGCACCGCCGGGAAGTACCGAAGTTATATAAGCGCTATCGTTAGCAGTCGTCCAGGCTAAACCGGCTACCGGTAACTCCGCCGTTGTAATGGTAGGTTGAGCAAATACCGTTGCAGATAGCAACAGCGCACAAATGATTAGTTGAAGTTTTCTCATGATTAGTATAGTTATGGTAATTAATGATTTTTTTGGAGCGTCAGCATCAACGAAGGTCTACGACATCGGCGCCGGGGTATTTTGTAGCCGAGTAAACGAAAATAGTTTCATCGGATGCGCCTTCAGGAATGAACTTGTCGACCGTAATGGTTTGTATGCTTCCGTTCTTGTCGAACATCTTGGCTACCAAAATCGATTTGTCCGTTTTGTTAATGGTCAGTTTAACTTTAAAGATGTTTTTCTTTTTGGGGTCGACCGGAATCAGTTCAATTTCATGAACGGCTTGAGTACCCAGTTTTTTTTCACCCATATAACGCGATTGCCATCCTTTCTCATACATCGTAAAAATGTTGGTAGGAGTAATGGTGTTTTCATCCGTACGTTGATTGTCGATTTGAACTTCATTCGCGTCTTTTACGAACGTCCAGCGAGTCTTGCCGTCTGATATAACTTCCTGCCCGGCAATATCAAGCTTGTATTTCGAACCTTTAATGTACAGTGTACCTTTTTCAGTGGTTTTGGATTTGTCCTTAGGGTTTTCCACGGTAATGGTAAAACTGGACCTCACTGATTTGTACGATTTATAACGGGCGCTGACACCGTTAAGTATGTCTTGCGCTTTTTTATCAGTTGCAGGCGCCTGAGCAAGCCCTAAATAGGCTGTAAAAACAAAGGTTAATATGCCTGCTAATCGAATTATTGATTTTTTCATAGTTGCCAATAGCATTCAATGCAATATTACGGATAAAGACGGAGGTGCAATAAGCTTGCCAAAACAGCGTGAGAAATAATATCTGAACGATTAATGGTTCCCTTTAATGGCATCTAGCCGCTGTTCCAGGCTCAAAGCGTCCTTTATCAGGACTTCCCGGGCTTTACTGCCTTCAAACGGACCGATGATTTTAGCGGCTTCCAATTGGTCAATAATACGTCCGGCGCGATTGTACCCCAGTTTCAGGCGGCGTTGTAATAGGGATGCCGACCCTTGCTGATGCTGCACGATGATATGCGCCGCGTCCTCGAACAAGGGGTCGCGGTCATCGGCATTGAAGTCCTTCGAGCCCTCTCCGGATTCATCCACATATTCCGGCAGAAGGAATGCGTCCGAATAACCGCGCTGTGAACCGATGTATTCGGTAATTTTCTCCACTTCCGGCGTGTCGACAAAGGCGCATTGTAAACGGATCAGGTCTGCACCGGTTGAAAGCAACATGTCGCCACGACCAATCAGCTGATCGGCGCCGCCGGTATCCAAAATCGTACGACTATCGATTTTGGACGTAACGCGGAATGCGATACGTGCCGGGAAGTTGGCTTTGATGGTACCGGTGATAATATTGACCGAAGGTCGCTGGGTGGCGATAATCAGGTGAATTCCAATGGCACGTGCCAGCTGCGCCAGTCGGGCAATTGGAGTTTCCACTTCTTTGCCGGCCGTCATAATCAGGTCAGCGAATTCATCTACTACGAGTACGATATACGGCAGATAACGGTGGCCGTTGGTAGGATTGAGTTTTCGGGAAATGAATTTTGCGTTGTATTCTTTAATGGTTCGAACCTGCGCATCCTTCAGTAATTCGTACCGCTGATCCATTTCAATACATAGCGAGTTCAAGGTATTAATTACCTTTTTAGTATCTGTTATAATTGCATCTTCCTCGTTCGGAAGTTTGGCCAGAAAATGTCGCTCGATGGTTTTGAACAAGTTTAATTCTACCTTTTTCGGATCTACCAAAACGAATTTAACCTGCGCAGGGTGCTTTTTGTATAATAAGGAAACCAGAATGGCATTCAATCCGACCGATTTTCCTTGACCGGTGGCACCGGCCATGAGTAAGTGCGGCATCTTGGCCAGGTCGTGAACATAAACTTCGTTGGAAATGGTTTTACCCAGCGCAATAGGAAGGTCCATTTCTGAGTTCACGAATTTATCAGAACCCAAAACGTTCTTCATAGGTACCATTTCCGGTTTCTGGTTAGGCACTTCGATACCGATAGTTCCACGTCCGGGGATAGGAGCAATGATTCGAATGCCCAACGCAGAAAGACTCAGTGCGATATCATCTTCCAGGTTTTTGATCTTGGAGATACGAACGCCTGCTTGCGGAACGATTTCGAACAATGTGACCGTCGGCCCGATGGTGGCCTTAATCTTATCGATCGAGATGTTGTAGTGTCCCAGCGTTTCTACGATGCGATTTTTATTCGCTTCCAGTTCTTCTTTGTTGACCTCAATACGCTTGTCTCCGTAATTCTCCAGCAAGTCAAGCGTTGGGAATTTATAGGAGGAAAGATCGAGGGTAGGATCGTAGTCGCCAACAGCATGAACTAACTCTTCGTGCTCTTCGACCACGGCTTCGTCTTCCTGAACTGCGGCTACCTCCAGCTGTACTTCGCCATCTTCAGTGACTACACTGCCGGTTTTTTCGGGAAGTTCGGTGTTCATTTCGAACTCATTTTCAGCCTCCAACTCTTCCTCGTCAGATTCTTCTTCTTCCTCGTCTTCGCTGTCCGAAATATCTATGGCATCCACGTCGTCGTCGTCGAACAGTTCTTCTTCTTCGTTTTCTTCCGCTTCAGTTTCATCGTCGTTCAACTCCAGTTCAACCGTTCGAGGCGTATCTTTTTCCCGGATATTATTTTCTTTCTTTTCAATAAGAGGAGCGCCTAGATCAGTTTCTTCTTGTAGTTCCTCTGCGGCCAGGTCATCCGCAACCAAAGCAGGTTTACGGAACGGAATATTGAAGGCAGCTACCAGAAATCCTACCATGGAAAAGAGGAGAACCGCGCCGGTTCCGATGATGCCGAATAATCCTTTGAAAGTATGGCTAAGTTGATAGCCGTAACCTCCTGCGTAATTCAAAAGGGAGGGTTGATTATGAAAGATGAATCCTAGAAACGTGGATGTCCATACCAGTCCGAAAAAACTGTACCGAAGCGATTGTCCGATAGGCAGTAAGTCAACTTGCCAAAGTATGCGCACCGCCCAAAGAAAGAGTACAAACGGAAATACAAAGGCAGCGATGCCGAACCAATCATTTTGAAACTGTAAGGCAGTAAGTGCACCGGTTTTTCCTAGCCAATTATGCACTTTGAGCTCCGGATTTGTCAGTAGGTCCCAGCCGGTGTTGGCTCCTGCAACGGCCATATCTTCTTTCCACGTAAAAAGATTGGAAATAAACCCTACTGTCATGAACAGCGCGGTCAGCAGTAAAAAAAGTCCGAAAAGCTTGTGGGTACGCTCATCCGCCAAAAAATGGCGGAATGCATCCAATTTTGACGCCCAACTGCTTCCTTTATTTCTGCTGCTTCGGGACTTTTTCTCCTTGGGTTCGGCTTGCTCTTCCGTGTCTTGTCTTAATCTGTTCGCCATTAGTAACCTGCTAATAATAAGTTATTAAAGGTAAAGTCCGGTGTTTTTAGAGAGCGGATTACACCGTAAAAGATATGAACAAGGTTTTCAGTGCGATATGGTAAATAAACGATAGTTTACTACCGAAAATTCCTTTTTGAAACGGAGGATAATACTTACTTTTAAACAGACAATATCTAGGCTGTTATGAACCGATTATTTGCGTTATTTTCCTTGCAGAAAAGCAAAATAACCGGGATCTTTTTCTACGTATGTTGCCGCCACAATTGATTATTTTTATCGCACCATGTTACAGCGACTTTCCATCCAGAACTACGCCCTGATTGAACGACTTGATCTGGAGATAAATGCGGGCATGAATATCATCACCGGAGAGACTGGTGCCGGTAAGTCCATCCTTTTGGGTGCGCTGGGATTAATTCTCGGACAACGTTCGGATACAGAAGCTTTGCTCGATAAGTCCCGTAAATGTGTAGTAGAGGGTACGTTTAAAGCGGATAAGGAATCGTTCCAGATATTAAATTATCTACGGGAAAACGATTTGGATCCCTCTTCGGAAATCCATGTACGAAGGGAAGTCAGCCCTGAAGGTAAGTCCCGCTCGTTCATCAACGATACCCCGGTAAACCTGCAGCAGTTAAAGGAATTTACTGGAATGTTGGTGGATATTCATTCTCAGCACCAAACTTTGCTGCTCAACAAGGCGGATTTTCAATTGTCCGTCGTTGATGCTTTGGCAGGAACACAGGATGCGCTGGTACACTACAAATCCGATTACAAAGCATGGCAGCTAGCACATGCGAAAGTGAGAACATTAGAGGAAGCCGAGCAAAAAGCAGTCGCTGAACAAGATTATCTGCGCTACCAATACCAGGAATTGGAGGAGGCAGCCTTAAAACCCGGTGAACAAACCGAGCTTGAAAAAGAGCTTTCTGCACTTACCAATGCCGGAGAAATCAATTCTAAACTTACGCTTGCCTGTAGCGGACTATCCGGGACGGAACAGGATCTTGTCAGTCAGTTGTCGCAAATCAATCAGCAATTGCAATCGCTGGCCCGGTATGATGATCGTATCAAATCGTTGTGCGATCGCCTGAAAAGTGCGGTCATCGAGCTGAAAGACATTGCAGCAGAAGCCGAAGATTTGTCGGCCGCGTTTCGATCGGATCCGGCAAGAACAGAACAAATAGAAACTCGTCTGGATACTATTTACCGCTTGGAAAAAAAGCACCGGATAAACACGCTGGAAGAACTACTTCAGCTCGGTGCTGCCTGGTCGGAACGACTGAATAATATGGAATCGTTGAGCGAAGAGTTGGAGCAGCACCGTAAACGTGAAGTACAGCTACTGACAGAACTTAACGGTCAGGCTCAAAAAATATCTTTTGCACGCAACAAGTCGTTATCCAAAACGGAAAAGAAATTGCAAGCTATGCTAACGGATGTTGCTTTACCCAACGGACAGTTTAAGATTCTATTGACCACTGACAACGAAGGTTTTCCGGGTCCTAATGGAATCGACAAGATTAAATTCCTGTTCTCGGCCAACAAAGGGGTGGAGCCTACTGAAATTGGCAAGGTCGCTTCCGGCGGCGAATTGTCGCGGTTAATGCTGTGTATTAAAGCAGCTGTTGCCGCATCGATGCAATTGCCCACCATGATATTCGATGAAATAGATACTGGGATTTCCGGAGAAACAGCACTGAAAATTGGCGAAGTCATGAATGGCCTCTCGCAGCATCATCAGTTGATCGCCATTACCCACTTGCCGCAGATTGCCAGTCGCGGCGCAGCGCATTATTTTGTACGCAAACAAGTAGCCGGCAAAAAAACGCTGACCGAAGTAGTTAGCTTGAAGCCGGAAGAGCGGTTGGTAGAAATTGCGCGAATGCTGAGCGGTGATAAACCTACCGCTGCCGCTTTAGCCAATGCAAAAGATCTGCTGGAGCGTTGAGAATACTAACGAAATTCTTGTTAAAATTGCCACACCAAACCAAAGACCTAAACTATGTCAAATTTGCTGAAAGGTAAACGCGGAATTATCTCCGGTGCATTGGATGCCAATTCCATTGCCTGGAAAGTCGCTCAACGTTGTCACCAAGAAGGAGCACAGATCGTACTGACCAATGCGCCGATTGCTATGCGCATGGGTGAAATCAAGAAACTGGCTGAAGAAACCGGGGCCGAAATTATTCCTGCGGATGCTACCTCTGTGGAAGACCTGACCAATCTGTTTACCAAATCCACGGAAATTCTCGGCGGTAAAGCGGATTTCCTGTTGCATTCCATCGGTATGTCCGTCAATATTCGAAAGAACATTCCCTACGTGGAGAGTAACTACGATTATTTTATGAAAGGCATAGATGTTTCGGCTATGTCGTTGCACAAAATGCTCGCTACAGCTATGAAGCTGGATGCCATCAACGAGGGAGGAAGTGTAGTAGCGCTGAGTTATATCGCCGCACAGCGTACCTATCCGTTCTATACTGATATGGCGGATATCAAAGCCATGCTCGAATCCATTACGCGTAGTTTCGGCTACCACTACGGTAAGTTCCGCAAAGTCCGGGTCAATTCTGTGTCTCAGTCGCCGACCAAAACGACTGCGGGTACGGGCATTAAGGGCTTTGATGATTTCTACAACTTCGCAGATCAGATTTCACCGTTAGGCAATGCATCGGCAGATTCCTGCGCCGATTATTGCGTATCACTTTTCTCGGATCTCACCCGTATGGTTACCATGCAGAATCTTTACCATGACGGCGGTTATTCCACCACCGGAATCAGTTCCGAGGTAATGGCCAAGTTCGGGGAATAAATAACCAAGGCACAAAAAAAAACCTGCAGAAGTACTGCAGGTTTTTTTTTGACGGGAAGAATTATTCTTCCTTTTTCTTCCGGGATGAACCAGGTTTAGAAGCCGGAGGTGGTGTAGCATTCGGCTTGACCACCTTTATCTTCAAATTGCCGGATTCTTTTTCCAATGACACCTCGATGATATCACCTTCGGTCAGTTCGGCTTTTATGATTTCTTCAGCCAACGGATCTTCCAGGTGTTTCTGAATGGCGCGCTTCAACGGACGAGCTCCGTAATTAACATCGTAGCCACGGTCAGCGATATAATCTTTCGCTTCTTCGGTCAGCGAAAGTTGGTAACCGAGTTCGTTGATACGTTTGTAGAGGTGTAGTAATTCCACATCGATGATTTTGTGGATGTTCTCCTTGGTCAACTGGTTGAACATGATCACATCATCAATACGGTTGAGAAACTCTGGGGCAAATGCTTTCTTAAGCGCGTTTTCAATGACACCACGAGCATGTTCGTCCGATTGATTGGTCTTCGAAGACGTTGCAAATCCTACGCCGCTTCCGAAGTCTTTCAACTGGCGGGAGCCGATATTGGAAGTCATGATGAAGATGGTGTTTTTGAAATCCACCTTACGACCCAGACTATCGGTGAGCATACCTTCATCCAGCACCTGCAACAGCAGGTTGAATACATCCGGATGAGCTTTTTCGATTTCATCGAGAAGTACAACGGAGTAAGGTTTGCGACGGACTTTCTCCGTAAGCTG
>Ga0315906_10009014_pt1 | contig 11904 bp, 13 predicted proteins | sample LakEriMetagenome_4_FD_203526 | JGI IMG/M metagenome (GOLD analysis project Ga0315906, IMG submission 203526) | Freshwater fungal communities from buoy surface, Lake Erie, Ohio, United States - Buoy 2 MA122 | ecosystem: Environmental > Aquatic > Freshwater > Lake > Lake biofilm | place: USA... | reverse complement strand
TGCTTGACGGCGGACGCCAGGCGATCAACGACGTCCCTTGGCATGCCCTTGGGCCCTGCAACCCCACGCCATGCGCCATTGGTCCAACTGCTCCCGACCGATTTCAGAAGCGGGACCTGAGGAAAGAGGCCATCGGGCTTCTCGGCCATCAGTACGATGGGGCGGACCTTGCCAGCCTCGATCAGCGAGCGCCCTTCAGGAAGCGACGCCGACACCAGATCCACGCCGCCCGCCGCGAGATCCTGCAGGCCAGGGGCTGCCCCCTGACTCGGCACCCAGGCCACGGCGTTGCCCGCCAGCTTCGCGTCGACCAGCCAGCCTGCGAGCCCCAGATGCCAGATGCCGCCCTGCCCGGTTCCGCTCGCCTTCAGCTTGCCGGGGTTGGCACGTGCAGCATCGAGCAGGCCCTTGGCGTCCTTGATGGGCGAATCAGCCCGCACCATCACGGCATTCGGGTCGAAATTCACAAGGGCAATAGCAGTGAATTCGTTATGGCTTAGCTTGGTCAGGCCGGCATGGCGCATCATGCCGATCTCTACCGTGATCAGCCCAACCGTGTAGCCGTCGGCAGGTGCCGAAGCAATGGCCTGATGGCCCACCACGCCACTGCCACCCGTGCGGTTGACCACGTTGACAGGTTGCTTGAGCGTCTTCTCGAGCTCAGCGGCAACGAAGCGCGCGACCGCATCGGTGCCTCCGCCCGCCCCCCAGGGAACGATCATGGTGATAGGGCGATCAGGATAGGCGGCGATCGCAGGCGCAGAAAACAGCGTGGACGTGGCGAGCGTTGCACCCGCCAACGCGCCGAGCAGGCGTCGTTTCATGAAGGTCTCCGATGTTATTAGGGTCACTCTGCCTGTGGTCTGGCTCGAGCTGGGCTCGGCAAACCACGGCAATTCATTGTATGTCGACCCTGAAAACGATGAAAGCGCTACTTGACCGACGCGGGCGAACCCTATTTTGTTCCGAAGATCCGATCACCCGCATCGCCCAGCCCGGGCACGATGTAGCCATGCTCGTTCAGCTCCCGGTCGATCGCCGCCGTGTAAACCGGAATATCGGGGTGATGCTGATGAAAATTGGCCAGTCCCTCGGGCGCCGCGAGCAGACACACAAAGCGTATCGAGCGAGGCCCAGTCGCCCTGACCCGATCCACCGCCGCCACAGCCGAGTTACCCGTTGCAAGCATCGGATCGAGCACGATCACATCGCGCTCCTCAATGCCATGCGGCACTTTGAAGTAATACTCGACCGCATTCAGCGTGACGGGGTCGCGGAACAGTCCCACATGACCAACTCGTGCGCTCGGCACCACCTCAAGCATGCCATCAAGAAACCCCTGCCCCGCCCGCATGATCGCGAGCAGAACAATCTTCTTGCCATCAATCACAGGCGCCAGCATGGTCTCGAGCGGGGTTTCGATGCTGACCTCCTGAACCGGCATCTCACGTAATACCTCATATGCCATCAGCATCGCGATCTCGTGCAGCAAACGGCGGAAGCTGTTGGTGCTGGTGTCCCTGCGGCGCATCAGTGTGAGCTTGTGCTGAATCAGAGGATGCTTCAGATGGTGAACAGCATGCGACATGTGCAGCTTCTCCAGGTTGGCGTCAAACGGCAAAGCATGGCGCAGCCTGGGCCGGAGCCACGATCGAGCCGCCACAGCGGGTGGCGTTCATCCGAACCGTAATGAGCGTAGCCCCACCGTGCGATCAATGATCAGCACCACCAGCAGCGTCATCACGATGCTCACGCTCGACACGGCCGCCGCGGTGGGATCGAAGTCCCAGCGCAGGTAGTCGAACAACTGCAGAGGTAGCGTCGTCATGCCCACGCCCTTCAGCAGCAGCGACAGATTGAAGAGATCAAACGAAATGATGAAGGCGAACAACGCCCCGGTGATCAGCCCAGGCTTGATAAGCGGCAGCGTGATCCGGCTGAAACAAACCCACGGGTTCGCACCAAGACTACGGGCCGCCTGTTCGATCGAGCGATCGAAGTTGTACAGCGAGGCACTCACATTAATGAAGACATAAGGAAGCGTGATCAGGGTGTGACCAATGAGGAGGCCCGCTATCGTTCGGGTACCAACACCCGTAGCATAGAGAAAAAACAGTAATGCAATCGCCGTGAGGATTTCTGGAAGCATCAGCGGCATCATGAGCAGCAAACGAAGCCGGTCACGCCAGGGGCCGGCGTGTCGCACAAAATAAAGCGCTGCCGCAGTACCGATCACGGTTGAGGTGAGCGTGGCAACCGATGCCACGATCAGCGAGGTGCGCATCGCCCGGATAAAGCCTTCGTTGGAAAACAGCGCGCCATACCAGCGAAACGACAGCCCCTGCGGCGGAAACGCCAGGAACTCGCCGGCGTTCAATGACATCAACACAATGAGAACAATGGGTGTGAGCAGGAACACATACACCAGGCCAATGACACCCAACGCTAGATTGCGCAGCGTCATTCGAGCCCCCTCATCATCGGACGACTCGCGCGGACAAACAGCCATACCGCCAGACCGCCTGTCGCAGCCAGCACCAGGGCAAGTGCTGCGCCCGCCGGCCAGCGGAAGTTGTCGATCAGCGCTTGCACCACCAGCACCGACATCGTCTTCACCTGCGCACCGCCCAGCATCACAGGTGTGACATAGGCACTGAGAGAAAGCACGAACACCAGAATGCAGCCCGCCTGAAGGCCTGGCCAGCTAAGCGGAAGCCACACCCGCCGGAACACCTGAACTGGCGAGGCGCCAAGGGAGCGCGCCGCGAGTGCCAGATTCGGATCAATGGACTGAATGGCGCCAATCAGCGGGAGAATCATGAAGGGCAGAAACACATGCACCAGCGCAAGTGTCACGCCAAAGCTGTTGTTCATGAGGGTGAGCGGCATATCGATCAGTCCGAGCCCTCGTAGCCACTGGTTGATGACCCCGTTACCGGAGAGCAGAATTAACCAGCCAAAGCTTCTCACCACCACCCCCACGAGAAGCGGTGACAGCACGAAAATATAGAGGAGCCCCTTCCAGCGCGACGCGGTTCGCGCAAGGTGAAATGCAACCGGGTAACCCAGTAACGCACAGATCAGGGTGGTCTTGAGACCCAGCCATACGGTATCGGCCAACACGCCCAGAAAATAGGCGTCAACAAAGATTCGCGTGAAATTCGCCGCAGTCAAGCCCGGGCCATACGGCGCCCCCACCCCGGGCGGCCGCAGGCTCATCAACACAATGTTGAGGTAAGGAATCACCAGGAAAACGCCAATCAGCACCAGCGCTGGTGCGACCAGCCAGATGCCTCGACGCCCCCCGCTCATGCCACCCCAGACGCGGGCAGTGCCCATAGCTGACGCTCGTCGATGCTGAGGGTGGCCCGCGCACCGGGTGCAATGTCCGAGCCCGGCGAGGTGTGCGCAAAAAGGCTCACCCCGCCCGCAAATGCCAGCACATGCTCGACACTGCCACCCAGGAAGTAGGTTCGAATGACCTGCCCCTGAAGCGTCTGAACGCCCGTCGGCGCAGACGCTGCCAATTGAAGGGCTTCCGGCCTGACCACCAGCAGCGCCTGCTGCCCCGCTGCAAGCGACGACGCGGCCGGCGCGGTCAAAGTCCCAAGCGGCGTCTCAAGTTCAACGTGCTCGGTATCGCGCCGGGCGAGTACCGTTGCGCTCACGAACTGGGTACGGCCGATAAACTGTGCCACCTCGCGACTGGCCGGTCGTGCATACAGTTCGCGAGGCGGGCCCACCTGCGCAATCTCGCCACTGAACATCACCACCACCCGATCGGACATCACCATCGCTTCCGACTGATCATGCGTGACATAGAGCGTGGTGATCCCCACCCGCTGCTGAAGATCGCGGATAAAAAAACGCATTTCCTCGCGCAGGCTCGCATCGAGGTTGGCCAATGGCTCATCGAGCAATAACATGCGCGGTTCGATCACAAGCGCGCGTGCCAGGGCGACCCGCTGCTGCTGCCCCCCGGAGAGTTGACGGGGATAGCGATCCAGCATGGCTTCGAGCTGCACCATCCGAAGCGCCTGTTTCACGCGCTCCGCAACATCGGCCTGCGCCACCTTACGCATTTCCAGCCCGAACGCGAGATTCTGCGCAACCGTCATATGCGGAAACAGCGCGTAGTTTTGAAACACCATGCCAATGTCGCGCCGCTCGGGCGGCAGTTGCGTGATGTTTAGCGCATCAAAAAGGATCTCGCCCGCGTCGGGCTGCTCGAACCCCGCCACGCAGCGCAAGGTCGTGGTCTTACCGCACCCGCTCGGGCCAAGGAGCGAGATCAGCTCTCCCTCCTCCACCCTGAGCGACAGTGACTTCAGCGCCGCGACGTTACCGAACCGTTTCTCCAGTCGCTCAATGACAAGCCGGGTCATTGAACCGGCCCGAAAGCTGTGAAGGGCTTGGTCATTTCATCTCGCGATTCCACCGGTCCGTGATCTCCCCCACCATCGGGTTGATCTTGGACCAGTCGAACTGAACGATGGACGCCATGGCTGAGCCGTTTACAGGAACATCGTTTGCCAGTGCGCCCGCGACCTGAGCCTTGGTATTGCTAGGCGAGGTGAAGAACTCCGCCGACATCGCCTCCTGCACCTTCGGATCGAGGATGTAATTGAGATATTGGTAGGCCGCTTCCTTGGCCGGACCATTTTTCAAAATATTAAATGACTGCTCGAAGGCGACCACGCCCTCCTTGGGCACCACCATTTCCACGGGCACGCCTTTCTTTCGCAGTGCGACGATCTCGGGGAAGTCAATGACCGCCACGCTGATATCGCCGCGAGTCAGTTGCGTGGCGACCGTGCCGCTCCAGTCGGCCTGTTGAAACGGCAGCAGCTTTTTGATTTCCGCGAAAGCCCGATCGATCGCGAGCTCGGATCCACCATAGATCCGCGCGGTCATCAGCAGGAACAGCATCGCTGCCGTATTGCCGATCTGGTAGAGACCGATCTTTCCTTTGAACTCGGGATTGGTCCAGAGATCGGTCCAGGATGTCGGCGGCTTCTTCACCAGGTCCTTGCGGTACCCAATCCCGATTGCCGAGATGATCCCACGCACCCCGTTATCGCCGGCGTTGCGCAGATTCGGGTACACATTGGCGAGGTTCGGAACCTTCGCTGCTGGAATCGGCTCGAAGAAACCTTCCGAGCGCACCAGACTTGCGATGTTCTCATTGATCATGACGATGCTGTAGGGCGCAGGCCCTGTTCCTGCTGCACGGATGTTGGCAACAAAATTCTTGCCCAACCCGATATCAAGTGTGGGCTCGATGCCGGTTGATTTAGCAAAGGGCGGAATCAGCGTTCCGCGCCAGAACTTCTCCCAGCGACCACCGTAGGTATTGATAATCAGCTTGGCTTGCTGCGCAGCCGACAAGTTGGGCAACGCCAGCGAGGCGGAGCCTGCCAACGCAGCGCTCGAGAGCAACCATTGCCTGCGGTCGAAGGGAATGTTCATCGGGGCTCCTTGGATGGATGAAACAGCGGTTGAAAGTTCAGGTCCGAGTCAACGCGCCTCGGCCTTATTGCGGTAATCGTAGTTGCGGTCCAGTCGTTCGATCAGGTAGTCGCCATAGCGCACCGGCGGATGACGTGCAGGGTGCCCGGGGCTCACGCAGGTGGACAGACACTCGATCATCGCGTTCATGTCGGTATCGAAGAAATACGGGATCGAATAACGCTCCTGCCCTGATCGGTTGATCACGCGATGCGGCGTGGACACGAACCGATCGTTGGTCCAGCGCGCAAGCATGTCGGCGACGTTGAGCACATACGCGCCCTCGATCGGCGGCGCATCGATCCACTCCGCGGAACCGCGCGGCCGAACCTGCAGCCCGCCGGTGGCGTCCTGCGCCAGCACGGTGATGATGCCGTAGTCGGTGTGCGGTGCCGAGCCGAACTGATCATCCGGCGTTGCCGGCGGCTGTGGCGGGTAGTGAAGCAGCCGCAAAAAGGTGGTGGGTCGCGCAAAAAACGAATCGAGCGCGTCCTCGGGTAATTCAAGTGATAGCGCGATGGTTTTGATGATGAGACGCGCTACGTTGTCCACATCGGCGATGTATGCCTCGATCGGCTGCCGGAATCCGGGCAGCCATTCTGGCCACTGATTCGGCCCTTGCATGGGCTTGCCGGCCAGAAAATCAGGATCATGGGGCGCGAGCTCATGCATCAGCATGAGCGACTCGCTCAGGTTGGGCCGCCGCACCTGCGCAACCGATGAGGTCACGATGGTGGAGGTGGCCATGCCCATATAGCCGCGATGAAAGCGGTTGATCGCGATGGATTGCTTCTTCTCCATCGGCGAGGCATGGAACTCACGCGAGGCTTCGAATGCCGCGTCGAGCGAAGCCTGAGGCACGCCATGGCCAACAATGTAGGCGAAACCAGTGGTGGTGAGCGCACCGTGAAGTTCGGTGGCAACCCGGCGACGAACACCCTGGTCGGAGGATGCTGCGTGCAGATCGACGAGCGGAATGGCAGGCATGGGCAAGGGAACCGGGCGGGCGCGCAAAGGGTGGGCAGGCCTGACGCCAAACGGAAGGAGTCAGTCAGCGCATTCTTAAGCGGATTACTTGATGCTGCAAGCGCGCGAGCCATCCTGCGAGACAGCAACGACACCGCCCACCTGAACACGTCGCGCGCGCGGCTAGCGCTCGCATGAAAAGGGAACGAGCCGCCAAAAATAAACGGGCCGCGTCCCTTGTGAGGACCGGCCCGTTGTCGTGCATGGTCGGGGTGGCGGGATTCGAACTCGCGACCCCTTGCACCCCATGCAAGTGCGCTACCAGGCTGCGCTACACCCCGAAGCCAAAGAGTATATCAGCGAAGCAGATCGAGCGCCTGCCTGAGGGCTTCCCGGACCGCCTGTTGTCCGTCAGACGCGTCGGTCGCGAAAGGCAACGCCTGCTGCGCAATCGCGGATCGGCGTGGTGTTGAACGGGCGGCCTCGGCCACCGATTCAACCGCCAGTGGTTGTGCAAAGCGTGCAGGCGACGCCGCCGAACCCGCTACCGAGTGATCGTCCAGTGGCGCTGGGGCCTGTCTCTCGGACAGATCATCGCCCGTTCCTGCCAATGTCCCCTCGACGCCTGTCGACACCGACCGCACGCGACTTCCGCTCATCTCACTCAGGCGATTCCGCGCGCCGTTGATCGTGAAGCCTTCTTCGTAGAGCAGTTCGCGAATACGCCGCACCAGCAACACCTCATGGTGCTGGTAATAGCGCCGATTGCCACGCCGCTTCATCGGGCGCAGTTGCGTGAATTCCTGCTCCCAGTAACGCAGCACATGCGGCTTGACCCCGCACAGCTCGCTTACTTCACCGATGGTGAAGTAGCGCTTCGCCGGAATGGGCGGCAACGCCAGCAGAGCGTCGGGTTTTCCGTTCATGGGCGGGAGTACCGGTTAGCTATCTGAACCGCCGCCCAGCTCGATCTGAGCCTTCAGCTTCTGGCTTGCATGAAAGGTCACGACGCGTCGCGCCGAAATGGGAATCGACTCCCCCGTCTTGGGGTTGCGCCCGGGGCGCTGGGGCTTGTCACGCAGCTGGAAGTTGCCGAATCCGGAGAGCTTCACCGATTCGCCGCGTACCAGCGCATCGCGGATTTCCTCGAAGAAGGTTTCCACCATGTCCTTGGCCTCGCGCTTATTGAGCCCCACGCGCTCGAACAACATTTCCGCTAACTCGGCCTTGGTAAGAGTAAAGGCCGGCCCGAACGATACCGGCTCAAAAGACAGGACGGTGGTGTCGGACAGCAAGGCGTCACTGAGTGGGGCGCTGGCAGCCGAGTCGCCGCTACCGGGCGCAGACGGCCCCGAAACGGGTTGGACGATGTCTTGAGTCATAGGCAGGGGCTACTCCGGGGCATCAGGTGCCAGCGCGCAGCCGCGCACCCAGTTCGCGTTCGGCGCGAGCCACCACCGCCTGAACCGCGCGCTGCGCCTCAGCGTCACTCAGCGTGCGGGCAGTATCTTGCATCCGCAATCGGAACGCAAGACTTTTTTCCTTATTTTCCAAGCCCTTACCGCGGTATTCGTCAAACAGGACGACCTGCTGGATGATGGCGGCATCGGCCTCTTCGCGAGCGGTCTGAAGGAGCGTTTTCTCAACCTTGCCCGCGGGCAGATCGACCGGAACGATGAGCGCAATGTCGCGCAGCACCGCTGGAAACTTGGAGGCATCGACGTGCACGGGCACAGCCCGATGACGCAACACTTCCAGGTCGACTTCAAACAGCACTGGCGCGGCGGGCAGCTCCAGCGCCTGTTGCAGGGCCGGATGCAGTTCACCCATAAAGCCAATGGACTGGCCCTCGACCAGCAACTGCGCACACCGGCCAGGGTGAAGCGCCGGATGCGAAACCGCTACAAACTCAGGCTGAAGCGGCGAGCACAATCGTTCCAGATCGGCCTTCACATCATGGAAATCAACTCCCCGGTGCGTTGCGCCCCACTGCTCGGGTGCAACCGCGCCAAAGGCCAGTGCTGCCACCCGCCAGGGTTGCGAAATGCCAGCTACCGCAAGCGGACCAGACTGCACGGCCGCATCAGGCTCGAACACCCGTCCCACCTCGAAAAGGCGCACGCGCGTAGCCTTGCGGTTGAGATTGGCTCGCAAGGTCTCGATCAGTCCGCCCCACAGCGTGGTGCGCATCACGTTCATCTGCGCTGCGATGGGATTGAGCAGCCTCACCGGCTGCCGCCCTGACAGCTTTTCATCGAGCGATGATTCAACAAAGCTGTAGGTGATGACTTCCTGATAGTCGCGCGCCGCAATCGCCTGCTTGATCGCCAGCACCGGGCGTCGTGATTCGCTCACGGGACGCATCGATGACGGCGCACGCGGCGGCCGCATCGGCAGTCGATCAAAGCCCCAAATACGGGCCACCTCTTCGATCAGGTCTTCCTCGATCTGCAGATCGAACCGATGCGCAGGTGGCTGCACCACAAAACGATCCGCCTCGCGGGTATACGTCAACCCGAGGCGTGAGAAGCATTGTGCGATGTCGTCCACGCCAATCGGGGCGCCGATGATCTTTCGTGCGCGATCCACGCGCAAGCTCACCGGCGCGCGCTCCGGCAGCCCTGTGATCGTGTCATCGATCGGGCCGGCCTGACCGCCGCAAATCTCGAGAATGAGCTGGCTGATTCGTTCAATGTGTTCGACGGTGGTGCTGGCATCCACACCGCGCTCGAAACGTGATCCGGCTTCGGTCGAAAAGTTATAGCGACGCGCCCGCCCGGCCACTGCGGTGGGCCACCAGAACGCCGCCTCGAGATAGATGTCCCGCGTGTCATCAGACACCGCCGTGGCGTTTCCGCCCATGATCCCCGCGAGGCTCTCCACCTGCGCTTCATCGGCAATGACGCCAACATCGGGCGCAAGCGCCACCGTCTGACCATTCAGCAGTTCAAGCGACTCCCCCGCTTTCGCCCACCGCACCGACAGCCCACCTTGGATGCGTGCGAGATCGAACACGTGGGAGGGACGGCCGAGCTCAAGCATCACATAGTTCGAGATATCAACCAGCGCCGAAACGCTGCGCTGCCCTGCCCGCTCGAGCCTGCGCCGCATCCAGCCCGGCGTTTTCGCCCGCGCGTTCACGCCGCGAATGATCCGCCCGGAGAACCGGCCACACAGATCGGGCGCTTCAATATGTACCGGTAGTCGGTCAGCAATGGTGACCGGAACGGGATCGAAGCGCGGCGCAGCCAGCGCTGCGCCAGACAGCGCGGCGAGCTCGCGCGCCACCCCGAAAATGCTCATGCAGTGAGCAAGATTGGGCGTGAGCTTCAAGAGCCACACGGTCTCATTGAGCTCGAGCCAACTGCGAAGCGACTGCCCAACGGGCGCATCGGATTCGAGCGCGAGCAGCCCTGCATGGTCTTCGGACAGACCCAGTTCACGTGCGGAGCACAGCATGCCCTGACTTTCCACGCCTCGCATGGTGGTGGGTTTGATGGTCAGGCCACCAGGCAGCACCGCGCCCGGCAGCGCGCACGGCACACGCATGCCCTGCGCTACATTGGGCGCGCCGCAGACAATGGTAGCGAGGCCCTCTCCCGTATCAACCTCGCAAACGCGCAGTCGATCGGCATTGGGATGCGGGCGTACCGAGCAGACCTCGGCAACCACCACGCGTTCAAAGGGCGGCGCCGCAGCAACGGCCTCCTCAACCTCGAGCCCAGCCATGGTGAGCCGCTCTGCGATGGTATCGGCCGACCAATCGGTGGCGACGAAACTGCGCAGCCAGCTTTCGGGTACGCGCATTCGTGAAAATCCTATCGGTTGAACTGCTGGAGGAAACGCAGATCGTTTTCGTAAAACAGCCGCAAATCGCCAATGCCATAGCGGAGCATCGCCAGACGTTCGATCCCAGAACCGAATGCAAAACCTACCCAGCGCTCGGGATCAAGCCCGAAATTGCGCACGACATTCGGGTGAACCTGCCCTGAACCGCTCACCTCCAGCCACCGCCCAGCAAGCGGGCCATCGAGAAAGCGGATATCGATCTCGGCTGAGGGCTCGGTGAAGGGAAAGTACGAGGGCCGGAAACGCACATCGAGCGAATCGCTTTCGAAAAATCGTCGCAGAAAATCGGAGTACACGCTCTTCAGATCGGCGAAGCTGATGTCCTCATCGATCCACAGCCCTTCGAACTGGTGAAACATGGGCGAATGCGTCGCATCGGAATCCACCCGGTAGGTCTTGCCCGGCGCGATCACCCGAATGGGAGGAGGATGCATACGGGCATACCGCACCTGCACCGGCGAGGTATGCGTTCGCAGCAGAAGCCCCCCCTCCACATAGAACGTATCGTGCATGGAGCGCGCGGGGTGATTTTCCGGCGTATTGAGCGCAGTGAAGTTGTAGAAGTCTTCTTCGATTTCCGGCCCGTCGGCCACATCGAAACCGATCGAGTGAAAGATGGCCTCAATGCGCGCAATGGTGAGGGTGATGGGGTGAAGCCCGCCTGCCCCCAGCCCGCGGCCCGGCAGCGTGACATCAACCGACTCCTGGGCAAGACGCGCCTCGAGCTGGGCGCGCGCAATCTCGGCCTCGCGCGAATTGACCAGCGCTTCGATCGCCTGCTTGGCTACATTCAACTCTCGGCCAGCCGCCGCCTTCTGTTCGCCGGACAACGAACCAAGCGCCTTCATCCGCGCAGTGAGGCTTCCATCGCGTCCGAGAAAGCGCGCCTTGGTGTTGGCAAGCGACGTGGTATCAACCGACTCGGCAAGCGCTACGCGGGCCTGCTCGACAAGGTCGGACAGCGTTGAATCCATGGGGGTTCGACTCCTGAGACAGCTGGGACCGGCACCTGTTGACAGGGCACCGGTCATTCAACTGCTTCCGGCAAGACGCCAGGAAGGGCGCAAGGCGGCCCGGATCAAGCGGCCGCCCGCAATCCCTGCCGATCAAGCAGCGAGCGCCGCCTTGGCCTGGCCAACGATGGTGGCAAATGCTGCCTTGTCGTTGACCGCGAGTTCGGCCAGCACCTTGCGGTCAAGACCGATTGAGGCACGGCTCAACCCGTTGATCAGCCGGCTGTAGCTCAAGCCGTGCTCGCGCGAGGCGGCATTGATCCGAGCGATCCAGAGCGCGCGGAACACGCGCTTACGGTTGCGGCGGTCGCGATACGCATACTGGCCAGCCCGCATGACCGCCTGTTTGGCAATGCGAAACACGTTGCCGCGGCGACCGCGATAGCCCTTCGCCAATGCCAGAACTTTCTTGTGACGCGCGCGCGCCGTGACTCCACGTTTTACTCGAGGCATCGCGCGCTCCTTATGCGTAAGGCAGCATGGCTTTTACGGAAGCCATGTTCGTGCTGTGCACGCCCTCGGTTCCGCGAAGCTGCCGCTTGTTCTTGGTGGTTTTCTTGGTGAGGAT
>Ga0315906_10009013_pt1 | contig 11905 bp, 9 predicted proteins | sample LakEriMetagenome_4_FD_203526 | JGI IMG/M metagenome (GOLD analysis project Ga0315906, IMG submission 203526) | Freshwater fungal communities from buoy surface, Lake Erie, Ohio, United States - Buoy 2 MA122 | ecosystem: Environmental > Aquatic > Freshwater > Lake > Lake biofilm | place: USA: Lake... | reverse complement strand
AGAGAACGACCGAGCCTTCCTGATCCTCGAGGTGCTCGAGGAGCACTTCGACTTCATCGCCCGCCTTGAGGTCGGGCATGTCCTTGAACTCTTCGAGCGGAATCGTGCCTTCCGACTTGAAGCCGATATCGAGGACAACAAGGTTCTCGCGGATCTCGAGGACGTGCGCCTTGACGATCTCGCCTTCTTCGATCGAGGCGAGCGTGCCGTTGTACAGCTCCAGCATGCGCTCGTACTCGTCGGACGAGAATTCGTCCTCTTCGTACAGCTCGGGGCGACGGTTCGCCAACGGGCGCAGCTGGCTCTTCTGCAGGTCGCGCTTTTCGCGCGCGGTCAGCTTGCCGTAAACGGGCGCATCACCATTGAGATCCGCCTCGGCGGCGGCGGCGATTTCAGCGGCGAGCTCAGGGCTCAGTTCGGTGCTCATACGTTGCGGTTTCTCCAGAGTCGCGGAACTACGCTCGCCGCGCCGAGAAAGGGGAAAGGAAAAGACTGGAACCCCGAAACATAGGGAGGAGAGGACCAGTCTACAAGGCGCGCAGCCGGTCCCGGGTCGCCCGGGCCAGTGCCACGATCCGCTCCACCTGTTCCGCCTGTGTAACGGTCGTGGTGTCGATGGTGATGGCGTCTCGGGCGGGGGCGCTTTGGGTTGCATCCTGGGCATCGCGCGCCACCAGCGCTTCCGCCTCCTCGGCGATCTCGGCGTCGGTGGGGCGGCGATTCAGGCGCTGAATGAGTCGGCGGCGCGCCCGCTCCCACGTGTCGGCAATCAGGAACACCTTGAGCGGCGCATCCGGGAACACCGCCGTCCCGATGTCGCGGCCGTCGACCACGACATCCACCGCGGCGCCGGCCGACCGGACCTGCTCGTTCACCCAGGCGCGCACCTCGGGCATGGCGGCCACTCGTGACACGTGCTTGGTCACCGTGGTCCCGCGTAGCGCCTCGTCCTGATCGCAGCCGTCGACGAGCGGCAGCACCGAACGCTCGGTGAGCCGCCACGTGATGCGGGCCCCACGCGCGAGCAGCGCCTCCGGTGTCCACAACTCCGGCGCCTCCCCGGACGCTACCGCCAGAAAGGCCATGGCCCGGTAGAACGCGCCCGAGTCGACGTGGCGCACATCGAGGGTCTTGGCAACCCACTGCGCCGTCGAGCTCTTGCCGGACGCCGCCGGTCCGTCGATGGCGATCACGAGCGGGCGTGGCGGGGCGGACACCGTCGCCCCCGCGCCACCCGTTGCCGCGGCGAGGTCCCGCCAAAATGTGGGGTACGAGACGGCCACACATCCGGGGTCATCGATCGAGATGCGACTGCCCGGTAACGCGCCCAGGATCCCAAAGGCCATGGCCAACCGATGATCGCCATGCGTCACGACATGCCCCTGCAAGGGTGCCCGCGAGCCAGTCACCCGCAATCCGTCGGGATACTCTTCGGCATCGGCGCCGAGGGTGCGGAGGTTCGCCACGACCGCTGTGATGCGGTCACTCTCCTTCACGCGCAGTTCCTGCGCATCCCGGATATACGTGGTCCCTTCCGCGCGGGTCGCCAGACAGGCCAACATCGGGAGTTCGTCGATGCAGCGTGGAATCTCGCTCCCCTCGATCGTCGTCCCGACCAACGGCGACGGCCGAACCACAACCGTACCGATCAGCTCGCCGCCCACCTCGAACGCCGCCTCGATCGTGAGCTGCGCGCCCATGCGGCGCAACACGTCGAAGGCCCCGGTACGTGTGGGGTTGAGGCATACGTTCTCGAGACGGAGGACGCCTTCGTTGGCCATCGCGGCGAGTGCGGCAAAAAAGGTTGCCGACGAGGGATCGCTCGGCACGACGACATCGGCCGCCTGTACGACCTGACCGGCCGGAAGCGTCACTGCGTGGTCGCTGACCTCCAGGTGAACCCCGCGCGCCAGGAGCATGCGCTCGCTGTGATCGCGCGATCGCGTGGGTTCCTCCACCGTGACCGAGACGCCGGAGGCGAGCCCGGCCAGGAGCAGCGCGCCCTTTACCTGTGCGCTCGCCTGCGCGTTCACGTAGCGAAGGTCCGACAGCGCCGCGCCGGCCACGCGCATGGGAAGGCCGTCGTGGCCAGCGGCCCCCTCGAACGTGATGCGCGCCCCCATCTGCGACAGCGGCGTGGCGATGCGTTGCATGGGACGACGACTCAGGCTCGCGTCGCCCTCGAATCGGGCCTCGCGCCCTGCCAACCCTGCGACCAGGCCCGCGAGCAACCGCGTGGTGGTGCCGCTGTTGGCGCAATCGAAGGCCGATTCCGGGGAGTGCAGCGCAGCGAGCCCCCGCCCACGCACCACGAAATCTTCACTGAGCGCTGGGATGTCGGCTCCCATGGCGCGCAGTGCCGCCGCCGTCGCGTGCACATCCGCAGACGGCAAAATGTCGCGGATGCACGTCGTCCCGTTGGCCATCGCGGCGAAAATCAGCGCGCGATGACTGATGGACTTGTCACCCGGTGCCCGGATGGTGCCCTGCACCACCAGCGGTGCACCGGTTCGTGTCACCTCCGCACTCAACGCAGCCACGCCTCCAACGCGGTGGCCGCATCGGTCTTGTCGTCGCGGTATTTCACGATCACCGGTGTCTGCAGTGACAGCCCCTGCGCCTCACCATAGGCGGAGGTGACGCGGCGTGCCCCCGGTACCACCACCGCGCCCTCGGGGATGATGAGCGGCTGATCGGCCGACGCGCGATGCACCGTTTCCTTGACCAGATCGTACACGGGGGTACCGCGGGTCAGAATGACGCCGGCACCGAGCACGGCCTTCGTGCGCACCACGGTGCCCTCGTACACGCCGCAATTGCCACCCACGATCACATCATCCTCGATGATGACCGGTGACGCATTGATCGGTTCGAGCACCCCACCGATCTGCGCGGCGGCGCTCAGGTGCACCCGCTCACCGATCTGGGCACAACTGCCCACCAGCGCGTGGGAGTCCACCATCGTGCCACGTCCGACATAGGCCCCGACGTTGATGTACATGGGCGGCATGCACACCACGTTGGGAGCGAGGTAGGCGCCACGCCGAACGGTAGACCCGCCGGGCACGATGCGCACCTGATTCTCGAGTCGGAACTCACGTGTGGGATACGTGTGCTTGTCGACGAAGCTGAACGGGGCTGACGAGGGCATCGACTGCATGTGCCCGATGCGGAACCCCAGCAAGATCGCACGCTTGACCCATGGGACCGCGTGCCAGGTGCCCCGCTCATCCCGGCGCGCCGCGCGAATGTCCCCGCGCTCGAGATGCGCCATCGCGCTGTCGAACAGCACCTGCGCGTCGTGCACCAGCGGCGCCCCGCTGTCGAGCAACTGCGGATCGGTGAGGCGAGCTTCGAGTTCGGCGAGAGTCATGGCCATGGTCGGAAAGGCGATCGAAGATGAAAGAGTATTCGGCTCAGACGAGCGCGACACCGGCCCGCTCGAGCGACGCGCGCACGCGCGGCCGCCAACTGTCGGCGAGTGGCACGAGCGGCAAACGCACGCGATCCTGCAGGCGGCCCATCATGGACAACATCGCCTTCGCCGGAATGGGGTTCGATTCCACGAAGCAGGCATCGATCACGGGAGCGAGCGTGGCGTCGAGGGTACGTGCCGTCGCCAAATCCCCCCGGGCGCAGGCCTCGCTCAACTGCACCATGAGCGACGGGACCACATTCGACACCACGCTGATGATGCCATCACCGCCGTGCGCCATGACGGAGAGCGTGAATCCGTCGTCACCGGAGAACACCCCGAAACCCTCCGGGCGCTCGCGGATGATCGTGGTGATCTGTGACAGACTGCCACTCGCTTCCTTCACAGCCACGAACCGCGGATCCGCTGCGAGCTCGAGGGTCGTGGCCACCTCCATGTTCACCGCCGTGCGCCCCGGCACGTTGTACAGCATGATCGGGAGCGCGCACGCGTCGGCGATCGCCCGAAAGTGCGCCACGAGCGCCCGCTGCGGCGGCTTGTTGTACATCGGGGTCACGTGGAGCAGATGCGTGGCGCCGATGGCCTGCATCTCGCGCGACGTGGCGATCGCCTTCTGCGTATCGTTGCTGCCGGCGCCGGCGATGACGGGGATGCGGCCGTTCACCTCCTCGACCGTGATCTCCACCACGCGGCGATGTTCGGCGGCCGACAGCGTCACGGCCTCGCCGGTGGAACCGCAGGGCACGAGCATGTGCACACCCGACGCGAGCTGCCATTGCACCAACGCGCGCAACGCCGCTTCGTCGAGCGAGCCGTCGGCAAGAAACGGGGTGACGAGTGCCGTGCCGCACCCGTGCAGAACTGACGGGACCATGGGGCTCAGTGGTGACTGCCCGACGCACCGAGCACGTCGCGCATGGTGTACACCGCAGCCGCACGCGGGCCGACCAGCCAGCGCGCGGCCGCGAGCGCGCCGTCGGCAAAAACGCGACGATCACGCGCGGTGTGTGTCAGGGTGATCTGTTCGAACGGCGCGTCCATGATCACGTCGTGCGTGCCGGGCACGCTCCCCACGCGCACGCTCGAAATGGGGACCGCGCGCCCAAGCCCCGCCTCCAACCGTTCACCGATGGCAATGCCCGTACCCGAAGGCGCATCCTTCTTCGCCGTGTGATGGGTCTCCACCACGTGCACATCGAATCCGGCCACCTCACGGGCCCGCCGTGCGGCGTCTTCGGCGATGGCCAGAAAGAGCTGCACGCCGATCGAGAAGTTGGGCGACCAGAGCGCCGGCGTCCCATACTGCGCGACGGCCGAGGTGAGCCGCGCGAGCTCCGCATTCCAACCGGTCGTGCCCACCACCACGGGACACCCCAGCGCCAGCAGCGCCTCGGCGTTACCCAGCGCCGTTTCCGGCGTGGTGAACTCGATGGCCACCTGCGCCCCGTTCAAGTCGGCCACGGTCAACCCGCGCGATGTGTCGGCGGCATCGAGACGGGCGACCACCTCACACCCACGCTCGGTGGACAGCGCGTCGAGGGCCCGGCCCATGCGCCCCATGCCAACGAGTGCCACACGCACGGGCGCGACCGCCTGAGGGTGGTTCATACCGACGTTTCGAAGAACGTGGCGTGCAGGCGCTGCATGGCCGGTACCACGTGTTCGTCATCGATGACGAGCGTGAAGTTGATTCCCGTCGCCGACAGCGACGCCATGTGCACGGGAATATCCCCGAGGGCCGCGACCGCCTTGGCCATGGCGTGGCCACTATCGGAAATGCCCGCACCCACGATGGCCAACAACCCGGCACGCGGTGATACCGACACGTCGCCAAAGGCCGCAAGATCGTGCAAAATGGCCGCCAGGTTCGAGGCATCATCGAGGGTGACGGATACCGACACCTCGCTCGTGGTGACGACGTCCACCGAGGTGCGATGCGTTTCGAACACTTCGAAGACTCGACGCAGGAAACCCGGCGCCAGCAGCATGCGCGACGACCGCAGCTTCACCATGGTGGTCGCGCGCTTGCCCGCAATGGCGCGCACCGGCAGTCGCGGAGCGTCGAACGTGATCATCGTGCCCTTCGCCCCGGGGTTACGCGAGTTGAACACGTATACCGGAATGCCACGCTGCACCGCCGGCGCAATCGTGGCCGGATGCAACACCTTTGCACCGAACGCGGCGAGTTCGGCGGCCTCGTCGAAGCTGATCCGCTCGATGAGCTGCGCCGCGGGGATCACGCGCGGATCGGCCGTGAGCATGCCGTCGACATCCGTCCAGATCTCGATGGCGGTGGCATCGATGGCAGCACCGATGAGTGACGCCGAATAGTCCGAGCCCCCCCGACCGAGGGTCGTGGTCACGCGAGCGGCCGTGGCGCCAACGAATCCGCCCATCACGGGAATGCGACCCTGCTGCAGGTGCGGAACGAGTCGCTCCTGCGCAGCCTGCCGGATACCGTCGAGATCGGGCTCGGCCTTGGTAAAGAAATCGTTGGTCCGCATCACGTCGCGCGCATCGACGAACACCGCGGGATACCCGTGCCGCCGAAACGCCGCGGCAACGATCTGCGACGACAGCAGCTCACCGATCGCCGCGACCGCATCGAGCGAGCGCGGGGTCAGGTACCCGAGCGTCTTGAAGGCTTCGGCCAGATGCGCCAGTTCGTCGAAGGTGGCGCCGATGTCGAGCGCCAGCTCCTCCGCCTCAGGGCCGCCGTGGAGCAACGCCGTCGCCTCGCGCAGGTGGCGATCGCGGAGCTGTTCAACCAGTTGCAGCGCGGTGAGCAACTCACCGTTGGCGGCCTTGTTGGCGATATCGAGCAGCAGGTTCGTCGCGCCGCCCAGCGCCGACACCACCACCACCGGCTGCAGGTCGCGCTTGCCGGCGATGATCTCGATCACCCGACCGATGGCCGCAGCATCGGCCACCGAGGTCCCGCCGAACTTGCAGACGATCACGGCGCGAGGTACCTCGCCAGCTGGCCGGTCTTCGCCAGCAGCTCGGCATTGAGAATGGAGCCGCCCGCCGCACCACGCACCACGTTGTGGGACATCGCGACGAGGCGAAGATCGAACAGGTGGTCCGCACGCACGCGCCCCACGGTGGTGGCCATGCCACGCCCGCGGTTCACGTCACGACGCGGCTGCGGCCGATCCGGCTCGTCACGGATGATCAGCGACGGCTCGGGCGCCGATGGCAAGCCGCGCACGGCGTCGGTGCCTGTCCAGTTCCGCAATGCCTCGAGCGCCTCCTCCGGCGTGGGCTTGCGAGCGAAGGCCACCGACATGCACACCGTGTGACCATGCTCCACGGGCACGCGGTTCGCGTGCGCGCTCGTCACGATATCGGCGTATTGCACGGTGGTCCCGTCGAAGCGACCGAGCAGTTTGACCAGCTCCGTTTCGATCTTCGGCTCTTCGTCGTTGATGAACGGAATGACGTTACCGAGAATGTCGAGTGAGGGGACGCCGGGATACCCCGCGCCCGACACCGCCTGCATCGTCGTGGCGAACACCTTGGTCACGGTGAACGCCTCGTGCAACGGCGCCAACGCCGCGGCCATGACCGTGGTCGCGCAGTTCGCATTCGTCACGATGCCGCCGGTCCAACCACGATTGGCGCGCTGCACATCGAGCAACGCGAGATGGTCGCCGTTGACCTCCGGAATCACGAGCGGCACGTCGGCGTCCATGCGATAGTTCTTCGCATTCGACAGCACCATGCGCCCGGCACGCGCAAAGGCGGGCTCGACCTCGCCGGCAACGCCGGAGTCGAGCGCCGAGAACACGATGGGCGCCGTGATCTCCGCCGGCGTGCAGTTCTTCACCGTCAGCGACGCCACTCCCGCCGGCATCGTGCCCTCGAGCCATTTCGCGGCATCCCGATACGATTTGCCGGCGCTGCGCTCGGAGGCGGCGACTTCGACGAGATCGAACCAGGGATGCGCATCGAGCAGGCGGATGAACGCCTGACCAACGGCACCGGTCGCGCCGAGAACGGCGACCGGCCAGCGGGTGACGGAGGGTGTCATGCGAGAAGGGTGCGAACGATTCGGGCATACGCGTCGACCGACGCGTCGAGTTCCGCCACATCGATGTATTCGATGGGCGTATGGGCCACATGGATGGATCCGGGCCCGAACAGCAGGGGCGCCCCCCACCGATCGAGCAGCGGGATGTCGCTCGTGTACGCTACGGGCTCCACGTCAAACCCGCTGATGGTCTGAAAATGTTGCGCCGGGATGTGCGAGCCCCACACGAGCTCGGCCCGGTCCCCCGCCCACGTGGTGAAGGCCGCGCGCACCGGCTCCACGTCGCCCACGAGCCGGATCATGATTTCCGCCTCGGCGAGTCCGGGAACGATGTTGGCCTCAGTCCCGGCGCGCAGCACGCCGATGTTGTACGTCGTCTCCCCGAGGATGGGATCGGTTGGCAGCGAGAGGGTACGCAACTGCGGCAGGAGATCGAGCATCGCCTCGAGGGCACTCTCGCCGAGATGAGCATACGCCGAGTGGGCCTCGCGCCCGCGCACCCGCACGATCACGCGCTGCGCGCCCTTACACCCCGACGCCAGTTTGCTCTCAGTCGGCTCGCCATTGACCAGGAAACGGCTGGTGGCGGGCAACCGGTTCGCCGCGCGAGCGCCCGGCGAGCCCTTCTCCTCGCCCACCACAAACAACAGGTCGACACGCTCCTCGCCGGCATCGGCCAGACGCTGTGCCGCCATCATCATGGCCGCTGCGATGCCCTTGGCGTCGCAGGCGCCGCGGCCGTAGAGGCGGTTGCCCTCGAGCCGCGGCGGGACGAACGGCGGCACCGTGTCGAGGTGTGTTGAAAGGGTGACGCCACCACCCTTACGCGTCGCCCAGAGGTTCGAGCGTCCCGGCTCGACTTCCTGCAACGAGACGGTCCACCCGTGCGCGATGCACCAGCGCGAGACGAAATCCACGGCGTCGCGTTCACGACCCGTCGTGGATTCGATGGCAAGCAATTCGGAAGCGAGCGTAACGACGTCGGACATCCCGAGAAGATACATCCACCCGGGTGCCCGGCGCGCCCCCGCCCACGCTGGCGCGTACTCCGAACTTCTACGGAACCAGCTTCCCCGCCGTCGTGCTCAGCGGCGCTCGAGGAACTCCAGGATCACGGCGTTCAAACGCGCGTCGTCCATCTCGTCGTCCCACCCCGGAGGCACGAGCGCAATGACGCGGTGCGCGCCGGAGTTGCACTCGATGGCCACCACGTCATCGTTCGCAAGGGCCGCGGCAGCGGCGCGCTGATCGACGGGGACTTCAGGAAGTTCGAGGCAGATCCAGGTGGTGCCCTGCTCGTCCGCTACGGTGCGCACTGCGTCTCCAGAAAGTGAGGGGAGAGGGGAATGCGTGGAAAGTACCGGACGAAACACGCTCCGGTCAGTACCCTCGGCGCGGCGCACTACGACACGGCACGGCCTCGTGCCACCCACACTGCCTCTCGAGGCATACCCGGAGCGGGACTCGAACCCGCACGCCCTTGCGAGCACAAGATTTTAAGTCTCGCGCGTCTACCGATTTCGCCATCCGGGTACATACCCACCGCGTGCGACCTGCGGCCGCACTCCTCGCACACCCTACACGGTGACGCCAATGCAAAACGGGAGCGCTGAGGCGCTCCCGTTTCGGACTGTCCGACGTGCTTCGCCGCGAACGGCGAGAGCGGGAAACGGGACTCGAACCCGCGACCCCAACCTTGGCAAGGTTGTGCTCTACCAACTGAGCTATTCCCGCGTGCGCCGACCACCAACACCGGCGACGGACAGGATAGTAGCCATCGATCGCGTGTGGGACAAGCACCCCGGGACAGCCGAGCGGGTCAATCCCGCAACCCAAGGGCATGTCGCGCGAACCACAGGGTGTGCGCCAGCAGCCCGGCCAATGCCGCGTCGCCCCCGTTCCCCACGGCCCTCCCGTCACCATCGACGAACTCGCCAGTAATGCCACCATCGAGCGCGGCGCGCCGGAACCACGTGAGCGTGTCCTGACTCTCGGGGCCCAGCAACCGTCCCACATGCAGGAGCAGGGCAGCCGGTCCGTCTCCCTCGGGTTTCACCGCGCGAGCCGTGCGACGAAACAGAGAATCATCCCGGTCCATGGCCTCATAGAGCGGCAACCACAGGAGTGATCCCGACGGGTCGTCATGCAGCGCCGCTCCGCCGGCCAAATCGATGGCTGTGGCCAACCGGGCCTTCTCACCGCGCTCCACCGCAAAGTGGCGCCGCAGTGCCGCCCGGACCGCCGCCGGGTCCTCCACCGTGGCCGCCGCCTCCTCGTCGAGCGTACGGCGAAACACGTCGAGTGCCAACGCCACGGCGGCATTGCCGTGCAACGTGAACGGGAATGGCGCGGGAGCCCCCGAGGCGGTCACCTCGGTCGAATAGAGCGGCACGCGTTCGTCCCGCCGCGCCACGATGTCGTCATGGCTGAGGTACAGGGTGTCGGCGATGACGGGATCCTCGACGATGCGATCATCACCGGTATCACGAATGTACCGATCGGTGGCAATCGCGAAAGCCGCCGGTCCCTCGACTGAGAACCCGGGTTGGAACAGGGTCCCGTCGAGATAATGCACCCCCTGCCCCGGCGCATAGCCATGGAGTTCGCAGGCGCGAATCAGCAGCTCACGCGCGAGCCCGCTGTCGGCCAATTGCACGGCTGGCAGCGTCCACATGAGCGCTTCCCAGTCCCGCACCGTGACGCCGGCGCCATGCCACGGGGCCCGCGAGCGCACGAGGTAGTAATGCGCATCGTCGAGCCCACGTCCCACCGCGTAGAAGTACGCGAACAGCAGATTGCGATTGAGGAGCCGGTCGATGGCGTCGTTGCCCGTGGTCTGTTCGAGGGTCGTCAGCGCCTCTCGCGTGGCGCTGAGTAGCGCCCGCCATCCACGCCGGCGGAGTACGCTCACTGTGGCCTGGGCCCCGTCACGCTCGGGGCCAACCGCAAGGTAGAACGCCGTCTGTACTGCCCCGCCGGCCGGCGCCGTAAGCCCACGACGGATGGCGAACGGACGTGGCGATCGTGACGCCCCCTCCGGTACCTCGACGCGCACGGGCCCGTCGGCCCCAATCGCGACGGCCACCAACCCGGGTATTGCCGCCCCCTCCAACAGCACGACATCATCGTCGCCGTGGCTGACCACGTGCTCATCGTCGAAGGGGCGCGGGCTGCGGACACGCTGCTGCCGATGGCCGAGCGTCCCCTCGAGCGCGACCTCCAACGTCACGTCGGCGCCCGAGCGATTCTCCACGGCGATGGTGTACACCGCCCCTGCCATGTCCGCGTCCCGTCCGTACGGCGCAAAGATGGTGCCCCGTACGATGAGCGCACCAATCGTGCAGGTGAACGTTGGCAACCACCCCACCGCCCGTTCCCACGCGATCCCCTCCGCGGCCAGCGCGTGCTCCGTGCCATTGATCCGTATCACCGGCCGCAACAGCGGTGCCCCCTGCCCGGCCACGAAGTCGGCCCCACCGGCGACCTCGATCGCCGCCCGCGCGCCACGGTGCAGCACGCCCAGCGCGTGGATCGCCCCGTCAGCGGGATTGATGCACGGAATGCTGAGCCAGTGATTGCCGGTGAGCTGCCAGGGAACAGTGGGAATCGAGCGCATGGGTACCGGAACAGCGCGGAGCGATCGCGCTGCGGAATGTGGAGGAAGCCGACGGCACGCCCCGCTTCGTTGACGGGCCAGTCCTGTCGGGCTAAGGTGCGACGTACTCCGGTAATCTAGCCGCTTCCCCCGATCTCCCTGCGTCTCCGATGAAAAGCCAGAGCCACGTGCTGCGGACCTTGGTCGTGATGCTGGCCACCGCCATGACCGCACTGCCTCCCGCCGCCGCGCGGGCGCAACGTGTCGCCGGTGTGGGAGACGATGCCGTGCCGATCCCGAAGGGCGGGTACCGGATCCTCGTGGGCGGGCTCTGGAACGATCACGATGCCGTCTTCACGCCGGGAGGGACGCGGCGCAGTCGCGGCCTGCTCTCCGGGTTGTCCACCGACAGTCTGGGCATCGGCCTGCTGCCTCAGCTCCGCGCGACCCAAGCGGGCCTTCGCGCGCTCTCCGGGAACGACGGGTTTTCCCTGTCGCTTGGCCCGCTCGAAGCGCGCGGAGAGGTCCGCCAGAGTATCGTCCCGTTCGCGCTCGATTACGGCGTGACCCGTCGTCTCTCACTTCGCGTCCTCGTGCCCTACGCCGAATCGCGCGATGTGAGCCAATTGATCCTCAATCGCGCGGGCACCGGAGCAAACGTGGGACGCAATCCCGCCTTCGGAACGACGGGGGCCACCGTGCGCGCGACGAACGGCGCGGTGGTCGGTCAGATCGAAAGCGCGCGTGCCGCACTCGCCGCGGAAATCGCCCGCTGCGCGAATGCGGCCGCCGCGGGCTGCAATGCCATCCGCGCGAATCCCGCTGGCGCCCAGGCGTTGGT
>Ga0315906_10009012_pt1 | contig 11907 bp, 10 predicted proteins | sample LakEriMetagenome_4_FD_203526 | JGI IMG/M metagenome (GOLD analysis project Ga0315906, IMG submission 203526) | Freshwater fungal communities from buoy surface, Lake Erie, Ohio, United States - Buoy 2 MA122 | ecosystem: Environmental > Aquatic > Freshwater > Lake > Lake biofilm | place: USA... | reverse complement strand
AGTTCATGCCATTGTCAAGAATTAGATCGGCTGATTGACCGCGACGGAGGTCACTGGGTGTAGGCTCATAGCCATGAATCTCAGCGCCCACCTTCGTAATTGACTCCACGATCGCTTTATCCCCTGAGACGTTTTGTGTCATGTCGGCAAGCACGGTAAACGTGGTCAGAATAACTTTTTTGTCTTTGAGCTCTGAAGTATTTGAGGAATTAGGGATGTTACTAGTTTGTGGAGAGGTCGTCGGGAGGTTGCACCCACTCAGGCTAACTGCAAACACAAGGCTAGTAAGGATAGCCCGATAGCTTTTCAGAGACATCAAGTTTTTGGTAAGACTGAGTTTAGGCTCCATGATTATTTTCATAATCGTTTCATTTTTTAAAATATAGCATAATTTAAAATAAAAATGAAACGATTATGAAAAGATAGCAATTCTTATTATAAAAATCAGTTTTATCACGAGCATTGCTGATGAGAGTAGGGATAGCAGTATTAGCTAGCCCCGTTCCTAACTCTGCCGTCATTTTAGCGTTGGTGGCTTAAGAAACCATTGAAGAATTACTTCCTACGGTCAAAAGCTCTAAGAGATCCCCTCAATTCCTAAATGGTTTATAAAACACTCAAGCAACGCCGTAATTTGTGTAGGGGCGCTTGTATGGTGGATGTAAGCCTAATACAATATCTGAAGCTGGCACACCTTTTTCGACGAGCTCTTGACCAAGATCTGCTTCGGTCATGTTGTGCTGAATCCAGATTTTACCTTCCTTAATGTCTAAATGGATATAACAGGCATAAATACGGTTTAATCCCTGCCAGCCAAGATCGAGTATTTGATAGTGATCGTGTTCGGTGTCAAAGATGAGTTGACATTCGATATTTGGCTCGTTGGTAGTGGCATGGGCAATTAGTAATTCGCGGACAATTTGGCGGTATTTGGCTAGCTTTTCCATTGAATTATCTCCTCTGTATTTGGTTCGTAGGCTAAGATTTTTAGGTCATACTGGACAATTGCAGCTTGGGTAAAACGCTCTTGGAAGAAAGGGTTGAAAATATCAATAGGCACAGCTAAGTAGAGAATTCGATTAGCTTCCGTCATTTGTAGGGCGAGGCGATAACTGAGAAATTGACCTAATGCGTTATGAAATTTGCTAGTATTTGGAGGGATTGATAAGAGAATATATGAGCTAATGCTTAATGTATTCTAGATTAAGCTATATTGTTATATTCATGGAGGCATTTAGGATATTGCAAAAAAGATTTTATAATATTTTTTTTGTTTGTTAAGCTTAATTCACTATCCTCTTTATCTTTTAGATTTTTGTAAGCTAAGGCTCAAACAAGATGCAGAAAACCATTCGTTCTCAAAGCTTTTACTCAGATAATGCTTCTCAAGCTTTGGTTAGATATTTAGAAGCCAACGAAGAGAGCTTAAATCTTAAAGATTCTATTCTGCATTACAACTTCCCCATATTTAAGAACTTTGACGAGGAGATTCAATATCCAAGTTTAACATTGATTTCTCCTGTGCATGGAATCCATATTTTTCAGTGTGACTCAAGGTCTAAAAGACAGCTAAACTCAAATATCCTAATTAAAATTGATGAAGAATTGTCTCAAATCTACAGTTCTATTCTTTCAAAGCTAATCAAAAATAAGAATCTTAGAAAAGATCGTAATAATTTAACTTTTAACATAAGTGCAACCATCTATCTTCCATACATAGACAAAGCAGACCTACTAAGTATTGATTCAGAAAACTTTATTGTATGTGATGATTCTGAGATAGATACACTATTAAATAAAAACAATAGTGTAGAAGTAATTCCAGATAAGTTATTGAATGAAGTTTTAGCTGTTCTTGAAGGTTCTAAGGGAATAATCAAACCTAAAGTTAGAAACATATCAGATAGTGATGCAAATACTAAGGGAGGAATCTTAGCTCATTTAGAAGCGGAGATAGCAAATTTTGATAGACAGCAAAAGTATGCTGCTATCACTCAACTAGAAAGTCCGCAAAGAATCAGAGGTCTTGCAGGTTCAGGTAAAACCATAGTTTTAGCAATGAAAGCTGCGTTAATTCATTTAGAAAATCCTGATGCAGCTATCTTGTATACATTCAGTACAAAAAGTCTATACGCATATATCAAACGCTTAATCACAAGATTTTATAGACAGCAAGAAGATAGCGATCCAGATTGGTCAAAAATTCATGTTCTACATGCATGGGGAGGTATTTCAGTAAAAGGCGTATACTTCCAAGCCTGTAGGCAAAATAATGTTCAGCCCCTATCTTTCAGTGAAGCAAGATCAATGTCTGAAGATCCGTTGGATTTTGTTTGCAAAGATTTACTCGATAGACGAAATGGAAGATTAGAGAAAGTCTATGATTACGTTTTAATTGATGAAGCTCAAGATTTCAAACCCTCATTTTATCAATTATGCCGTCAAATAGTCCGTAATGACTGCATTGTATGGGGTTACGATGAATTGCAAAATATTTTAAACGTAAAAATACAATCAACTATTGATACGTTTAAAAACGATAAGTATGGTTATTCAGGAATAAATCTAGCTGAATTACAATCTCAGTACCCTGAAATTGATAACGATATTGTTTTACCTAAGTCTTATCGAAGCCCCAAGGAAATATTAGTACTTGCGATGGCAATTGGCTTCGGTATTTACAATTCTACAATTATCCAAATGCTTGAGAATAAAGATCATTGGGTTGACCTAGGCTACGAAGTTCTTCAAGGAGAATGTAGAGAAGGAGATAGAATGATCATAAAAAGACCCGATGAAAATAGCCCTTTAACTATATCTACCAAGCAAAAGCCTGAAGATCTCATAAAGTGCCATGTTGCGTCTGATATGGATGATGAGGTGCAATGGGTGTGTGATTCAATTCGAGAAAATATAGTTCAAGAAAAGCTTAACCCAGAAGACATTCTTGTTGTCTGTATAGATGATAGAGCAGTTAGGAAATATTTTGGTAAGATTAGCGATTATTTAAAAGAGATAGGTATTAATTCCAATAATGTACTTACTGATATATATAAAACAGAATTTTTTATTGAAGGATGTGTAACTTTATCTACAGTATATAAAGCCAAAGGGAATGAAGCTGCATTAGTTTATGTAATTGGAGTAGATACTTTTTGCGATCAAAAAGATTCTAGAACAGCAAGAAATAAATTATTTACTGCATTTACTCGATCAAAAGCATGGTTAAATGTAACAGGAATGGGTGCTAAGACTAATCTGTTAGTAAATGAGATTAAAATGGCATTGAGTAAAATGCCTAATTTAGAATTTATATATCCCAATATCGAACAAATGGAAGTATTTCAAAGAGACTTAGCTCCTATAAATATAACAAAAGCTGCTTTGCGTGAAAAGTTTCAAGAACTTAGTATTGAAGCAGAGAGATTAGGAATGTCTAAAGATGAATTGCGTGATTTAATTTCTTCATAACTAAATTGATAAAATAAATGAGTTTAGCAATATTAGAGATTGGCTATAAACAGGTAAAAAAACTGTTAAAAGAATCTAATCTACTACTTGAAGAAAATTATTCTAAGGATTTAAATTTTAGCTCTTCTAAGTTTTCTAGTGATTTCTTTGAAGTATGTCAAGGTAATAACTACAGAAAGATTCATGAAATAGCTCTAATTAACAAAGACTATGATTTTTTACTCAAGGACTATTCATTTTTACAGTTTTCTGGTGACTTCAATTCGAGTGAAGATGTATATAGGTATGCTTATTATGAAGTTCCTACTATTTTCCCATCTTACGAAGAATACCTAGCAAGTAATGATCTTTCATATGATGAATGTGGAGATTTATTTCGCCAAGATTATGAGCAAGTGGCTGACGAAGGAAAACTAAATAATGCTGTAATGCCTATAAGATATGATTATGATAGTAAATATTATAATCCGCCTAATCATTCGATTTCACATTTTCATTTTGGTTTTAGAAATCAAATTAGATTGCCAGTCAATAAGTTAGTTACCCCACATGCTTTCGTTTCTTTTGTCATTAGACATATATATTGGGAAAAGTGGAAAAACCTAATAAAAGATCCTAATTTCCATCCTACTTATTATGTAAAAAGTACATGCCGCAATTTAGACTCTACAAAATTTTCTAGTGAGGAAGAAAAAGATTTTTATCTTACTTAAATATTTTATCTTTAGCAAATTTAAGCTTAGCTCGAACAATTAACTTTTCTTCTGCATTATGAGACAGTGGATGTATGCTGTTCTACTTCTCATAATCGCCACCTGAACCGTAGTGCCATGCGTCAATCTGGCGTTGCCATTGATATTTTTGCTCAGGTAAGAGATTAGCGATCGCGGGTTCCACTCTCTGACCAATTTGATTCAGAAAGCTATATGCACCTAAACCCAGATAATGCTTTAACCAATCTAGTAAAGTCGGGATTCCAACCTGTTGCATAATCTTCAGGACTAAGACAGGATCAGCAATAGACATAGCAAGCATCGTTTGTGCAAGTGGAATGAACTGCACTACATCTTGTAAAAATGGATAGAGAACCCGATCGCCTAATTTCTCCATTGATTTAAAAGTTACACCTAGCAGATAATTAATGCGATCGCTTTCGATTTGCTGATTGACAGAGACACTCATCGATTTTTGAAATAGCCATGTTACCGAGAGATTTGGTTGATAGGGCTGTAGCGATCGCAGATTTTCTTTGGCTAATAGGTCATTTTGCAAAGCCGTATCAATTCCATCGGTCAAACGGGGTAAATGTCTCACCATTGCGCCAAATCCACCAAAGCTAAGCGGCGATTGCATTCCTGAGCTATCTCCAACCTGCAAAATCCGATCCCAAGGCGTTTGCAAAGGATTTTGCTTGTAAGAAGGGAAAAAGCCAAAGAGAACTCGTTGAAATTCTAGTTGAGCCAGTTCTATCTCTTGATATTTGGGCAGCCAAAACAAATAATCTTCCATTAGTTCTGCAAAGCTGGGACGCTGCGGATCGGCATCTACATATGTAAACATATAGGTAGTTCTGCCATCTTTAGCTGGAAAGGCTTCCCAAAAATATTGGCATTGTTTTTGGATAGGCGTAAAACTATAAATCAAGTCGCCATAGAATTTTTCAGGCATTCCCTTCGCACAACTTCCCACCACCATACAAACCCCATCGGGTTTGATATTTCCCTGAACTTGCGATCGCGCTTGCTTTGCGATTGGCGAGAAATGTCCCATCACATCTAGTAGCAATCGTCCCGTAATCCTCTTATTCCCCTCTCCTACGGGAGAGGGGCTAGGGGTGAGGGCAACTTCCACAGCAACCCCATCAGCATAGGCGATCGCCTGTTTAAATGCAGTTTTCTCTAATAATATTCCCCCAGCATCTAAAAACTTCTGTTTCAGAACTTCTAATAAATAAACAGGATCAACACCAATATTGAGAATGTCACGCACCCATAAATCTTTACCACCCTGAAAGCCAACTCTAGCAGGATTGTATATAGTTGCGATCGCAGTTTCTAGTTCTGCTTCTGTTAATAAATCTAATTCTAAAAATGCATTTAACTCCTTACGAGAAATATTCCATTCCTGCGCTCTACCACGCAATATACCCTGTTCAATAATCGCCACGCGCCAGCCTCGACGCTGCAACGCACAGGCGATAAATATGCCTAATGTACCACCGCAAATGATCGCATCAAAATCTTTGCCACCTAACTTCTCTGAAGTTGTCTGAACGACCTTTGCAATTTCCTGATTGCTTTGACGATAGCTTGTCCAGAAAGCATCCATGCGTTCTAATTGCGATGGAATTTCCGCAGGCATTTGCGATCGCACAGATTCAAATAAAGACATAATTTCCTACTATCCTATCGCTGATAACGAGGATCGCAATAATCTCGCAACCACCTATTTGTCGCATCCGCGATCGCTGCATCACTTGCATCGACAGGCGGTGCTTGACCAATCCGCATAAATGCCATCGACAGCCGCCAACCATTTGAGGTGGGAATCACAAATAACCAGTAAGCCCGTTGCGATGTCTCGATTTTACCAGTTTGCCGCTCTAATATTGATAAGAATACTTGCTGTGGGAGGCGATCGCGAGCTTGATCGGGAGCTAGAGGCAAAGGCTCCAGTTCTGGCTGACTAATTGTCATCACCTCGCGCTTAATCCGCAGGCGGCTATAGACACGGTTGAGATAGTCTGGCAAGTCTTTAGCCAATGCTGCACTTAAGCTGGGAAAGTCCGTAGGGCAAGTGCGTTTATTAATATAGGTTTCGGCTTTTACAGAATTAGGTATATCAATACAAGTAGTTAGGGCGATCGCTGCCACAAGCTTGGACAATGCTCCGATGCAATGCATTGATGGGTTAGGCGATCGGTAATTTGTCATAAATTTATGATAAACATTAACAAATACAGTGAATTAAGCTAGATTAAGAGATTTTCGATTACATTTTATATTGTACTCAATCAATTCATTCAGGAAATAAAACAACTGTCTGACAAAGTAATGAGATGAGTCAGATTTTTGCTCAATTGATTTCTAGATGCCGAAATCGATTTTAAAACTACATAAAAATAGTCAGTTAGCCCTAATTAAAATAATTGACTGCACACTTTGCCGTTTTACTAGTTTTTCAAGAGAAATAATAATGATAAATAAAACTTCTCTCCTTAAACTGTAACCCCGCAATTATTTGGGCGAACTTTCGACTAATTCATACAGCGCTTTGCGTTCAAATTAGAACAAATAAATTTTTGAAATTTATTATGGTTCGTTTATTCAGGAATTGCTGTAAGTGGTGATCTTGGACATTGAGTTGATCAAAACAGAATCTAGTTAAAACCGTGTAGGAACTCTAATATGAAAACGGATTACTTGATTGTTGGTAGTGGTTTGTCAGCCTTGACCTTTGGAGCTCTGATGACCCATTCAGGCAAGACAGTCCAAATCCTCGAAGCTCACGAGCATCCTGGTGGCTTTGGGCATACGTTTACAATGGCAAAAAAGTATAAGTTTAACGCTCAATTTCACTATGTATGGGACTGTGGCGAAGGTCAAACTGTGAATCGAGTGCTAAAAAAACTGGGACTAGATCAGGAAGTCACCTTTGAACGTTACGATCCCAAAGGCTTTGACCATATGAGAATGCCAAACTATGCTGTTGATATTCCCTCAGATTCTGAGGAACTAATTCAGCGATTGTCTGCGCTCTTCCCAGCAGCTAGCGATCGCCTTCGCCAATTCGTAGATGCCGTGGAAACTACTGGCAAGGGGCTAAAGAAATTGTCTCCGCCTATTAATCCGCTTGAATTATTAAAACATCCAATTGAAGTGATCTCTACAGTTCAATATCTCAATAGTACGCTTCAGGATGTATTTGACAAATTTCAACTGCCCCAAGCTGCCCAAACTCTATTAGCACTGCAATGGCCAGATTTTTTATTGCCGCCCAATCAACTCTCATTCTATGCGTGGGTAGTGCTATTCCGAGGTTATCAAGCAGGAGCCTATTACCCAACTCAGCATTTTGAGCATGTGATTAACTCCTTAGTTAAGGTGATTGAATCTAACGGGGGAAAAGTGTTGCTCAATTATGAAGTTACCAGTTTTAAAGTTGTCAATAGAACGGTTATGGGAGTTCAAGCAATGAATCTTATTAGCCATGAAACCGATGAGTTTACAGGCGACACAGTGATTTGCAATATTGACCCCAAAAAAGCCGCGAAGATGATCGGAGAGTCGCAATTTTCTAAAACAGTACGCCAAAAGCTCGACTATGAGTATTCGGTATCTAACTACATGGCTTACTGCGTCGTTAAAGATCTCGACCTTCGAGACTATGGCTTTGGTAAATGGAATCTCTTTCATACTGGTCATCAAAATCTGAATGAAGCCTTTGCGCAGATGTACGATCGCAATGACTACTCTAATCCAAGTTTTGCGATCACCACGCCGACATTGCTGACAGAAGCAAGTCAAGATAGCCCAGAGGACTGCCAAATTGTGGAATTTCTCACCGTGGCAAATTATGACTACTTTAATCAGTTAGAAAAGAGCGATCGCAAGACTTATAACCATCGAAAACAGGAGATTCTTAATTCGATTCTCGATGTTGTGGAAGCTAAGTATGTGCCAAATTTTAGGAAATATATGGTTTTCCATATTACGGGCAGCCCCACGACTAATGAGCGTTTTTGCTGGTGTCCCAATGGGAATTCCTATGGCTCCAGCTTAACACCGCGCAATATGGGGCTAGGAAGGTTGAATCACGAAACTTCTCTCAATCATTTCTATTTTTGTAACGCCTCTTCTGGCTATCCAGGCTTTGCGCCCACCATTTGGACAGGTGCATTGCTATATCAAAGATTATCAGGTGATGTAATTTTAGGTGGAGGTCAATCATGAGAATTGCAATTATTGGCGGTGGCGCTAGTGGCATGGTCACAGCATACCTACTCGATAAGCAGGGGCATCAGGTCACTGTGTTTGAGCGGCAACCTACTTTAGGTGGACATATTCGGACATTAAACAAAAATGTGCAGCCGAACCAATCCGATTGCCAAGAGATTCTTGAATGTGGAGTGATTGAATTTCCGACAGTTTTCCACAGCTTCATCACACTTATGCAAGAACTAGGAGTAGAACTAGAACCCGTCAGTGTCGGTTCCGCAATGTATTTCAACAATGGCAGCCACTATCTATCGGGAGTCACAATTCAGAAAAACTTTAAAGGTATCCGTCGTCTCATCGAATATTTACGTCTTGATACGCTTTATGCTCGCTCCGCAGGACTATGGCTGAGAATGAAATTTGCGGATATGAAAGATTTCTATAATCATCCTCTTTCCTATTATTTGAAACGTCCTTGCACACGCAATACTTGGTTAAAGTTATTAGTCATGTATAGCTACTCCATGCCCTTGGAAGCAATTGATGATTTCCCAGCAGAGTTAGCGATGCCTGTTTTACGAGACGATGTTGCGGTCAAATGGGTCAGAGTTAAAGGTGGCGTGTATTCCTATATTGAAAAAATCTTGGCAAAATTCATGGGAGAGATTTTACTAAATGTGGAGATAGACCATATTTATAGAAGTGAGAATGCTGTCAAAATTGTGCGATCGACAGGCAAAGTTCAGGAGTTTGATAAGGTCGTGTTTGCTACGCCGCCAGATCAAGTGATGGCGCTGTTAGCTGACCCAACAGAACAGGAAACCAAACGATTTTCCCATTGGCAAGCTAATCATATAGATAGTATTGTTCATAGGGATAGTTCCATGTACGATCGCTATGGGATTAAATACGCATCAGAATTTGATTTTTTTCAAACTGATAGTCGTTGGGGCTATAACAGTTGCCTAAATCAGCTTTGTGATATCTCGTCGCCAGAGCGTTACTTCCTGTCGTATCAATTGGAAGAGTTGATTGCTCGCGATCGCTACATTCATATCCAAAAGCATCACACGCCGTTATATACCACGGAGTCTTTTCGATACCGTGATGAAGTGGTAGCAACTAATGGTGAAAATCATACTTACTATGCAGGAGCCTATCTTGGTGATGGATTGCATGAAGGTGCGATCACCTCAGCTTTTCGGGTTGCTCAACTGTTAAAAGCAGAAGGAGTTCTTGCGATCGCAAGAGTTAGCACTTAACAAGCAATCCTTAGTACAGGACAAAAAGTTGCAAAAGTAGAGAGTAAGGGGTTTTATAAAAGATAACCACATCACTCGTAAAACCCCTATGGAAGAGATTAACCTATTCCGAGAAATGTTGCAGCAACATCTGCAATGGAATGCAGCAAAACTCGCATTTGTATCCACAATTCTATAGCTGTCGCCATTCTTGTTAGGACATAAAACCCAAATAGTGAGAGGCGGAGCAAAGCTCCGCCTCTCACTATTTGGGTTTTGATTTGTCTTGATAAAAGTGGCTAAGGCTATAATTGCGCTAATGCGAGTAAAGACAGTAAACCTAGCCAAAATCGCGACAAGATTTAGTGGAGAAGCGAAAGTAGCATCACAGCGCCACTATTCCTCTGATTCCTTCGATTACATCACAAGCCAAAAAAGCACTTGACAAAGAAAAAAAAAGACAATGATAAAAATCAAGGTGTACATTATTGTCTGGCTTCAGTGTCAGGTTTTCTCGGTGAATCTAAAATTTCGTCGAACTAAACAAAGTTCTCAGTTACTTTTGATTAGTTCATTGTTTGCTTCTTCAGCTTTGATTAGTAATGTTGCTCATGCAGAAACACAGTCTGTCAACCAAAATCCTAAGAGTGATTCCAGCCTAATTCAGGCGATCGGCAATGATCCGATGATTGTGGCTCCATCTCAAAAGGTGCAGCAACTCAAGACAGGCGAATCGGCGATTATTAATCAAATTAACCAAGAGTTAATTTCCCATCCTACTAAGAAGACTGCTGAAGGTGTTAGCTCCGTTTCCCAACTTAGTGATGTACGTCCCACTGACTGAGCTTTTACAGCCTACTACATCCCAGATTCTTAAAACCGCTAGTGAGCCTGTCACTCTCGATACAGCATTTTCTTCTAATCCCAATGCCGTTTTTGTATCTTCTTTAAGCCCTAGGGTGTCCCCATATTTAAATAATAATTAAGCCGTCGTTACTTAATTCCATCGCCCAAATTAAAAAAGCCAGACCACGCGATCGCTTGCTCTGGCTTTTTTGTGGAACAGAAGATCCCTAGTTTAGTTTTTTTTATATAGCTGCTTGGGTTGTACTCATCAACAATAATGTACTCCTCAAGCTTTGAAATTTGCCATTCAATAGCCTTGATACAGCGATCGCTTTCAATTTTGTCGGAGATGAGGCTTTGTTCACTTAAATTTCTTTAATAGCTTCATATGATAAACCAGTCGATTCCGCAATAATTTCTATAGCTATATTTTGTTCTTTCAATGCTTTGGCAACTTTTTCAATACCCTTTTCAATACCCTTTTCAATACCAACCCTTTCACCCTCTTGAAAGGCTGTATCAAATACATTTTTTACTTCTAGATACTGGACTAAACTCTTTTTATATTGTTCATACTGTTCCACATTTAAGTGGGATATTTCTGCGATTTCAAAACCTTTCTGAAAGATTGGTTCATTCAATATTGCGGGTATGTGATCAAAATTTTCTAAGTTTTTTAAAAAGTAGAGCCATTTATCAAAATGCGTTACTAATTCATTTTCTTGTTTATTGAATAACGGCATTTGTAAAAATTTAAAGTTTAATTTATCAAAGAAAATATCCCCATCTTGGTCTTTCAAACAGACATCGCGTCTAAATTTAGATGTTGTATGTTCATCGTACTCGAAATCTAATATGGCAATAAAATAGATCGGTAGTAAATGAAAATTCCAATCGCCTTTTTCAGATTGTTCTCTAATCGGAAATGTGGAATAGAACAAGGCTCGATCTTTGAAATATTTAATTTTTGCTTTTTGCATTTCCACAATAAATTTATCGCCAGTTTTGCTTTCGCAGTAAATATCAAAAATGGCTTTACGCTCTGATATGGTATCAGCAAGATTTTCAGGATTTTTAAAGGCTAATTGTTGAATTTGATGATGTATCGGTAGCAGTTGATTAAGAAAATCGATGAGTAAATCTTTACTGCCTTCTTCACCAAACAGTTTTTTAAACCCAAAATCGGTATAAGGATTAAAGTATTTGGCAACCATAATTATTTTTTTAATATTATTTAAATTAAATACTCACTAAGTAGACAATGCATTTAGATTTAAGATTTTCACAAAATTAAATATTCGACTTTAGTATAACTCAGCTTTTTTAATCTGCTCTTGCTCGTAGCCGTATTCACCCCGATCGCTATATTTACCAAATCTTTGCCTGAAATTTTTGATCATTGACAATCTCTA
>Ga0315906_10009005_pt1 | contig 11912 bp, 8 predicted proteins | sample LakEriMetagenome_4_FD_203526 | JGI IMG/M metagenome (GOLD analysis project Ga0315906, IMG submission 203526) | Freshwater fungal communities from buoy surface, Lake Erie, Ohio, United States - Buoy 2 MA122 | ecosystem: Environmental > Aquatic > Freshwater > Lake > Lake biofilm | place: USA: Lake... | reverse complement strand
GCCAGCCCGGCTTTCGTCGTCGCGCGGGCCGTCGTCCGGCGGGTGGTCACCTTGCGAGCCATCCGCCTCGGGCGGGCCATCCTGGCCCGGCTGGCCGTCGGTGCGACGCTCGCCGCACATCCGGCTCTCGCCGCGCCGCCCGCCGTGCCGCTGAGTGACGTGCCGCGGATCGACGTGGCCGGGACGATCCGCTTTCCCGTCGTCGCGACCGCCGAGGACGGCGACGTCGTCATCGCGGGGCTCAGCGGCATCTGCCGACTCGACGCCGACCGCTGGGTGGCGGTGATGGACACGGGCACGGCATTCGTGACGTTCGCGCTCGACCTCGCGGCCGACGGCACGCCGCGGGCGATCCGCGACCTCCGGGCGGTGCGGCTCGCCGCGCGGCACGACTACGAGGACGTGGCCCCCTGCCCGCCCGCGGCGGGCCGGCGCCGCGCGGCAGCCCGCGACGGCCGCCTGCTCTTCTGTGCGGAGGACGTGCCCGCGCTCGTCGTGATCGACGCGGCCGGCGCGGTGGTCGACGACGTGCCGATTCCGGCGGTGCTCGGCCGGCCGCGGCCCAATCGCGGCCTCGAGGCGTTGTGCCTCGCGGCCGACGGCGCGGCGGCCTGGACGGCCAACGAGGAGGCGCTCCCCGGCGACGGCCCGGCGCCGGCGGCAGGCTCGGGCACGGTGGTGCGGCTCGTGGAGATTCCGCTCGCGCCGGCCGCCGATCCGCGCCGCGGCCGACAGGTCGCCTACGCGGTCGATCCGCCGCATGCCTGCGTGCCGCTCGCGGCGGGCGACGTCTATTCGGGCGTGGTGGCGCTCGCGGCCCTGCCCGACGGCCGGCTGCTCGTGCTCGAGCGGTCGGCGGCCCGCTGCGTGCCTCCGCTCGAGAATCGCCTGTATGTCGTCGATCCCGCCACCGCCGTCGACGTGGCCGACGTGGCGGCCGACCTCGCCGCGCGGCCGGCGGCGGTCGTGCGCAAGGCGCTCGCGTGGCGGGCCGCGCTCGGCTGCAACCTCGAGGGGCTCGCGGTCGGGCCCGCGCTCGCGGCCGGCGGCACGGCGCTCGTGGCGGTGGCCGACGACGGCGGGCTCGGCCAGCCGACGCAGCTCGTGGTGCTGCGGATGCAACCGGCCGTCACCAGCCCATGACCATGTTCGACTCGATCACCTTCCGAGCGCGGTCGAGGTCGTCGCCCGTCTCGTGCATGTAGAGCCGGATGGCGTGGACCTTGTCGCCGGCGGCGCGGGCCAGGCAGTCGCGGGCCGTGTCGCAGGGATTGATCCGCGAGTCGGTGAGGCCCAGGGCCGACTTCGAGATCACCCACGTATCGCGGGGCCGGCGGGTGAGCCGCATGATCGACTCGCCGGGATAGGCCTCTTCGACGACCGCGGCCGCGGCCGCCTCGTCGGTGGCCCACGAGATGATGATGTGGCCGGTGGTCTCGACCTCGAAGAGCGGCATCGCGGTGCTCCCGTGGGGCGCGGAGGCGGGACCGCCACGGCCCGCGCCGGGCGCTCGCCCTGGAACACCGCGAAGAATACCATGCGGAGGTGGCGCGGCGATCCGCGTCGCACGGTTTCCGTGGTCGGGCGCTGACGCCATGCCCTACGACGCCCTCGGCTTTCCGATTCCGTCCCGGTTCGACGAGCCGGCGGCGGACCGCTCCCGGCGGATCCCGGCGGCCCCGCGGCGGCCCGGCTCCCCCGGCCGCGGCAAGCGGCTGCTCGTGCTCGGGCTCTTGGCGGCGGTGATCGGGCCGGGCCTCCTGGCCCCGGCGGTGCTGCCGGTGGTGCGCGAGGCGGTGGTGCGCTGGTCGGTGCGGCGGGCGTTCGGGCACGAGGCCCGCGGCGAGCCGGCGGCGGCGATCGGCGACGTGGGCCGGGCGCTGGCGTGGAGCGGCGACGACGCGAGGCTGGCGATGGATCTGCTCTGCTGGCGGGCCACGCTGCGGCTCGATGCTGGCGACGCGGCCGGCGCCGTGGCCGACGCCTCGCAGGCGGTCGTGCTCGCGCCGCTCGCCTCGCGGCCCCGGCAGGTCAGGGCGCTCGTCAACGTGGTGCTCGCGCGGGCCGACGAGGCCCTGGCCGACGCCGAGGCGGCCGTCGAGCTCGCCGGTGCCGGAGATCCCGGCGCCTTGAACCACCGCGCCTACGTGCGGGCCCTCGTGGGCCGCGACCTCGAGGCGGCGCTCGCCGACATCGAGTCGGCCCTGGCCGACGACGACGCGCCGCCGCCCGAGCTGCTCGACACCCGCGGCTACGTGCTCCACCTCCTGGGCCGCCATCAGGAGGCGATCGACGACCTCAACCGCGCGATCGTGGCCGTGGAGAGCCGGCGGCGCGACCTCGCCGCGCGGCTGGGGCTCGACGAGGCGGCAGGCGGCGTCCGGCAGCTGCGGTCCATCGACCGCGACCTGGCCGTGATGCACCACCACCGCGGGCTGGCCTGCCGCGCGGCGGGCCTCGTGGGCCAGGCCGAGCAGGACCTCGCGATCGCCGAGTCCAAGGGCTACGACCCGTCGCGGGGCGTGATGTGACCGCGGCGGCGCGGCCCGCCTTCCGCCGCGGGGCGGCCGCGGTATACTTCGCCCGCCGAGGTGAATCCCGGACTCGTACGCGACGGCGGCCCCCCCGGGCGGCTCGAGCGTGCGGCTCACGGGGGTGTAGCTCAGTTGGTTAGAGCGCCAGCCTGTCACGTTGGAGGCCGCGGGTTCGAGTCCCGTCACCCTCGCTTTCCCACCTCGTCCGCCGCGGAACCCGCGCCGCCGTGCTTCCCTGCCGCCTGCGCCCGGGCCATGCGATCGTCACCGGGGCGGCCAGCGGCCTGGGCCGCGAAATCGCCGACCTGCTCGCCGCGGACGGCTGGACGGTGGCCCGGCTCGACCTCGCGGGCCCGGCGTGGCCGCCGGCCGGCGCCGCCGGGCCGTGCCTGGCCTTCGACGTCCGCGACGCGGCGGCGTGGCGGGCGCTCCACGACCGGCTGCGGGCGGAGTGGCCGGCGCTCGAACTCCTCGTGAACGCGGCCGGCGTGGGCGCCGCCGGCGAGGTGGGCACGCTGCCGGCGGACCAGTGGCGGCGCGTCGTCGACACGAACCTCCTGGGCACGGCGCTGGCCTGCGAGACCTTCGTGCCCTGGCTGCGGTCGGGCCCGCGCCGCGGACACCTCGTGAACGTGGCCTCGATCTCGGGCCTGGTCGCGCTGCCCGCAATGGCCGCCTATTCGGCGAGCAAGGCGGGCGTCGTGGCCCTCTCGAACGCCATCGCGGCCGAGTGCCCGCGGCGGGAGCTGTGCGTGACGGTCGTCTGCCCGGGCTTCTTCCGGTCGGGGCTGCTCGACACCTGGCACTTCGCGTCGCCCGGCGCGGAGCGCGAGGCGCGGCGGCGGATGGCGGCGACCCGCTGGACGAGCGAGCGGCTGGCCCGGCGCGTGCTGCGGGCCGTGGCCCGGCGGCGGCGCTTCGTGGTCGTGGGCGGCCGGGCCCGGTGGCTGTGGCGGCTCGCGCGGCTGGCCCCGCGGATCGCGCCCGGGCTCATCCGCCTCGTCTACCGGCGGGTGGGCCGGTGAGGCGGCGGCGGCTCGTCGCCGTGGTCTGCTATGCTCTCCGGCCGCCGGCCCCACGCGGGCGTCGGCGGACAGCGACGCGGAGGTGAGCATGCGGAGCGCGAAGGCCTCGGGCCGGCTGAGCCGGCGCGGATTCCTGCGGGCCGGGGCGGCGGTCGCCGCCCCGACGATCATTCCCGGTTCGGCACTGGGCCTCGACGGGGCCGTGCCGCCGAGCGAGCGGATCGTCGTCGCCGGCATCGGCATCGGCAACCGCGGCACCTACGACATGGGCTGCTTCCTCGAGCAGCCCGACGTGCGGTTCGCGGCGGTGTGCGACATCAAGGAGGCCCGCCGCCTGGCCGTCAAGAAGATCGCCGACGCGCACCATGGCGACGACGGCTGCACCATGCACCGCGACTACCGCGAGGTGCTCGACCGCCCCGACATCGACGTGGTGCTGATCGCCACCGGGCCCAACTGGCACGGCACGATGGCGATGGAGGCCGCCCGGGCCGGCAAGGACATGTACGTCGAGAAGCCCTGCTCGAAGAACATCGAGGAGAGCCTGCTCCTGCGCGACGCGGTGCGGCGGTCGGGGGTGGTGTTTCAGGCCGGCACGCAGCGTCGCAGCCTGCCGCACTTCGCGTTCGCCTGCGAGCTCGCGCGCACCGGTCGGCTCGGCCGGCTGAAGCGGGTCTACGCCCATCCGGCCGGGATGAAGTCGAAGATGAGCGGCTGGCTCCCCCCCCAGCCGGCGCCGGATCCCGAGAAGATCGACTGGGACGCCTACCTCGGCCCCGCGGCCTGGCGGCCGTTCAACCGCAAGCTGCTCGACGGCTTCAACTTCGAGAAGGGGGGCGGCCTCGTCGGCGGGGGCGTGCTCGAGTGGGGCTCGCACTGCGTCGACCTCTGCCAGTGGGCCGTGAACGACGCGGCGCCGCCGGTGGCGTACGACCCGCCGCGCGACGGGGAGATCGCCTGCCGGTATGCCGACGGGGTGGAGCTCGTGTTTCGCGAGAAGGGCTGGCTGCCGCTGGGCTCCTGCCCCGTGCGGTTCGAGGGGGAGACGGGCTGGGTGGAGGCCGGCGACTCTGGCAAGCTCGTGCTCAGCTCGCCGGAGCTGCTCGCGGGGCGGAAGGTGGAGGAGATCGGCGGCTACCCCGCCACCTTCCACGTCCGCGACTTCCTCGACTGCGTGAAGACCCGGGCCAAGACCAAGGGCAACGTCGACGCCGCCTGCAACGCCCACATCGTCTGCCACGCGGCCAACATCGCGATCTTCCTCGGCCGGACGGTGCGCTTCGACACGGCCCGCAATGAATTCATCGACGACGCCGACGCCGACCGGCTGCGGTCGGAGGCGATCCGCGAGCCTTGGCGGTTTTGAAGGCGAAAGGGGTGGCGGCGACATGAGCGGAAACTCGACGATCACGGGATGGGCGGCTGGGCTGGTGATGCTGGCGGCCCTGGCCATGGGTTCGGCGACGGGCCGGGCGGCCGACACCGCCGCGGAGCTCCGTGGCGAGGCGGCGCTCGTGGCCGTGCTCACCGCCGACGTGGACCGCGGCGAGAAGGCCATGGCCTGCAAGGAGCTGGCGATCCGCGGCTCGGGAGCGGCCGTGCCGGCCCTCGCGCCCCTGCTCGCCGACGACCGGCTCGCCTCGTGGGCCCGGATCGCGCTCGAGGCGATCCCCGACCCGGCCTGCGATGCGGCGCTCCGCGCGGCCGCGGGCGGCGGCACGCTGTCGGGCCGGCTGCTCGTGGGCGTGATCAACTCGATCGGCGTGCGGCGGGATCCGGCGGCCGTCGACCTCCTGGCCAAGCGGCTCGGCGATGCCGACGCCGCCGTGGCGGCCGCGGCGGCGGTGGCCCTCGGCCGGATCGGCGACGCCGCGGCGACCGCCGTGCTTCGCACGGCGCTCACGGACGGGCCCGCGGGCGTGCGGCCCGCGGTGGCCGAGGGGCTCGTGCTGTGCGCGGAACGCGGCCTCGAGCAGGGCCGGGCCGCCGACGCCGCCGCGCTCTACGACCTCGTGCGGGCCGCCGAAGTGCCCGCCCCGCGGGTGATCGAGGCCACCCGCGGAGCGATTCTGGCCCGCGGCGACGCGGGCGTGCCCCTGCTGCTCGAGCAGCTGCGGTCGCCCGAGCGGCGCCGGCTCAACATCGGTCTGTCGGTGGCCCGCGAACTTCCCGGGACGGCGCTCGACGAGCCGCTCGCCCGCGAGTTCGCGGCGGCCGCCCCGCCCCTGGGCGTGCTGCTCGCCGACGTGCTCGCCGACCGCGGCGGCCCGCAGGCCCGGGCGGCGCTCGCGGCGGCCGTCGCCGCGCCGGCGACGTCCGCCCCGGTCCGGCGCGCGGCTGTCCGCGGCCTCGGTCGGGTGGGCGATGCCTCGAGCGTGGACACCCTCCTGCCGCTGCTTACGGCCGCGGACGGCGACCTCGTCGCCGCGGCCGTCGCCGCGCTCGCGGAGGTCTCCGGTCCGGGCATCGACGAGGCGATCCTCGGCCGCCTCGACCAGACGCAGGGCTCGACGCTGGCGGCGCTCCTCAAGGTCGTCGGCCGGCGCCGGATCCCGGTGCCGGAGCCGAAGATCACGCCGCTGGTCATCGGCAATGACGACGCCGTGAGTTTCGCCGCCATCGAGGTGCTCGGCGCGACGGGCGACCTCGAGGGCATCAAGCTGCTCGTCAGCGAGGTGCTCGCCCCGCGGAGTCAGCCGCGGGCCGCCGCGGCGCTCGCCGCGCTGCGGGAGGCCGCCGTGCGGATGCCCGACCGCGAGGCCTGCGCCGCGCTGCTCGAGCGGTCGCTGTCGGCCGGCGACGACGCCTCGCGCGTGGCCGTGCTCGACATCCTCGGCGCGATGGGCGGACCGCGGGCGCTCGCCGCCGTCGCGGCCGCGGCGGGCGGATCGAGTCCGGCGCTCCAGGACGCCGGCACGCGACTGCTCGGCGGCTGGATGACGCCCGACGCGGGCGAGCCGCTCTTCAAGCTCGCGGGCTCGCTGCCGGCGGGGAAGTTCCGCACCCGCGCCTACCGCGGCTACCTGCGGATGGCGCGGCAGTTCGCCGCGAGCGACGCCGAGCGGCTGGAGATGTGCCGCCGCGCCCTGGGGATCGCCGGCGGCGCCGACGATCGCCGGCAGGTGCTCGAGGCGTTGCGGCTCGTGCCCTCGGCCGACGGCCTGCGGCTGGCCGTCGCGGCCGCCACCGACGAGGTTCGCAACGACGCGCGGACCACCGCCGCCGCCATCCTCCAGAAGATCGGCGAGCCGGGCGCGGAGATCTGGGAATTGGCCGGCAAGCTCGGCCTGGAGCGGGCGCAGGTGGAGATCGTGCAGGCCACCTACGGCTCGAAAGACAAGCAGAAGGACGTCACCGACATGGTGCGGAAGCGGGTCGCGGGCGTGCCCGTGATCGCGCTCGGTTCGCCGTCGTACGACTCGAGTTTCGGTGGCGACCCGGCGCCGGGCGAGGAGAAGACGCTCGTGATCCGCTACGTGCTCGACGGCCGTCCCGGCGAGGCGACCTTCGCCAAGGACGCGGCGATCGTGCTCCCGGTGCCCCCGGCCGCCGCCCCCTAACCGACCGCACGGGGAATGAAAGCCGCGTAGCGGCATGCGGGTCGCCACGGCGATTGGCCGCCTTCAGTCGAGCTCTTCGAGCCAGGCGCGGAGTTCGTTTTCGTATTCGCTCGCGAGTCCCCCCACGATGAGCTGGCGGTGGAAGGCGGCGGCGCCCCCCTTCTCGAGGTCGGCGTCCTCGGCCCCCTGAAACCGCTTCGCCGGGTCGGGGGCGATCAGGCCGCGACAGAAGTCCATGAGCAGCTCGTTGCAGGCGACGTCGGCGGGGAGGATCTGCGGGAGCCGGTGGACGAGCGACCGCTTCGCCTCGAGCAGGTCGGCGAGCGAGGAGAGGCCCCCGAACGGAGGCTGGCCGGCGAGCATCTCCACGAGCACGTAGCCGAGGCTGGCGAGGTCGGACCGCGGCGAGTTGCCCCGGCCCTCGAGCACCTCCGGGGCGGCGTAGGCGGGCGTGCAGGTGCGGGTGGGGGGCGGTTCGTCGACGGCGTGCGCGGAGCCGATGTCGATCATCTTCGCGTTGCCGGTGCGCTTCACCATGATGTTGGAGGTCTTCACGTCGCCGTGCACGATGCCCTCGCGGTGGAGCGCGGCCAGCGCCGCCAGGCACTCGCGGACGACGGCGATCGCCGGCCCGGGCTTGAGCCGCGACTGCCGCGGCCCGGCCGTCACGATCACGTCGTTGAGATAGCGCCAGCGGTCGGCGGCCACGCTGGCCTGCGTGCGGGCCAGGAGCTCGGGGGCCAGGAGCCGCGACAGGTCGTAGCCGTCGATCCACTCCATCTCCATGATGCGGATCCGCCGCTGCTCCACGAAGTTGTGGACGTCGAGCAGGTTGTCGTGCTGGATCTGGGCCACCCGCGCGGCCACGGCGGCGATCCGGCCCATCGCCTCGCCATACTGCGCCTCCGACTCGAACCGCTCGGGCGAGAAGATCTTGAGGGCCACCGGCAGCGTGAAGTTGTCGGTGCCCCGGCGCTCGGTGAGATACACGACCCCCTGCCCGCCGGAGCCGAGCCGGCGGGAGAGCGTGTGGTAGACGGTCCAGTGGAGCCGCGGCGTGGCCAGGATCTCGCCGTAGCGGGAGAGCAGTTCCTCCGGGCAGGGGCTGCCCACGTCCGCGGTGGCGGAGATCGTGGGCGGCTCGTGGTGCTCGTGGTGGAGGACGGTGGTGCTCATCGGGCGGGCCGGGTGGCGGCGGGCTCCGGGAAGCCGAGCCGTTTGTCGACGAGGTTCGCGAGCGGCAGGCCGCGCAGCCAGCGGCGGAGATTATCGCAGAAGAAGTCGGTCATCGCATCGATCCGGCCCGCGGCCTGTCCGCCCACGTGGGGCGTGATCACGAGGTTGGGGGCGGTCCAGAGCGGGCTGTCGGCCGCCGGCGGCTCGTCGGGCGTGACGTCGAGGCCCGCCGAGTCGAGGTGGCCCGAGGCGAGGGCGGCGGCGAGGGCCCGCTCGTCGACGAGCGGGCCGCGGCCCACGTTCACGAGGATGGCGCCGCGCTTCATCCGGGCGAGGGCGGCCGCGTCGATCATGTGGCGGGTGTGCGGGGTGAGCGGCGGGCAGAGGAAGAGCAGGTCGATCTGCGGCAGGATGTCGGAGAGCGTGTCGGGCCCCCCGAGAAACTCCACCTCCGGCGGCCGGTGCACGGGGAACCAGTCGGTGGCGAGGATGCGCACCCGGAAGGGGGCGAGCACCTCCACGAGCCGCCGGCCGTTGCCGCCGAGGCCCACGATGCCCACGGTGGCGCCGGTGAGGTCGCGGGTGGGCCGGCGGACGAACTCGCGGCGGGCCTGCTGGGCGAGGAACAGCGGGATCCGCCGGGTGCAGGCCGTGGCCAGGGCGAGGGCGTGCTCGGCCACCTGGTCCGCGAGCACGCCGGAGGCGCTCGTGACCGTGATCGGCGACTCGACGACGGCGGGCACGAGGCAGTGGTCGAGCCCCGCGGCCGACGACTGGATCCACCGGAGCCGCCCCCGGGCCACCACCTCCTCCCAGGGCACGGGCACCTTGGGGTGGCCGCAGAAGACGTCGGCCTCGGGGAGCTCCGCCGCCACCCGCTCCTGGCCCGCGTCCACGACCTCGGCGGCCGGGGCGGCCGCCCGGATCCGGGCCATGAGGGCGGGTTCGACGGGATAACAGAGCACGATCCGCATGCGTCGGTTTTCGCAGGCCCGAGCCGGCGCGTGCAAGCGGAAACCCGGCGATCGACGAGCCTGCCGCGCCCCGCGATTGCCCCGGGACGGAATTCGTATTCAATTAGGGGGTCGGCCGCGGTCGATTTGAGGCCCGGCTCCCCGCCCTCCCCCGCCCCGCAATCCATGCGTCTGCCCCTCCTCGCCGTCGTCGCGCTCACGTTCCTGCGGATCGTCGTGGGGCTGCACTTCTTCCTGGAGGGCCTGTCCCACCTCCGCGACCCGTCGTGGTCGAGCGTCGGCTTCCGCGGGGCCGCGGTGGGCCCCTTCGCGGAGTCGCTCCGCGGACTCCTGCCGCAGACGGGCGACTGGTCGGGCACCCTCGGCCGGGCCGACGGCCGGCCCGCCGCGGATGCGGCCACGGCCTGGCGGGAGAGCGTGGTGACGGGCTGGTCGCGGCTGCTCGACCGGCGGCTTGCGGCGGCCCCGCTCGACGAGGCCGGCCGCACCGCCGCCCGCGAGCGGCTGGACGACGCGGCCGAGGAGCTGGGCGGGCATCTCGCGGAGATCGGCGACGACCTCGCCGAATACCGGCGGCAGGCCGAGCGGTTGGCCGCGATGGCGCGGAAGCCGGGGTCCGCCGAGATCCCCTTCGAGCGCGAGCGGCTCCGCACGAAGCGGAGCGAACTGGCCGGGCAGGCCGCGGGCTGGATGGCCGACGCCGACGCGATCGGCCGCAAGCTCGTGGCCGACTGGGACGCGGCGCTGCCCACGCCCGAGGCGCGGCGGGCGGCGGCCCGCGCGGCCGGGCCCTCGGCGCTCTGGAAGGCCGACCGCTTCGTGAGCTGGTCGCTGACCACGATCGGCGCCTGCCTGCTCGTGGGCCTGTTCGTGAAGTTCAACGCCATGGGAGGGGCGATCTTCCTGGCGAGCGTGGTGGCGTCGCAGCCCTTCTGGGTGGCCGGCGCCCAGCCCACCTACGACCAGTGGGTGGAGCTGGCGGCCCTGCTCGTGCTGGCGGCCCTGCCCATGGGCGGCTGGAGCGGGCTCGATCATTTCCTGGTGCGGTGGTGTGGCGTCTGCCGGTGGTTGAACGGCGGCCAGTCCGGAGCGTGCGCGAGGTGAATCCATGAACCTGACCGAATCCCAGAAGCAGGTCGGCAAGCAGAATTTCGCCGACGCCGTGGCGATCACGCGGCGGGAATTCCTCGCCGGGGCGACGGCCGCCGGCGCCGGAGCGGGCGCGGGCCTGGGGGCCTTCTACTTCGGCTACGGCCGGAGCGTGGGCGAGCCGCTCCGCGTGGGCGTGCTCGGCACGGGCGACGAGGGGAGCGTGCTCATCGGGGCCCACAATCCCGACTACCTCAACGTGGTCGCGATCGCCGACATCCGCCCCTACAACGTCTTCCGCGCCTTCCACGGTGACGTCTCCAGCCCCAGCGCCAACACGGCCCGGCCGGGCCTGATGGCGAAATACAAGTGGTCCACGGAAGACGCGGCCCGGGAGCGGGTGAAGGTCTACGGCGCCTACGAAGACCTGCTCGCCGACCCCGACGTGGAGGCGGTGATCATCGCGCTGCCGCTCCACCTCCACGCCCCCGCGGCGATCAAGGCCATGCGGGCCGGCAAGCACGTGCTGACCGAGAAGCTCATGGGCCACAGCGTGCACGAGTGCAAGGAGATGGGCCGCGTGGCCCGCGAGACCGGCAAGCTCCTCGCCACCGGCCACCAGCGGCACTACAGCATCCTCTACGACGACGCCGTCCACACGATCGGCACGGCGAAGCTCATTGGCGACCTCCACTCCATCCGCGCCCAGTGGCACCGGGGCAACCTCCCGGGCAAAGACTCCTGGAAGCCGCCGCTGCCCGGCGACGAGAAGCTCGCCAAGCAGCTCGCCGGCTGGCAGAAGGACCTCGCCAAGGCGAAGCCGGCCGACGTGGACGGGCTCGTGAAGAAGATCGCCCAGCTCGAGGCCCAGATCGCCGACAAGGTCGTCGACGCGGCGCAGCACGGCTACGAGCAGATCTCGCTCGCCGACGGGTCGCCGCGGACGCCGCTCGAGGAGCTGATCCGCTGGCGGCTCTGGAACCGCACGGGCGGCGGCCTGATGGCGGAGCTCGGCAGCCACCAGCTCGACGCGGCGGGCATCTTCGTGTCGGCCATGCACGGGCCGGGCAGGAAGGTGAAGCCGCTGACGGTCACGGCCGTGGGCAACCGCAGCCTGTTCCCGGCCGACCGCGAGATCGACGACCACGTCTACTGCATGTATGAGTATCCCGCGCCGGGCTACTTCGACGACAAGGGGGGCGTGGCGGATCCCAACAAGAAGATCGTGGTCACCTACTCGTCGATCAACGGCAACGGCTTCGGCGAATACGGCGAGGTGGTGATGGGCACGAAGGGCACGCTCGTGCTCGAGCGGGAGCAGGACGTGATGCTCTACAAAGACGCCGCCAAGGACACCCGCGTGACGGTGGCCAAGGGCAAGGACGGCGGGCCCACGCTCGACACCACCGACAGCGGCGGCGGGGGCTACGCGGCCGGCGGCAAGGGCCCGGCGGCGGGGCCGCCTTCGCGGGGCTACACCGAGGAGATGGAGCACTGGGCCTGGTGCATCCGCAACCCCGACCCGGCCAACCAGCCGCGCTGCAAGCCGGAGGT
>Ga0315906_10009004_pt1 | contig 11912 bp, 7 predicted proteins | sample LakEriMetagenome_4_FD_203526 | JGI IMG/M metagenome (GOLD analysis project Ga0315906, IMG submission 203526) | Freshwater fungal communities from buoy surface, Lake Erie, Ohio, United States - Buoy 2 MA122 | ecosystem: Environmental > Aquatic > Freshwater > Lake > Lake biofilm | place: USA: Lake... | reverse complement strand
AGAATTTTCGATTCAACCCGGTCCATCCGTCGTCCACACTCCTCCCATGATACGCCTCTCCCTCCTCGCCTCGCTCCTCCTTTCCCCCGTGGCCCTGATCGCCCAGCAGTGGGCCACCTACGAGCCCGCGGGCAAGGCCAACGGCAAGACCGTCGTGATGCTGAGCGGCGACGAGGAGTACCGGTCCGAGGAGGGGTTGCCCCAGCTCGCCAAGATCCTGAGCCAGCGCCATGGGTTCCGCTGCACGGTGCTGTTCACCCAGGACGCCGATGGGACGATCAACCCGAACAACCAGACCAACATCCCCGGCATGCATCTGATCGGGTCGGCTGACCTGGTCGTGAACCAGTTCCGGTTCCGTGAGCTGCCGGATGCCGACATGAAGCACCTGGTCGACCACATGGACGCGGGCAAGCCGATGATGGTGGTCCGTACCGCCACCCATGCCTTCAACTACACCCGCAACAAGAAGAGCCCGTACGCGAGGTTCGATTGGCAGGCCCAGGGTGGTGGGTTCGGCGGGATGACGGTGGGCGAGACCTGGACCTACCACCATGGCGACCACGGCAAGGAATCCGCCCGTGGTCTGGTCGACGGCATCCATCGTGGCAACCCCATCCTGAAGTCGGTCTCCGACGTCTGGGGGCCGACCGATGTCTACGGCGTCAACGCGGACTTCCCGAAGTCGGCACAGGTGTTGTTGTGGGGACAGACGCTGAAGGGCATGAACCCGACCGACGCCCCGAACCTGTCGAAGCCGATCATGCCATTGGCCTGGCTCTACGAGTACAAGGCCCCGACTGGCAAATCCGCCCGGGTCTTCTGCTCGACCATCGGCGCGGCGATCGACCTCAAGAGCGAGGACCTGCGCCGGTTGTTCGTGAACGCCACCTATGACCTCACGGGTCTCAAGGTCCCGGACAAGGCGGACGTCGCGATCGTTGGCGACTACAACCCCTCGATGTTCGGCTTCGGCACCTTCAAGAAGGGCGTCAAGGTCGCCGACCATCTCCGCTGAGCTGGATCCGATGCGGTGCGGCCCTGATCCCGTTCGGGATCAGCGCGGACGGACGATCATCTCCTCCACCACCACGTGCTGGGGGAGACGGATGCAGAACAGGACGCAGTCCGCGATGTCCTCCGGCTTCATCATGCGCGCCCGTGCGGCGGCATCGGGGACCACGGGCCGTTTGTCGAGCAGCGGGGTGTCGATGTCGCCCGGGAAGATCCCGATGGCCCGGACGCCGCGGCCTCGTTCCTCGGCGTTGATGGCCTGGGTCAGTCCGGCGAGCCCGAACTTGCTCATCACATAGCCAGGACCGGCCTTGGGCGACGCCTGCTTTCCGGCGTCGGAGATCACGTTGACGATGGTGCCCGCCCCTCGGGACCTCATCCCCGGCAGGAACGCCTGCACACAGTGGTACGCGCCGTGCAGATTGGTGTTGAGCATCAGCTCGTAGTCGGTGAGCGAGAGCACCTCGAGGGCCCGCTCCGGCACGTTGGTGCCGGCGGCGTTCACGAGGACCTCGACGTCCCCCAGTGCTGCGACGACTTCCTGGGCCATGTGGTGGACAGCCTTTGGGTTGCCGATGTCGGTCGGGCACACCAGGGCCCTGCCCGCCGCTGATCCTGCGAGCGTGACGGTCTCCCGGAGCGCGGATTCCCGGCGTCCCACCAGGGCGACGTTCCAGCCTTCGGAAAGGAGCTTGAGGGTGGTGGATCGTCCCACGCCACTGCCAGCTCCCGTGACCACTGCGGTTTTTGCCATGGCCGAGCGTGGGCTGGGCCGGGATGCGGCGTCCAGAGACAACCCGGAAGGTGGAGGGATGATTGAGAGGTGACCGGGCGCTGTCGCCCCTGGGGACTCAGGACAACACCGCAGCACCCGAGGGGTCCGGTTTTGTCAGAGGAGGTCCCTTTTCTGGTTGGGACCCCCGGTGGACCCCTCGTAGCCTCGGGCATGCTGATGCGCTTGTTTCGTGCGTTCCTCCTCTGGATCGGGTGCTTGCGGTTCGTGCTGGATCTGATGGGGCAGGCTCCCATCCCAGCCCCGGCCAACCCCTGGGCCGCAGCCAATCTGAACGTCCTGGACAAGGACACCAACGGGATGTTCCTGGGCGCGAACCCGGTCTACATCCGGGCGATCCAAACCACCTTCCCGGACATCCGGACCGCTGCGGACCTCGTTGGCCGGAACGACTTCGACTTCTACCCGAAGGACTTGGCGACACAGTTCCGGGCGGACGATGCCCGGGTGATCGCTGGCGGTCTCCCGCTCGAGCAGGTCGAGGACAACCAGCCAATCGGCGGTGTCCGGACCCGGGTGCACGTCACGAAGATCCCTCTTCGCAATGATGAAGGGACGATCGTGGGTCTCCGCGCCATCTGGTATGTCCAGCCGCTCCTCGATGTGCGTCGCGATCCCTCTGGAATTGCGGTGTCGTTTCCGGCGGGGCTCGATCCATTCCACCTGGAGTCGGGGCCCGGGCTCGCCTCGAGCCTGTGGGAGGTGGTTCCTGTGACCAATGCCCCGGTGGCCGGGACGGTGACCACCCGGGTGGTGACGACGGATGTCACTCGGCTCTTCCGGCTCGAGACCCGTGAGACGGTCACGATTGGCGCCCTGCTCTCGCTGACGGGCGAGTGGTCGACGCTGGGACGCAACTGCCAGACGGTGATCTCGATGGCCCTGGAGTCGGCGAATCTGGCTGAGCGTTCCAGCGGTTCGCCCCTGGTCTTCGAGGCGGACGTCCGGGATACCCGGTTGGTTCCGACGAACGCCCTTCAACAGCTGAAGGAGCTTGCGGCACGTGGGGTCCGGGTGGTGATCGGCCCCCAGTCGAGCTCGGAGGCTGCGGCGCTCCGGGACTTTGCGAACCAGAATGGCATCCTTCTGGTCAGCCCGAGCAGCACCGCGGGTTCCCTGGCCATCCCGGACGACAACCTGTTCCGGTTCTGTCCGGACGACTCCAAGGAGGTGGAGGCGATGGTGGCCATGATGAAGGAAGATGGTGTTGGGGCGGTGGTTCCGGCATGGCGTGATGACGTTGGAAACCAGGGGCTCCATGATGCCATGGAGCGGCTGTTCCCGTCGGCGGTGCAGCGTCCGGGACACCGTTATGCCGCAGGGACGAGCGATTTCACGGCGGCGGTCGCGGATCTTTCGAACCAGGTGGCCGCGGCGAAGGTGTCCCATCCCGACACGACGGTGATCTACCTCGCCGCGTTCGACGAGGCGGCGGACCTGTTCCGTGCTGCGGCCTCGGACGCGGTTCTCTCGACGGTCCGGTGGTATGGAAGCGATGGGGTGGCGCTGAGCGAGGTCCTGCGGGGTGATCCCGGCGCTGCCCGATTTGGCGAGGAACGGGGTTTCCCGTGTCCGATCTATGGACTCGACGACCGCTACCGATCCGTCTGGCAACCGGTGGCCAACCGGTTGAAGGGGATCTGGGGTGCCGAGGCAGATGCCTTCACCCTCGCGGCCTACGACGCGGTCCAGATTGCTGTCGGGGCCTATCGGAAGGTGGGGGCGAGCCCCGGGTTCGCCGACTTCAGGACCGTCTTCCTCGACGAGACCAAGACCTATGCGGGGGGCACGGGACCGGTGGTCCTCAATGCAGCGGGAGACCGGGCGAGCGGGGCCTTCGATTTCTGGTCGCTGCGCGTGGTGGATGGGCAGGGGGTATGGCGACGGTCGGCCGCCTATCAGCCGGGTGCTGGTGGGACCGGGACGATCGTGCGGTTCCCGTAGGTGTGTGGAGTGCAGGGCACCGGGCAGGTGGGTGATGCAGTGCCTTGCATCACTGGGCGCGGCAGCGCCCACCGAGGCGGCGCGGAAGGCCCCCAACATCTGCTGATCGGATAAGGGGCGATGGCTCCGGTCTTTACCAAGCGGGTGGTCTCCCTCCACGCTGGTCCCATGCCCCGGTTGTCTCTGTCGCCCTCATCGGCGCGGTTCCGCTCCGCGTTCACCCTGATCGAACTGCTCGTGGTGATCGCCATCATCGCGATCCTTGCCGGCATGATCCTGCCCGCGCTCTCACGGGCGAAGGCCAAGGCGAACCAGATCAAGTGTGTCAGCAACCTGAAGCAGGTCATCCTGGCGTTCCAGATGTATGCCGACGACCACTCCGACAACTACCCCCTCTGCCGGGACTGGGCCTCGGCAGGCGGCAAGGACGGCACCTACGACGTCTTCACCGCGATGACCAACAAGCCCCTGTACCGGTACCAGGGCACCCCGGAGATCTTCCGGTGTCCGGCGGACAAGGGGGACCTCTTCTACGAGCAGAACTTCGGGAAGAAGTGCACGAACGCCTACGTCCAGTACGGCACCAGCTACCTGATGGAGTGGGCGGCGGACTTCGTGCGGGTGAAGCGCGTCACAGGCAACGTCGCCGCCCCCCGGACGGCCTATGACGGCCAGTCCATGAAGTCGTCGGAGATCGCCCTGAGTGCGGCGAACAAGATCGTGATCGCCGACTGGCCCTGGCATCCGAACCGCGGGTTCTCCGACAAGAAGAGCCAGTGGCACAACGTGAAGGGGCGGAGCCTCTCGATCATCGCCTACGGGGACGGTCATGCGCAGGCATTCCAGTTCCCGACGCTGTCGATCAACGACAAGTTCTGGTCCGAGAAGCCGAATCCGTCGTTCACGTGGTGGTGAGGGGAGAACTTCCTCTTGCCATGGCCGACGCCTTCCTCAGGCTCCGCCGCCGTCGGTATGAACTACAAGATCGCCAAACGCGCCGCCGCTCTCTCCCCATCCCTGACCCTCGCCATCGACTCGAAGGCGAAACAGATGAAGGCCGAGGGGCATGACGTCGTGGGATTCGGGGCCGGTGAGCCTGACTTCGACACGCCCCAGCACATCAAGGATGCCGCGGCCAAGGCCTTGGCCGATGGGTTCACGAAGTATACCCCGAGCTCTGGCATCCCCGAGCTGCGCGAGGCCATCGCCCAGAAGTTCCAGCGCGACAACGGTCTGACCTACAAGCCCTCGCAGATCATTGTCAGCAATGGCGGCAAGCACTCCTGCTACAACGTCATCCTGGCCACCTGCGAGGAGGGGGACGAGGTCATCATCCCGTCGCCCTACTGGCTGAGCTACCCGGAGATGGTGACCCTGGCCGGTGCAACGCCGGTGATCCTGAAGACCACCGACCAGACCGAGTTCAAGGTGACCCCGGAGCAGCTCCGGTCGGCCATCACCCCTCGCACCCGGCTCTTCATCCTGAACTCCCCGAGCAACCCGACTGGCAGCGTCTACACGCCTGACGAACTGCGCGTCTTGGCTGACATCTGCGTCGAGCGCGGGGTGCTCATCATGAGCGACGAGATCTACGAGCACCTCCTCTATGATGGAGCCGTCCACCAGTCCGTGGCGTCGTTCAGCCCGAAGCACCAGGAGCACACGATCATTGTCCACGGCTTCGCCAAGGCGTGGTCGATGACCGGGTGGCGGCTGGGTTTCCTCGCGGCTCCGGAGCCGATCGCCAAGGCGATCGACGCGGTCCAATCGCACAGCACGAGCAACCCCTGCTCGTTCGCCCAGAAGGGTGGCGTGGCGGCGCTGACCGGTCCGCAGGACCATCTCCCGAAGTGGCTGGCCGAGTACTCGAAGCGCCGCACGGTCGCGTGGCAGCGGCTCAATGCGATGCCAGGCATCACCTGCGTCAATTCCAAGGGCGCCTTCTACCTGTTCCCGAACATCAGCCGGACCGGACTGAACTCCCGTGATTTCTGCTCCCGTCTCCTCGAGCAGGAGAAGGTGGCGGCCGTCCCGGGAATCGCCTTTGGTGCCGACGACTTCATCCGCCTCAGCTACGCGACCAGCCTCGCGAACATCGAGAAGGGGCTGGAGCGGATGGACCGGTTCGTCCGCGGGCTCTGAGCCCCCGCCTCAGGGCGCGGGCTTGTACTGGGCCTCCGCCCGGGGCAGGAGTTCCTTGAGACGCGCGATCCGGTCGGCATCGGTCGGATGGGTCCGGAGGAACCACGCGGTCGAGGATCCATCCCGGGAGGCGTTGTAGGTGGCGAAACGTTCCCAGAACCCGACCGCAGCCCTGGGGTCGTATCCAGCCCGGGCCATGTAGACCAGGCCGATCTCGTCGGCCTCCGATTCCTGGGACCGGCTGTGGGGCAGGGCGACGCCCAGTTGGGCGCCGACACCGTAGGCCTGGGTCGCGAGGGGCAGGTACTTGGCATACTGGGTCTGCCCCATGTAGGCGCCGCCGAGTTGTCCGATCGCATTGATGCCGGCTGCCGTCGTCATGCGTTCGCCGCCGTGCCGGGCGACGGCATGGGCGACCTCGTGGCCGATGACCGCAGCGAGGCCGGCGTCGTCCTTGCAGATCGGGAGGATCCCGCTGTAGATCCCGACCTTGCCTCCGGGCAGGCAGAAGGCGTTGGCCTCGGGGCTTTCAAAGACCACGAACTCCCACTGCGCATTGGGCAGTGCGGCGACGGCAGCGATGCGCTTGCCAACCCTCTCGACCTGGGCTTTCGCGGCGGAGTCCTTGGAGATCGGGACGTCCTTCTTCATGGACTCGAACGCGGTCAGTCCGAGCTGCTGCTCCTCCTGGGGTGAGAACAGGTTGAGCTGCTGGCGTCCGGTCTCGGGCACGGTGTTGCAGCCCATGGCCAGGATCAGGCCCGTCAGGGTAGCGGGCACCCACAGTCTTGCGCGGGAGGCGAGGGATCGGTTCGACATGGTCGAAGGGTGGGTCGACCGGGCGCGCTCGACAAGGGGGTGGTGGATCTCGGTTGAGGCACCGGCGGGTTGAGCCTGGGGGGCGGCGGGCGCATCCTCATCCCCAGAATCTTACCGTGCTCGATCCCCACACAGCTGCCGAATCGGACGCCTGGCCCCGGGTCGAGGGCTGGTTCGATCATGGTCCGCTGGCGCCGGAGGTGCTGGATGTCCTGTGGTCCTTTGGGTGGCGGCATTTCGGGTGCCGGTTCTTCCAGTACTCCCGGGCCGAGATGTCGGGGAAACCTGTCCGTGTCCTGCCCCTCCGTGTCGACCTGTCCCGCTGGACGCCCTCACGGAGCCAGTCGCGCATCCTGAGAGGCAACCGGGACCTCGAGGTGAGCTTCCATCGTCCCCAGCCCACGGAGGAGCAGCTGGACCTGTTCGCCCGTCACACCTCCCGGTTCCGGGAGAACGTGCCGGAGACGTTGGCGGCGTTCGTGGGGCCGGATCCGGGTCGGTGGCGGGATCCGGGGGCGTATCCCTGCGACTGCGTGCAGGTGGAGGTGAGGGACGGACAGCGTCTGGTGGCAGTGAGTTATCTGGATCTGGGGCAGGTGGCCGCCTCGTCGGTCTATGCGTTTTTCGATCCAGAGGAGTCCCGGCGCAGCCTCGGATGGTTGACGTTCCTGGCCGAGATCGAGCACGCCCGGGCGCGGGGCTGTCGTTACCTCTACCCCGGCTATGCCTACCTGGAGCCGTCGGCCTACGACTACAAGAAGCGCCTAGGGGCCCTCGAGGCGTACGACTGGTCGCACTGGAGGCCTTGGGAACCGGCATGAGCCGACGGGTGGTTTGCCGGCCGGTAAGGTTCTCTGGAACAGCCCTTCGATCTTGGCCGCGCATTTGCTATGTTCCTCGGGTTACCATGAGCATCGGATACAGCGAGTTGGGCAGACGTGCCCGGAGTTGGAAGTCGTTCTGGTTGGGGCTTTTCGCACTGCTGCTGGGCGGGTCCCTGCCGGTTGGGGCGCAGACACCTCCCAGCCAGGGACTCCTGCGGGAGGTCTATCAGGGGATTGCCGGGGTTGCCGTCGCCGATCTCACCAGCGCTCCGATCTTCCCGAACTCGCCAACCTCGAAGGGGTATGTCTCGGCGGCGTTCGAGGCGCCGACGGATGTCCTCGAAAACTACGGGCAGCGGCTTCGCGGCTATGTCGTCCCCCCCGTCACCGGGAACTACACGTTCTGGATCGCCTCGGACGACGGGAGCGAGCTGTGGCTGAGCACCGATGATACCCCGGGGCGGAAAGCCCGGATCGCCCTCGTATCGGCGTGGACCGGACCTCGCGAGTGGACCAAGGAGGCGGGCCAGCAGTCCGTGCCGATCCGGCTTGAGGCCGGACGGAGCTACTATGTCGAGGCCCTCATGAAGGAAGGGGGAGGCGGGGACAACCTGGCGGTCCGGTGGCTGCGGCCGGATGGTGTCGACGAGGGTCCGATCCCCGGGAAGTACCTGCTGCCGTGGGGTGTGGTCTTCAAGGCCCCGACCATCGTCCGTCAGCCGCAGTCGACGACCGCCGTGGAAGGGACCATGGCCCGCTTCGATGTCCTCCTCGATCCTCTGAGTCCGTCGCAGTTCCAGTGGCGACGCAATGGAGTGGCGATTCCCGGAGCGACCAATTCGGTCCTCGAATACCAGCCGGTCCGCCTCACAGATGACCTGGCCCGGTTCTCCGTTGCCTTGAGCAACTCCTTCGGGACGGCTGTGTCCACGGAATCGGTCCTGAGCGTGAGCCCCGACACCGAGGCTCCCCGTCTGGTAAAGGCTGAAAACCGGTCGGCGCGACTGGTACGGGTGGTCTTCAGCGAGGCCGTCGATCCGGTCTCCGCCCAAACACTGTCGAACTACGCGCTTTCCGATGGGGGTGTCGTGGAGTCTGCCACGATCTCCGCCGATGGGGCCGAGGTGGTCCTGGGGACGGCATCGCTGGTCTTTGGGAGGACCTACACGTTGTCCGTTTCCGGCGTCCAGGATCGTGCTGGCACCCCGAACGTCATGGCGGCGGGAAGCCTTGTCTTCACGGTGCTGGAGTACATCCCGAACGCCATCGGTTCGGTTCCTGCGGGGACCGTGGTCCGGGTCGGGGACGGACAGTTCGATGTGACGGGCATCGGGGTGGATCTGGGTGGGACGCAGGATCGCTTCGTCCTGGCCGCGGAGTCCCGGACGGGCGATTTCGATATCCAGGTCCGTGTCGCGGACGTCCTGGTCACCGACCCCTTTGTCCACGCAGGACTGGTGGCCCGGGAAAGCCTCGAGTCCAATGCCCGTTTTGGTGCCGTGTTCGCCTCGTCCGCCCAGTTGGGCTGCTTCTTCGAGTCGAGGTCGACGGCGGGTTCGGCCTCATCGCAACTCTCCATCTCTGGGGGGTATCCAGTGGGCTATCCACAGACCTGGCTTCGGTTGCGTCGTGTCGGCAACGCCTTCACCGGATTTGCGAGTGTCGATGGGCGTGTTTGGACCCAGCTGGGGAGTGCCACCATCGCTGGCATGCCGGCCACGGTCTTCTTCGGGCCGGCCGTCTCCAGCCAGGACTCCGGTCGGGCGACAACCGCCCGGTTCCGCGATCTGGGGCCTGTCACGAGCCCGATTGTGGGATCCTGGGTGGACGATCGGGAGCCCCTCGGTCCCTTCGTCCGCTCGACGGGGCTGGTGGTCTCCGAGTTGATGTACCACCCGAGGGAAGGGGATGGAACGGGGGATTCTGAGTTCGTGGAGCTGTACAACGGGGGCTCGATCCCGGAGGACCTCTCCGGTGCTGTGTTGGAGGGGGAGATCCGGTACGTGTTCCCGGAGGGCACCCGCCTCCAGGCCGGGGAGTTCCTGGTCGTCGCGGCGAATCCCGCGGACGTGCAGACGAGGAACCCGTGGGCCCGGGTGCTCGGCCCCTTTACCGGACGGCTGTCCAACGGCGGGGGTTCCCTCGCTCTCAAAGCGGTCCAGGGTGACACGTTGTTTCGGGTCGACTACCGGGCGGAGGCGCCTTGGCCGGTCGCGGCGGATGGGGCGGGGCACTCCCTCGTCCTGGGACGTCCCAGCTATGGTCCTTCGGATCCCAGGGCCTGGATGGCCAGCCGTCGCGCCGGTGGCACCCCGGGGTCCCCCGAGATGCCGGCTGCGGAGCCGTGGTCCGGACTCCTGATCAATGAGTTCCTCGCCCATACCGACGATCCTCAATTGGATTTCGTGGAGCTCTTCAACAGCTCGTCGGTGGAGCTCGATATCGCTGGCTGCATCCTGACCGATTCGATCTCCACCAATCGGTTCCGATTCCCCGCGGGGTCCCGGATCCCCGTGCGTGGACACGTGGCGGTGGACCAGAATCAACTGGGGTTCCGTCTGAGTTCAGCCGGGGAGACGCTGTATCTGCTGAGCCCCGATGGGGTCCAGGTGATCGATGCTGTGCGGTTTGGTCCGCAGGAGAACGGAGTCAGTTCCGGACGTCAGCCCGACGGGTCCCCCGAGATCCGTCGGCTCTCCCAGCCCACCCCGGGGGCTGCCAACGCGACATGGCGTCCCGAGTCGGTCGTGATCAGCGAGCTGATGTACAACCCGATCAGCGGGGCCGACGAGGACGAGTACGTGGAGCTGTTCAACCGCACTGGGTCGGCCATCGACCTCGGCGGCTGGGAATTCACCGCGGGCATCGGCTACCGGTTCCCGGCTGGGGTCCTGCTTCCTGCTGGTGGATACCTGATCGTGGCCAAGGACTCTGTCCGGCTCCGGTCCAAACATCCGCACCTCACCCCGGCCAACACGGTCGGTGGATTCTCCGGGACGCTGTCGAACTCCGGTGAGCGGGTGGCCCTGGCGCGGCCAGATGTGATCCAGTCCACGAATGACCTCGGTGTGATCACGAGCCAACGCATCCTGATCGATGTGGCGGAGGTGGCCTACGCCCATGGGGGACAGTGGGGGCGCTGGGCGGATGGGGGCGGGTCGAGCCTGGAGTTGGTCGACCTCAATGCCGATCCATCCCGGGGGCCCAACTGGGCGGACTCGGACGAGACCAGCAAGGGTCAGTGGACCACGGTCTCGGTCACGGGCCGGCTCGACAATGGAAATGGCGGGTTCCCGCCGAACCAGTTGCAGGTGACTCTCCAGGGTGAAGGTGAGGCACTCGTCGATTCGGTCGAGGTGATCCGTTCCGGAACCACGGCTAATCTCGTATCGAATCCCGGGTTCGAGACTGGATCCGGGTCCGCCGCCACCGGGTGGACATTCCAGGGCAACCATGCCCAGTCGACCGTCGACTTCAGCGGCGCCGACGAGGGGTCCCGATGCCTCCACATCAGGGCCCCAGCTCGGGGTGACACCGGGTTCAACCGGATCCGAACCCCTCTGGCGGCGGGATTGGCCGATGGCACGACCGCGACGATCCGGGCGAGGGTCCGCTGGGTGACGGGTTGGCCCGAGGTGCTGTTCCGGATCCGGGGCAACTGGCTCGAGCTGCCGGCGTCCCTGACCGTTCCGGCGAACCTCGGAACCCCGGGTCTCCCAAACAGCCGCGCAGTTCCCAATGCTGGCCCGGCGATCGTGGAGGTGACCCACACCCCGGCGCTGCCCGCCAATCAACAAGCTGTCGTGGTCTCGGCCCGGGTGTCGGATCCCGACGGCGTCGCCTCGGTGCGGGCGGTTGGCCGCATCGATGGCACCGTGACCGTGGTGAATGTCACACTGCGCGACGATGGCTCCGGCGGGGATGCCGCTGCCGGCGACGGGGTGTACAGCGGGACGATCTCCGGACGCGCGACAGGAACCCTGGTGGCCTTCCGGATCGAGGCCATCGATGCCGCAGGGCTGCCGGTGACGGCGAGATTCCCGGCGGAGGCTCCCGCCCGGGAGTGCCTGGTGCGCTGGGGGGATCCGATCCCGTTTGGCACCCTCGGACACTACCACATGTGGAATACGGCCGCCGTCGAGAACGCTCGGAACGGGTCCTCAGCGCTCAACAATCTCCTGCGGGATCTCACCTTCGTGTACGGCAACAAACGGGTCGTGTATGCCGCTGGATTCAAGGACAAGGGCAGCCCCTGGAAGGGAGGTGTGGGTGATTGGTATGTCGTGCTGCCGAAGGATCAGCCCCTGCTCGGGACCGATGAGATGGCAATCACCTCGACGGGGAACAATGGCGGGGATTCCAAAAATCTCCGGGAG
>Ga0315906_10009002_pt1 | contig 11913 bp, 4 predicted proteins | sample LakEriMetagenome_4_FD_203526 | JGI IMG/M metagenome (GOLD analysis project Ga0315906, IMG submission 203526) | Freshwater fungal communities from buoy surface, Lake Erie, Ohio, United States - Buoy 2 MA122 | ecosystem: Environmental > Aquatic > Freshwater > Lake > Lake biofilm | place: USA: Lake... | reverse complement strand
TGCAACGATTCTGGTGCGCTGCACGGTTTCCTGAGACACCCGTCTGGGACTCGAGGGCACAATGCACGACACCATGAAGAAGCCACGACACAAGACGCCTTCGGCGGCGAAGCGAGCGCGGAGCGCGAGCGGAGCCGACGAAGGCGACCGCCAGGACAAGGGACGCTGGTCCAGCCGCCGCAAGACCGAGGTCGTCCTGCGGCTCTTCCGCGGAGAGACGCTCGACGCGCTAAGCCGCGAGCTCGGCGTCACGCCCGGCAAGCTCGCCGAGTGGCGTGACGAGGCGCTCGCCGGCATGCAGGCCGGGCTCCAGTCGCGCGAGCCCGACCACCGGGACGGCTTCATCCACGACCTCAAGGCCAAGGTCGGCGACCAGGCCATGCAGATCGAGCTCCTCGAGAAGAAGATCGAGATCCTGGAGGACGGACTCCGCCCTCCGCCGCGGAGGCCGTCGCTTTGAGCCAGGCGATGTCACCCTCCGCGAAGAAGCCCTACGGCATCCTGCGTGTCTGCCGCGCGTGGCGGCTCGCCCGCGCCACCGTCCAGCGCCACAAGGCGCTGGCGGATGATGCGCCGAGGATCCCCGCGAAACGCGGCCCGAAGACATCCCTCTCCGACGAGCAGATCCTCGCCGAGATCCGCGCCGTCCTCGCATCCACGCTCTTCGTCGGCGAAGGCCACCGCAAGGTCTGGGCGCGGCTCCGCCAGGAGCACGGCATCCGCACCTCGATGCGCCGGGTCCTCAGGATCATGCGCGAGCACGGCATCCTCGCCTGCGACCGCCCGACCGGCGTGCGCGGGCCCGACACCCACGACCGCACGATCACGACAGAGACGCCCGACGAGATGTGGGCCATCGACGCGACCGGATGCCTCACCGACGAGGGAAACGCCGCGGTCTTCGTGGTCATCGACCACTGCACGGGCGAGTGCCTCGGAGTGCGCGCCGCGCGGCGCGGCACGCGACTCGAGGCAGTCGAGTGCCTGCGCGAGGCGATCCACTTCACGAAGGGGCGGTACGAGGACAAGATCGCGGAGGGCACGAAACTCCGCCACGACCATGGCAGCCAGTTCATCTCGCACGCCTTCCAGGACGAGCTCAAGACCCTCGGCATCGAGTCGAGCCCGTCCTTCGTCCGCCAGCCGGAGGGCAACGGATGCGTCGAGCGATTCATCCGGACCCTGAAGGAGCAGCTGCTCTGGCTCCACCGATTCCGGACCGTCGAGGAGCTCAACCAGGCGCTCCGCGACTTCGCCCGCCGCTTCAACAACCACTGGATCATCGGGCGGATCGGCTACCGAACGCCCGCAGCGCACCGACGCATCCTCCTCGGGGAGGCCGCGTGAATACCAACTTCAACTTGTCTCAGAAACTGGATGCGGTACATTCCATGCGTTAGCTGACGCCATTGATACGGCCTGGCCAGCATCGGAGAGTGCACCGTTCATTGGGCTCGTGACGGATTTCGGGCTCGTGCCCGAGGCGGTGCGCGACGGATTTGTCCGCGATCATGCCGATCTGATCGACCAGTGCTTTCTCGGTCCTTTCGGAGCATCCCTCGCCTACTACTCCGAGTCCCCGGCTGCGTGGCTTGTGAAGCCCGCAATTGACGCAGGACGATTGCGACTCGACCTCTCGACCGACATCTCTCGACTGCGAGCGATCACGGCGCCGCTGCTCCCCGGCAAGGACTCCTATTGCGGACGAGTGCGCGCGCTTTCTGTCGCGCGCATGCTCAAGCATCGCCGAATCAGGATCCCCGCTGGGGGGTTCGCAGGAGGTGAACTCTTCGAGCGATATCCGACGGGCTGCAACGATTCTGAGCGAGCAAGCGTTGAACAGCAGTGCCGAATGTTCGGCAACATGTACTGCCAGGCGCAGGCTAGATACACACCCGCAGCCTGGCCAAAGTACTTCTGGCGGCACAACACGAATCTCGCGCTCTGCCAGCCGCTCTTCCTCTCGCTGGCCGGCGGCACACCAGCGACAGAGGCGGATGGCCCTGCGATCGCTTCTGCCCTCGAGTCTGCTGCAAAGGATGCTCGCGAGTACGTTTTGCTGCTCAATCGGCGCGCGAAGATCGATCTCTACGATCCGACGCTTGACGAGGTCCGGCTCGGCCTGCTTGCTCGTTCCCTTCGGCTCTTCGTCCTACTTTGCGAGGACTGCAACCTGTGGGCTCGCGACACTTCAGGCATCATGCTCAGGTGTCTCGCGGACACGGTGATCACGTTCGTCTATCTCGTGCGCTGCGGCACGCCTGCTGACTACAAGGCATTTCGTGACTACGGCGATGGACAAGACAAGCTGCTGATGTTGCATCTCCAAGACACGCACGAGGGCGATACCAGCGTGGAGGGACGCTCGGCCACCGACATCGCTGATTCCCTCGGCGGGTTCGCGGTCGAACTCACGAACATCGAGCTCGGAGCATGGTCGAAGTCGGATACCCGCACGCTTGCCACCAAGGCAGGCCTCGAGAAGCTCTACCGGCTCGTGTTCACACCCTCCAGCGGCGATGTTCACGGGACCTGGGCAAGCCTCAAGTCCGCCAACCTGTGCTACTGCAAGGAGCCGCTTCATCGGTTCCATCGGCTCCCTGCACTCGCCGAACCACCGCTCTACCTCGGAGTGTTGCTGGCGGCGCTTGAGGCGTTGCAGGCAGCCATCGACGTGGGCGTTGCATCACTTGGGCTGCCTCAGTCCGCGCGTCCCATCGGCGCGGCGTTGCGAGACCTTGGCAACGCACCTTCAGCGTCTGACGAGGACGAGCCAACGGCGTGAGCTGTGGGGTCAAAGTCGCTGCGACAAATCTGCCCTACCTGCTGATGTAGAAAGATGCCACCCGCCCGTTGATAGCGGGTGAGAAAGCACATCCCCATGCACGGACGCAGCGGCCTGACCAGAGTGCAGATGAGTGATACTTGCGAGTTAGATCGCCCCAAGCCTGGTCCCGCCCGCCCCGATCCGCCTCGAGGTCGTCCCCTGGCGCCCGACCCCAGTGGCTTGACATGCGCTGCCTGGTCCCCACACCAGGAATTTCGCACATTCCCGCCACTTGCCCGGTCACATCTCCGCCAGCCAGACGGTGACGGGGTGGAGGCTCATCGGGCCGCGAGGGCACCTCGCGTTCCCCGGGGGGCCCGTCGGTCTCGCGGTTGGCGGAATCCTCGTACCGGGCGCCGTGCCCGGCACGTCCGTCCTGCGGCGCCGCCGGGTCACCATGACCTCCATGCATGGAGGCTTCGACGATGGACCACTCCGGAAACGTGCGCCCTGGCCAGAGCTCCGTTCCTGCTGGGGCACGCCTCGCGGCGTGCGTCGCGCTGCTGAACGCCTGTTCCGCACTCGCGATCGCGGCGATGGACCCGCGTCCAGCGCGCCAGCCGAGCCCGCTTCCATTCGGTCCGGTTCTGCTGCTGCCCGCGCCGGAGTTCACCGAACAGCCTGCGACCACGCCAACCGCTCCGCTTGCTTACTGCGCGGGGCTGAACTGCGCACCGCCGATCAACTACCCGCCGATGGAGCCGGTGAAGCCGGCGGTCCACTGCGCGGGCCTCGGCTGCGGCGACCTGACGCCGGCGATCACGCCCGCGCCGAGCGCGCCCGCGGGACCGCCGATGTGTGCGGGGTTGAGCTGCGGACTCCTGCTCGACCCGATCGCGCCCTCGGGAGCAGGAACCTCTCCGGGCACGCCTTGCATGGGGCTCTTCTGCGGGGGAAGCCCGAGCTTCCCGCCGAGCCCGCCGGGACCCGTGCCGAGCGACCCCATCTGTGCCGGGATGGGATGCGGACTGTCCTCGGACCTGCCGGTCGGCGGAATGCCGCCATCCAATCCGGGACCGCCGCCGTGCATGGGGCTCAATTGCCCCGGCTACTCCTCCGGCGCCGGGAACTGGTCGATGCTTCCTGGGGCCGGCGGCGCGGGCCAGGGATCCTGCGGCGCCTCCGGATACAAGGACATCACCTGCGGCCCCGGCGTCCCGACCACGACCAGCCACCCGGTGGACCTGTCGACGGGATACAAGCTCGAGTCCGCAACCGACCTCGTGGTGCCGCTGCCCGGTCCCGACTTCATGCTGAGCCGGAGCTACTCGAGCCAGGTCTCGACCTCCTCGGCCGGCACTGACACAAACCTGGGGCTTCCCCGGTTCTCCGGCTGGCACTGGGCCCTCAACGTCACGCAGTGCCTCTACATCGACGGATACCAGGACCAGGGCACGACACCACCGCCATTCATCGCGCTCAGCACCCCGGCCGGCACGACCCGATTCGACTACGACAACGCGGGCACGTGGAAGCCGAGCGGGGGCACCGCGCAGTTCATCACGAGCACCACGCTCCAGATCGGCGGGGACAGCATCGACGTCTGGCGCCTGACGGATCCCGGGATCGGCTCGACGGACTACGACCGACGCATGAGCAACCAGCTCGGCACCATGGGCCTTCCGCTTGAGCAGCGCGATCTCTACGGACACATCCGGCACTTCGTCTGGCAGGTGGACACGGCGCTTCAGCGACCGAAACTCACGAAGATCCTCGTCGACTCGCAGAGCGAGTCCACCGCCGCGACCGTCATCGACTTTGCGTGGACCAGTGCCGGCCAGGTCGCAACGGTCGACGTGAAGCGCAGGGGCTCCGGCGGGACGCTGCAGACCGTCTCGCGCGTCTCCTACACCTACTTCACCCCCGGTGCGGGCCACTCCTCGGACGTGGGCACGGACGGTGACCTGATCCAGGTGCAGGTCTGGCAACCCGTCGACCGGAGCGAGGACCAGTCCGCGACCAACCAGCTCTGGCACATCGTCGCAACGCAGTACCGCTACCACAGCGGCGAATCAGGATCCCTCGGCAAGGCGCACCAGCTGAAGGCCGTGATTGCCCCGCAGCAGATCGAATTCGCGGCGCAGCGGAACAACTCCACCGGCACGCCCGCCTGGAACAGGGTCAAGAACTACGCGGACAGCCTGCTGTCGATGGCCGATGCGGCCGTCTGCTTCACAGACGGCGGGACCAACGTCACGGTCCGAGACCTTGCGAGCAAATTCATCGCGTCATACGACGCATCCGACCGCGTGACGGCCCAGGAACTGCTCACGGGCTGCGGTTGCTCCGGCGGCGGCGCGACGCTCGGGATGCGCGAGACCTACGAGTACCTGCAGTGGCCGTCTGGACCGACCGCGACCGGCCGCACCATGGTGGTACGCGAGGAGGTCAAGGACTCATCGGGAACGTGGTCGCCGGTCCGCACCCGCTTCCATGACCTGAAGCCGTTCCAGATCTCCCAGACCGTCCGCGTCTACAAGCAGGTCCACGACGCGATTGGCCTCGGCAACGGAGCCTCGGGGCCGTACTGGGTCACTCGCTACGACTACAGCACCACGAACACCCCGCCCCGCGCGATGACGGCGACGTACGGGCCCGATGCGATCAGTGCCTACACCCCGGCGGCGGGCGGATCGACGCCCACGCCACCCACCTCGACCATCTCGACCAGCGGCGGCGCGCACTTCGAATACACGTACACGCCGGACGGACGGCTCGCAACCGTATCGATCGTCCGGCAGGGGACGACGCCTGCCACGAGCATCCTCCTTCGCAACACCTACGACGGCACGCGGCCGTGGCTGGCGACGCGGAGCGAACTCGCGACCGCCGAGGGAATGACCGCGGCCGACATGAGCAGCACGGCGTTCGCCGACCGCGTGCAGAAGACGGAATTCTCGTACGGCTTCCGCACGACTGGCAACCCGGATGCGGTCGCATGGATGCAGGCCCGCTTCGAGGCCGAGACCACGGCCGAGAACGGTCCGGGGGGCGACTACTTCTCGCACACGCTGTTCGATGCGAGCGGCTTTCCCGTCTTCCAGCGGCTCGCGGACGACTCTCTCGTCAAGCGCACGTTCGACCCCGCCACCGGTGCGACACGGAGCATCCAGTCGAACGCGCCGAGCACCGGCATCTCGTCCATGGAGCGCCCCATCCCCTCGGGCGGCGAATTCTCCTGGAGCGGCCGCAACGCCAGCGGCGGCTCCATGACCTGGACGATGACCCACGACGCGGCGGGCCGGGTTCGCACCCTCACCATGCCCGGCGGCGCGGTCAACCGTTACACCCGCGAGCTGCGGGCGTTCAACAGCCACCTGTCCTCGGGCGACGGGCGCCCGGGCATCCTGTACTTCACGCTCGTCGGGCTGCCGTACGAATTCCTGGACAAGGGCGACGTCCAGGTCTTCGTGAGCCCCGCGAGCGTGACGTGGTCGGACGCGGCAGGCGTTCTCGTCGGCGCCTGCGACTACCGAGCGTCGGCCAAGGAGGACCAGTACGGGCAGATCTTCAAGGGCTGGCCATATGGGATGGCCTCGACACCCGTCGCCCGCCGCGCCGTCGAGACCGCCGTCACGGGCCAGGTGAAGTCCACCACGGTGTGGCACGACATGGCCGGCAATGGCGACGGTGCCGGCCGCTACACGACGACCTACGCCTATGACTCCGAGGGACGCCTGCGGCAGACGGTCGCACCCAACCGGACGATCCGCCGGACCACCTACGACGCGCTTGGAAGGGTCAGCGAGACGAGCCAGGGCTCGTTCGCCCTCGGCGGCGATCCCGACGCCGCGACCACGTACACCACGTCGCTGGTCCGCTACGACGGCGCCACCGGTTCCACGCTCACGGTCGGCAACGGACTCGTCACGACGACCATCGCGTACACGGGCGAGACCTCCCCGGCGTCGCGCACGACCAACTACCTCTACGACTGGCGTGGCAGGCTTGCAGCCGTCAACGGCCCCGTCGCGCCCTACGCGGTCGTGGGATACGACAACCTCGGCCGGGTCACCGAGGCGGCATCCCTGAACGCGCCGATCTCGGCGCCAGTCGCCCCGAGCGCGGACAGCGTCGCGGCCACCCGCCTCTCGTTCGCGTCCAGCGCCTACAGCCAGCGCGGCATGCGATACCGCACGCGGATCGCCCTCGTGCCGACCTCGACCGATCTCGACAGCCCAACCTACAACGACTTCGTCGAGTCGCACGAGTGGTACGACCCCGCCGGGCGCATCGTCGGGTCCTGGAGCCCCAGTGGCCCCATGGTGAAGAACTCGATCGACGGGCTTGGTCGTGCCAGTGCCACGTACGTCGTCGACCGCGGGACCGACCCGCTTCCCGGCGCACCCGGCAACTACGCGGCGGTCTTCGACCGGGCCACGTTCACTGCGGTCCTCACGAACCACGTGGTGCTCGAGCAGACGTTCCCGCAGTTCCGCTCCGGCAGTGGTTTCCTCGACCTCGTGAAGCACCAGGCCCGCGTCCACACGCTGGCCGATACCGTCACGGGGAGCATCGACGGCGCCACGAAGTCGGTCACGACCTGGACGGCTGTCGAGTACGACACGGCGGGCCGCACGGTCCGCCACCTCGACTTTGGCACCAACCTCACCGCCGGCTTCAACGGCGGAGGCCTGGCACCGACCGCGAGCGGCACGCCGCTCACCTGGTCGGGCAACGTGGTACCGCTCGTCGAGGGCGTGGAATACGACGAGCTGGGCCGCGCCTACCTCACGGTGGTGCCGCGCGACTCTGGAACCCCGCTCCGAACCCGGAACTACTTCGACGCCACCGGCGCCATCGTCGGCACGATCGCAAACTGGGACGGGACAGCTTCGCTGCAGTGGAACGCATCGACCGGTCGGCTCGAGTTGCAGGGGGCCGACCCGAAGATGCCCGACCAGAACCAGGCCGAAAGCGTACGGGCCCGGATCACCGAAGCGACGCCCGCGATCGACCAGATCGCCTACACGTTCGCGCAGGTCGGGGGAGTGTGGACGCAGAAGTTCCAGACCACGCGCACCCTGTTCGGCGTCTCCAACGGGACCGGCAGCGGCGACTCGCGCATTTCATCCAACGACCTCGTTGCGGCACTCGCCTACCCGGATGCGACGACCGGTGCGCCAAGCGCGACGGACCGGCACATCTTCGCATACGACCGCCAGGGCATGATGCGCTGGAAGAAAGACCAGCGCGGCGTCGAGCACACGTTCACCTTCGACGCAGGCGGCAGGATCGTCAACGACGAAGCGACCGGAGGGGACACCGCGACCGACGACTGGGCGGATGCCGTGGCGATCGCCTACGACGCCAACGGACGCCTTGCGACGATCAAGACCATCAAGCGCGGGATCACGGCGATACCGGACGAGATCGGTACCGAGGCCGGGATCCCCCGCTCCACGGTCACGCCTCCGGCGACGACGGACACCATCCTGAACGCGGTCGGGCTTCGCTACTCGGCGATTGGACTGCCCGAGGCCTTCGACCAGAATCCACTCGGCGAGCTCACGTACAGCGGCACCACGCCGGTCGGCACGACCAAGCGCGTCGGCTCAGGCTACGAGCTGGCCAAGCTCGCCGACGGCAATTGGATCCGCAGCACGGGGACCACGTACCCCGGGGGCCAGGCGCTCAACGTGGGCTACGGCACCACAGGCGTCGGCAACCGGATCAGCCGCCCCCAGAGCCTTGGCTTCGCCGGGGCGACCGCCGCCGTCGAGTACCAGTTCCTCGGGGTCGCGACCCCGGTGGTCACGTCGTACCCCGTGCCGGGCGTGCGCCTGGACCGCTCCATGGCCGAGGCCGGGACGCAGGCGGATGGCCAGTACCCGAGCATGGACGCGTTCGGGCGGGTGACCCGCCAGCTGTGGGTCGATTCGGGCTACGCGCCCGGCTCGGTGAGCGGCTTCGCGAACAAGCCTGCCATCGTCGACACGACCTACGCCTACACGCGTCTGGGTGGCCTCACCGGCAAGCTGGACGCCCGGCCCGGTGCGACGATGCTCGCCCAGCACGCGTACACCCTCGACGGACTGCTTCGCCTGCTCGGCGACCAGCGCGGTTCAGCAGCCTTCCCCAGCACGCAGGCGAAGCCCGGATCGGAGGACTTCACCTACGACTTCATCGGGAACATCCCGTCGACCCGCACCGATACGTCCACGGCCGGGACCTTTGCCACGGGATCGACAGACGCAAGCACCTCCACCTTCGACCTGGTGAACCAGGTCACCGGCGGCTCCTTCATCCCGCTCGGCGGCACGCCGCAGTCGATCGGGTTCACCTGGGATGCGGGCGGGAATCTCCGTGAGCGCGGCATCGCGGGCGCGCCCGGCACCACGTGGCGCTACAAGCACGACCGCTGGGGACGCCTGACGCAGGTCGACCTGGTCAACGGCACGACCGCACAGCCCGCGCTTCGGGCGCAGTACTCGGGGCTCGGCATGCGCTGCGTGGTCGACCGAGCACCCGACAGCTGGGTGCCGCCGGCGGCGCCGACGATCAGCCAGCGACGGCTCGGATACTTCAACCAGAATTGGCAGCTGCTCGAGGAGTACATCGACAACGACCTGCCGCTGGCGACGTCGATCACGGACATCGACCAGGTGGAGCAGCTCGTCTGGGGGATGCGCTACGTCGACGACCTGGTGCTACGGCGCGTGAACGCGAACTTCGCCGGAGGCACCGATACGGACTTCACCGACGCGGGTGACCGCGCCGGCGACCAGTTCCTGAACGACACGCAGTTCAGCGTGGTGGCGGTCATCGACAACGCCGGTGCGCTCCTCGAGCGCGTGGAATACGACCCATACGGCCAAGCGCAGCACCACTGGCCCGAGGGGATCACCGGTGCCGTGGGCGGCGGCGTGACGAGCGCGGACGCCACGGCGGCCTCCGGCGCGGTGGGCAAGTCCATCGGCCAGACGGGCTATCTCGCAGACGCGGATCTCGACCGCGACGGGACCGTGACGCTACCGGAGGCGAACGCCATCGGCGCGAAGGTTGGCACCGCGGGAATTCCTGCGGGACGGATCAGCGCCTATGGCAACACGGTCGGATGGTGCGGGTACCGGTTCAACGCGGGTCCGAACCTCGGCACGGTGAGGTTCCGGCACTTCGACCCGACGCCCGGGGTGCAACGCTGGCTCGAGCGGGATCCGGCGGGGTACATGGATGGGGCGAGCTTGTACTCCTATCTGGAACAGCGTCCGACGATGGGCGCCGACCCACGTGGATTGTTCGGCAATGTGGCTGCAGGAGCCCTCGTCGGCGGACTGATTGGGGGAATCGCTGCCGCGATCAATGGCGAAGACATCCTGGTCGGCGCTGCGCGCGGCGGCGTCGTCGGCGCAATTGCCGGAGCGACCTTCGGGGCTTCGATCGCGATTGCCGGAGGTGTCGAGTCGACTTCAGCCTTGATCGCTGCGGGGGTGATTTCCGGCATGGCTGGTACGGGAGCCGACACCTTGGTGACTGAAGGGCGGGTTCCAACAGCGAGGGAACTTGCGGTAGGTGGAGCAGTCGGCGGCGTTCTCGGCGGCGCCTTCGGCGTGGCTTCAAAGTTGGTCGGGCGAATTGGGCGAAACTCGGGTGGCGCACGGGGCGGAGCCGCCTGTTTCCTCGCCGGCACTCTCGTACTTACCGCGTCGCCCGAGATCGCGGTTCCGATTGAGTCGCTCCGAGCGGGTGACGTCGTTGCGAGCGTCGACCCGGTGACCGGCGAAGCTACGACAGCAGTCATCGACGCGACATGCGTGCATCCGTTCGAGGGCACGGTCTACGACATCACCGTAGCGACCGGAGAAGCCGCTGGAGCCGACGAGACCAGACTTTCGGTCACGGGCGAGCACCCGTTCCTCGTCGCACGGGCGGGAGCGCACGCGCCGAGCCTGGACTCCCGCGCAGCCCCAGAGGCCGTGTCGCGCGCCGAACGGCTCGAGACAATTGACGATTGCTGGGTCGCAGCACGCGACCTCGCCGAGGGGGACGCCGTCCGCACGATGTCCTCTCAAGGCGTCGCCGGCACGGCCACGATTACGAAGATCGGTAGCCGCCACGCGGTCATCCCCGTATACAACCTCACAGTCCGAGGCACGAGCCGCTACCTCGTCGGCGGGTGCGGGGTGGTGGTGCACAACAAGGGTGGCGAGGGGGCGGTCACGGCGTGGCCGCCGAACAACGGCTTCCACTACGGAATCGCATCAAGACGGTCGCTTCCCTCAGGGCACCTCATCGATCGATTCGGCCCGGAAAGCGGTCGATTTGCGTCGCCGGTTGGCACACCGTATGCCGCACGGTCGCTTCGCCCAGGTGTCGTGCCGCCATACCATCGCTACGAGGTCTTGAGGCCGATCGAGGTGTGGGAGGGAACCGCAACTCCCTGGTTCAATCAACCAGGTGGTGGTATTCAGTACGAGTTGCCGATGTCCGTCAGGCAGCTCGTCGAACGTGGCTGCCTGCGGGAGATCATCCCTTGAACACGACCGTGCTGGCTCAATTCCTCGACCGCCTCGGCGTCAACCCCGCGACCTACAGCCTTTCTCCAAGCGCTACGAGCGAAGGTATCGTCCTAAAGAGAACACCCCAGGGCTGGGAAGTTTCAGAGATAGAGCGTGGAGAGTCGCGACGGATTCGGCTTTGCAACGACGAGCGAGACGCATGCTGGACAGTCTTCAAGGCTTGCGTCGACTCACTCCTCTTCTGCGGGCGCCTCCGCCAGGGCGACGACCGCGGGGACCGGGATCCAAGCCCGCAGTTGGCGGCATCCACGAGTAGACCCCATCTTTACGTGACGCCAGAAAGGCTCCATCACGAGAATCTTGTGGTCCTACTCGATCGTCTGGGCATCCCGCATGACGATCTCCGCTTCGGGGACGAGCGTCCAACCTCGCGCTACTCGGCCTGCCAGTCCACAAGGGGATGGAGAGTTCAGGTACGCGACGCACGGCGGCCAGGCCTTGTCGCGACCCGAGTTCTTCCGAGCGAGGAGGAAGCGTGCTGGACCTTGGCGCGATGGATGATCGAGGACGTCACGGAGCAGGCCGCTCGTTGATTTACTAGAGCGTCGCCGCCGTCGGCCGCACCGG
>Ga0315906_10008999_pt1 | contig 11914 bp, 10 predicted proteins | sample LakEriMetagenome_4_FD_203526 | JGI IMG/M metagenome (GOLD analysis project Ga0315906, IMG submission 203526) | Freshwater fungal communities from buoy surface, Lake Erie, Ohio, United States - Buoy 2 MA122 | ecosystem: Environmental > Aquatic > Freshwater > Lake > Lake biofilm | place: USA... | reverse complement strand
CCCATCCCCACCAACGACGTTTGGATTCGCGACTACGGGCCTACCTTCTTGGTCAATCCAAAATCTAAAAAACTCGGAGCTGTCCGATGGATTTTCAACGCTTGGGGAAATAAATACCACCCCCACGATGACGATGCCAACGCATCGAAGCGAATCTGCGATGGTCTTGATTCCAAGGGGAAATGGCATTTTGACCCCCGGTCCAATACTGAACCGATCGCATCCTTCGGTTCCGATCTCGTCTGCGAAGGCGGAGCGTTGGAAACCGATGGAGAAGGAACCTTGCTATCGACCAGCAGTGCGGTCGTCACCGGTACAAGAAACCCCTACCGGAGCCACGAACAAATCGAAAGAGAGTTCAAGCGGATGCTCGGCATTGAGAAGGTACTCTGGATCGACGGCGGGGAATTGGCTGGTGATGACACCGATAGCCACATCGATCAGCTCGTGCGATTCGTCAGACCAACGGTCGTGCTGGCTGCGGTATCGTCGACCTCCGACGACTCCAACGCTCCGCACTTGGCCAAGCAATACCAGGTTCTGCGAGAATCGACCGATGCGAAAAATCGCGAACTGGAGATCATTCCCCTTCGGACTCCCCCACCGAGGATGGTCCAAGGTCGACGGGTTCCCGAGAGCTACTGCAATTACTACCTGGGAAATGGGATCGTCATCGTCCCGCAATTTGGCTATCGCAGCACCGATTCGGCCGCTTTGGGGATCCTTCAGGAACAATACCCGGACCGAGTGATCGTTCCGATCGATGCCTCAGATTTTATCATTGGGCTCGGTGCATTCCACTGCGCAACCCAACAGCAGCCTGCCGTCTAGCAGGTCCATCGGGCTACCGTCGTGCGTAAGCCGACGGTCAGCGACGTACGATGAGGTTTTCGACCCGTCTGTGAAGTGGCGGCAATCGATACGCACGGAGCTTCAAGTCCCCATCGAATCGGCGACCGAGTCAAATAACCCTCTTTTGACGCGGTGCTGACTGAGACTCGCTGCAAACCTGAGACTCACCGCAAAGGCGCAAAGGACGCGAAGGTAAACAGCCAGGGGAGGAAATGGAGGCTAGTGATTGATACCGGTTATACAACATCGAGCTTTCTTCCGAACGGATGACGCACACTCTGGATATTCGCTGAGTTCCTGACGCCTGACGCCTGACTTCACCGCGCTGGCGAACTGTCGTTGACTGATGGAGCGTTAGTCTTTCGGTGAACGCGAAGCGTTTGCAATCACAAGAAGCATAACAAACCAATTACGAAGAGAGCGAGAAGATTTGGAGCAATCACAAAAATGGTTAACAAAGCAAGGATCTTCTGCTCTACCGACCCTGCTCTGTTCCACCTATGTAATAGAATCGCGAAAACAGTCACCCAACAAACAAGTGAACCTATAAGCCAGGTAAACTTCTCGACGTTTGTCTCGCTTGATAGCAACCGTTCCAACGAAAGCCCACTAATTGCAAGCGCCGTCATGAGTACGACCATATGTGCTGGTGTACTGAGTTTATCAAGAAGCTGAATAAAGCCTGGCTTTGTTGATAAGGTGAATCGCTTGACATCTACCAATTCCAAGTTCCTCCAGTCCCCGCCCGTTTGCGCACCACAGTTCCGTCGATGTAGCTTGCATATACGTAGCGATACTTTGGCGTGCTCGCAGCGCCGCCGACTGGGTAGTCCGCGATCGTCTGCTGGTCCATCTGCACAAAGACCACCGAGCCACCCGTCCCGGATCGCGCGACTCGGCGTCCAAGCGCGTCGTACTGGAAATTCACGTCCGCCGTCCCGTTGGCATCGATGTCCGCTGACCGAAGCTTGTTGTCTGAATCCCAGTTGAGATTCATCGCGGTGGTGGCACCGGCGGGACGGAGGTTGACCGGGAGCGTGGTGATGTTTCCTTTGACGTCGGTCGCCACGTTTTGGCCACCGGCGGTCAGGAGTTCGTGCGTCGGGCCGTGCGTGCGATTCTGGGCGGTGCCGTTGGTCGTGACACTGGTCCAGTCCCCGACGGCGGTCAAGTTCCAGGATTGGGAGAGCAACGCAGGTCCGCTGGTCGCAGCGCGCGAGAAACCCGTAAGGCGATCTTCGTTGTCGTACGTTGTCCCGGCGGATGTGAACCCGTAGCCGCTCATGACCCCCGTGATCGACTCCGAGGTCTTGTTCTTGTTCGCGTCCCAGGTGTAGGCCATGTTGCAAAAGGTCGCTATGTGGAATGGATTCCTATAGAAACTACGTCATCCGCTTGCGCAGCTGAGCCTGTAGTTCAGTTGCTAACGTCTCAAGTTCGGTCCTCGATCTGGGGTGCAGCTCCTGGTCGGTCGACTGAGGTAGACTCAGTAAATTTTGCAACATGCGTATCTTGCCGAAAAGTTCGCCTTCCTCACGGCCTTTGATCTCGCCTTCCTCGCGGCCTTCGCGGCGAGCGGCGTTCAGGATCCATTGCTGGTCGCGGATGGCTTTTTCACGTGTATCGTACATGGCTTTGTCCTCGGTCTTCTTGGCAATCCGGTCAATCGAGTCGGTCGCCTTCTGGAACTCTGGCTGGGAGAACAAACTCCCAAGCGTCTGTGCATCGTACTGGTGGGCGTGCAACAACCAATACAGCCAACGGTCCAGCAGGCTAGCGGTCTCAAGCTCGCTCTCCTGGAGATTATACCACCCAAGCTCGAGCGTGTGAATTTCTAAAGTTTCCCCGAGCAAACGCCCCGAATCCTGATCCACCAGCCGAAACGCATGATGCACCTTAGGAGAATCGTCCCAAAGTTGACCCTCCAGCAGGCAGATCGAATAGACCGGCTTAAGTTTGGAATAATCGTCCCCGGCTTTGAGTTGACCTGCATAGACTTCACACCCGTAGAAAACGATCCGCTTGACAAGCCCTGAATGCGTCGACAACTGCATCTCGACATCGTAGATCGCACCCCGCTGGTCGACGGCACGAATGTCCAGGATCGACAGTTTGTCGTTTTGGAAATCCTGCAAGTTGTACGGGTTCTCGATCGTCACATCGACGATTGGAACCGGTAGCGTGAGGATCGCGTTGAGCAAGCTGATCAAAGCCACCTTGTTCTCGGGAGACCCAAACGTTTTTTTGAATGCGAAATCGTTGGTAGGACGGATACCAATCGGCTGCATCTGGCAATCTCCCTTCTTAGCCAAGAGATGTTTTCCGCGAACACATCGCTCCGATCTTCGGAGCAAGACCAATAATACCACAAACCTTTCCTCGTTTGGTACGATCCTTTGTGAGCTTGGTGCCTTGGCGCGAGCCCCTCTTTTGGCGTTCCCTCGTTGCTGCCCGGGTATCTTGGATCTCACCGCAAAGGCGCAAAGGACGCAAAGGGAAACAGCCAGGGTGGAAAATGGAGGCTAGTGATTGATACCAGGTATAGAGAATCAAGCTTTCTTCCAAACGGAAAGCTATTGGTGAGCTTTTTACGGCTTGGTCTTTTCTCTTCGAATCTGAGCGTGTGCATTGGCGGTTTTAGGATAAATCGCGATAGGAGAAGCTCCGCGCCCAGTGCGAAAAAATCGCTTGCGAAGCAGAAAAACGCTCGCTTCGATCACTCAAAAACGTCACAACTTCGGTGCATCGCGATGTTCAAAGCGGTCTTTAGAATCGTGCGCAGAGCAAAATCATCTAAGGGAAAACATTGGGGAAAGTTGCGAAACTGCAAAATCGCGAGCACTTCGATTCTGACGCCCACCACATCGCGTCCCTCTGACGCTTGATGCACTCCATTGCTACTCGCTGTCAACCGACCCTCCTCCGGCCAGGCCCATGGTCCCTCACCGCTCTGGCGGACTGTCGTTGACTCATGGAGCGTTAGTCTTTAGGTGAACGGTTACAATGCTATTCCTTAATATAGAACGAATATTTTTTTATTTGAGTTGGTAGACGACCGACAACTTCATCTTTTTCGTTCCACCCAACTAAGGCGACCTCCCGTGCTTGCACCCTCGAGAGTATCTCGATCAATTTGTCGTCGGTACTCGTTTCGGGACCATCTATTTTCTCGACATATCGTCGTCGAATCACTACGCGCGTTGCTCCACCATAGGTTGTCATCTCTTCCAATAAATCTCGAATATGACTGGTCGTATAGTTACCGTGCGGATTACTGAGACGCACCTCTGGCCAACCAAGGGGTGGCAGAAATTCCTCAAAAACGTCCTTGGGAAGCCAACCCCCAATAGCTCTCCAGCGTTCCTTTAAACCAACCATGTACCGGCCTCGCACAATTGCCAGCGAAGCTACTGCACATATTATGGTGAAAATCAATAACGTTCGCACTGAAAAGCGAGGAAGTTTCAATGGGCCGCTCTTTACAATCTGAATTTCAAGCAATATTTCGGATTCTTAGGGTTCGCCTCACAGCACTGAATCAAAACTCGTTCGCCTTCGGTTCAGTAGGAACAGTACCATTGTTAGCATGTCGCCAATAAAATGTACAGAAGTCTTCGTGCTCAAAGCATACCCGCTTTGACTTACCAAAACATACCACCGGATCTGACCACAGAGTGCAATTATATTCCTTACAGGAATCATAACGAAATGGCGTACAGCCATTACCAGGCATTCCATTGCTGATGGAGCCGGAGAGCCCACACGCCCCAGCGAGACATCGCAGTGACGTGTTGCTATTGCAACCAGTCGTACTTCTTGGGATTTTTATGCTGTTCCATGTCTTGGTTTTTTGCCGCAAGCATTCACAAACAGTGGTCGGGTATTGCCCAACAGGGCCAGTAAATTGTCCGGGGGGTTGATAAGCAGGTTCCTGCCAATCAAAGTTGTTCTCGCAACCTCCTGATCCATCGAGGCTTACAACGCGGCCTGCACCATCATCCAGGATCAGCCCACAATGCATCCCTTTATTACCGCAAAATGCCGAAAAGGGAGAATTGATTGGAAAACCGAAACATCTTACCTTGATATTGCAAGAACCCTGCCATGGCTGATCGGGAGGCTCATCGTAATCATCAGGAACGCAATCTGCTATCTGATATAAACCCTTCGGATCCATGGATATAAGAGCACGAGCTCGCACGTATTCATACAGAGAATTTGGACTTCCTTCATACCCAGTCGGATCCCTCCCCAAGAATCTCCCCGCATTCGGGCTCATCCATCGCGCCCTAAAGTGATGCAGTCCCAGCGTCGCATCCCATTCGCGACCGGTGAATGAATAGCGAAGTGAGAAGTTCGAAGTTTGAAGGACGCTGCCGGAGGCATCCAAGACCGTCGGTTGGCCGTAGACTGAGTATGCGTAACGCTCGGCGATGGCACTTGTGGATGTCGTTACAGCGGTGACGGAGTATTGATGGTTGCGATGGAAGTACACCAACGTTCCGCCGGTACCGTCGGTTTTGCGGACGACCGGTTCCTCGATGTAGCTCGCATAGACATAGCGATACGTTGGAGTACTCGCAGCACCGCCGACTGGGTAGTCTGCGATTGTCTGCTGGTCCATCTGCACAAACACAAAAGATCCACCAGTGCCTGTTCTAGCGACGCGACGTCCTAGGGCATCGTATTGGAAACTCACGTCCGCCGTCCCGTTGGCGTCGATGTCTGCCGATGCAAGCTTGTTATCGAAATCCCAGCTCATGAGCAGAGCTGTCGTGGCTCCAGCAGGACGTAGCGTGGCTGGAATCGATGTCATGTTTCCTCTGACATCCGTCACGACGCTCGATCCACCGGCCGTGAGCAGCTCGTGCGTTGGACCATGGGTTCGGTTCTGTGCGATGCCGTTGGTCGTCACGCTTGTCCAGTCTCCAACACTGGTCAGATTCCAGGACTGGTTGAACGTTCCGCTGGCGCGGGCATAGCCCGTCAGACGATCCTCAAAGTCGTAGGTGGTTCCCCGGGAAGTAAATCCATAGCCGCTCATCACGCCGGTGATCGACTCGGAGGTCTTGTTCTTGTTGGCATCCCAGGTGTAACTCAAGTCGACGAGGTGGGTACGACTATTCATGATTGAACCGTCGGGCTATGACGAGGGGCGGTTGCGAATCATTTCCTGGAGGAATTGGGCACGCTGCTGGAGTTCCTCAAGTGACTTGCCTCGAAGCTCTGCATCGGAACTGATCTGCAGTCGCAGTAGCTCTTCCAAAGTTCGAATCAACTCGATCCTGACACGGGCCTCACCGCGGGCCTCGCCCCGGGCCTCGCCGTCAATCTTTCCTTTCGCCTCGCCTTCTTCAAACGCTGTTTGGATGCGAGTGTTCTCGTCGAGTTCCCATTTCAGCCGTGCATCGTAGTGTCGGCGTTGGTCTGGCGTTCGTGAAATCATCTCAAGTACTCCTACGGCTCGTTTAAAAACGGGATCTGGCAATCGATCTAGCAACTCCTCGACGGTCGATCCTTCCGCTCGTCGAAAGAAGTACATCCATTGATCGCGCGGATCGGCAATCTTCTCATTATCGTCTAATGGAGAGTACTTGGGCAACTCCAGCAAGTGTATTTCTAGGCAATTTGTCAGTTCCAATCCACTGCGAGTGCGCAGTCGAAATTCGCTGTGGTACTCGGCCAATTGCGAAAAATGGACGCTGTTCAATATGCAAATCCCAATCGAAGGGCGAAGTTTCCGATAGCTGTCTCCTTCCCCAATCTGGTCGACCAACTGCGTCGCTGAGTAGTACGCCAATCGTTGAGCAAGCGAAGCGGGTTTAGTGCGCTGCACCTCGACGTTGAGCCTACGGTCCGCGTTGTCGATCGCCAGAATATCGAGGATCGACAGCTTATCCGCCTCGAACTCTTTCCAGACGATCGGATTGACAATCTCAACCGATACGATCGGCGCTGGCAGCCTTAGGATCGCATTCAAAAAGTGAATGGTGATGTCAGGGTACTCTGGGTTCCCCAGCAACAACTTGCACGCAAAATCGACCGTTGGGTCTATCTCGATGAGCATTCCGATCATCCCTCGCTTGTTGAACTGCGGCTCCACACAAACACCAGTGATTGTACACGATACGCGCCGAACCTGACTCGTTATTTGAATGGCTAACCGCTCGGGAATTGGCTGAATATAAACCCAGGTGAAATGGAGAGTTTTCCCTATCATCTAAGAGAAAACATTGGGGAAATCGCGAAAGAGAAAAATCGCGTGCACTTCGACTCTGACACTCACCACATCGCGTCACTCTGACGCGTGACGAACTCCCTGGTTGTTCCAAGGATTTCCTCTTCCTCCAGTCTCACGCCTCAAGCCTCCGGCCTGACTTCACCGCTCTGGCGGACTGTCGTTGACTGATGGAGGGTTAGTCTTTAGGTGGACTCTTCGAGCCACACTGACTTTCAATCGTCGAACTTTTCTCATTCAACTTCCCATACGAATCCTGCTAAAACCAAGCGGCGGCCTCCTGCCGCCGCCTCCCAAGTTCCATCCTCGACTCAAACGGTGCATGGCACGGACTGCCTAAGGGGGCCCGTACACAACCTCAGTTATTGGTTAGTATCAATACCGATTTTGTAACGAACAATTCTTTCCCACATGACGTCTTCAACGTCGAGTAATTTTTCACGAGGAATTTCTAAAGCTAAAAATTCCTCTATACTATGCCAACTATCTTCGAAATTTTTCAATACGAAGAAGAGTTCTGTATGCTTGTCTTGCAGACGGCAAGCTCCTATCCCAAAAATCCTCCGTTCGCCAAGGGGGATATTAAGCAATTTTGGGACGCCAGCCTGAAGATCAAACTGATACACAGAATCGTCATTCGTCCAAAGAAATAGAGACTCCCCTTGAAACACCACTTGAACCCAATGATTGACCATTGAAGGCAAGGAAATCCTGTGGCTGCCGCATCGCTCAAGCGTATTTAGATCCCACAAATCGACGTAATAGTCGCCGAGAGAACTATTCATTTGTTCCAAAATCGCGATCTTTCCGGTATGTCGAGAGAATCCCATTGAAACGTAACCCCCATTCCCTTGGTGTGGTGGTATCTCTAAGACAACTTTAGGCGGATCATCTTCTTTCTCAGCAGCCTCGTAAACTCTAACTACCGGATTGTCGTATAAAGCGCCGACAGCTAACCTGTGATTGTAGCTAAAGCATCGAAGTGCTAGTTGTTGGCCGTGAGTATCTAGAGATTGGGCAACAGCAATAGGAGTCTCCAACTGATCATTCTGCTGATTGGAACGGTAGAACTCTATTTGATCATAACCGTAATCATTTGCCCAGCTGGCGGGCGCTCTATCGAGAGGAACATGCGTAAGCACGGCGAAAGATCGGTCTTGATCAAAGAGATTCGACTCGAGGATGTCTGCTTTTTGCATCGATTGCAAACATCGTGCATTGACGCGACCTAAATCCTTGATCGATCGAATGCTGAAAGGATTGCCACATTCTACCAAGCTGCCGCCCAAACGCGACTTAATCCAAAATCTTGCTGTTGGCGAATCTGAAGTTGTTCGCCGAAAATTTGGTAGCTCCGATGGAATTACTAGTTGCGGAGAACTCTCATAGTCTCCTAACAGATAGCATCCAATCATTACAGCTTCGGTACTGGTTTCAATGTCTACCCAGTGAGCTTTGATAGAGCTCGACTGCTCTCGTGAAGGCTGACGGGATTTACAGGTTGTAAAAAGCGCTAATGCACCTATAAACATCAACACGAAATAGAAAAGCTGCCTTGGCCGTATGTTCGAATTGCTCAAAATGACGGGGACTGGATTCATTGTGCTGGACGAGAATAAGCAAATATCGGTGCATGGGACGTGCGACTATTGTTAAGCAGACTAACGCATCCCCAATGGCTTATGCAACTATGGAAAGTGCTCTTTACTGGAAGTTTCGAAAGAATCCTTAGGGAAGTTGTGGTTCGAACCAATGGTTTTCGAGTCCCTCACCGCTCTGGCGGACTGTCGTTGACTCATGGAGCGTTAGTCTTTAGGTCGACAAGATTGCACAAAACGGAATTCAGCAACGAATCCGTTGGCCAGCCAGTTCGTAGTCTTTCAATCGCCTCTGTATAGGAAAGAGAATCACCATCTTTCAAACTATAGGAAATTTCCGCGAGCACCAATACGTAGTCCAATAGCTTTGGTGACGCATACAAGCCCTTAATCTCAGTTTTACTCGACTCTAGATTCTCGGCCCCAGAGTAAAAATGAATAATCAAATTAACTTTTGCAACCTTTTCCAGAACGATTGCAACCTTTGGTTCTGTCAACACCGTCGGTGATAGCGCTGTATTGAGCTCCTCGACTAAGACCCGTAGACTCGCGTTTGGTTGCATGATCGGCGATCCCCCGTGGTCACTGATGTCGCTGGAGACCACGATTAAAAAAATCAGGAACGCACCGCTTCGATTAACGATCGGCAACGTCGCAGTTCAAACAGCCATCGAGTACGAGTACCGTTTCACTGAGTACCGTTTCACTGAGTACGAATACGACGAAATCCGATGCGATGCACGAACGCTCCATTATCGTCTAAAGGAGCGTACTTAGGCAACTCCAGCAAGTGTATTTCCAGGCGATTTGTGATTCCAAACCCACTGCGAGCTTGGCCTTTGCGATCTTGGCGCCTTGGCGAGAAATCCTCTTTTGGCGTTCCCTGGTAGCTGCCCGGGTTGCTGAGTCTCACCGCAAACCTGAGTCTCACCGCAAAGGCGCCAAGGACGCAAAGGGAGATAGCCATGCAAACAACTCGAAACGCGTGATGGATTGCAAGAAATCAGTGTCGAGCCGTTTTCACATCGTGCTCGAACCTACTCTCGCCAAAATGCAGCAGGATTTTCATTGCGATAAACCACCTGCATCTGAGGTGTCCGGTAGGTTGCTCCACCGGCTGCAAGCGACTCGACCCCACCGATGACCATTCCACTGGTCAATAATGTTCGCTCGACCGGATAAGGTGTTTTGCCCTCCAAAATCAGCGTTTCAATATGCCGAGCTAACGGATTGAAGAAATCCGCAGTCGTCGAACCATGCGTCGGCATCGGCAGATACATTTGGCAAGAAACGATCTGGCCATTATCGGATCGCAACCCCGCATAATTGAAGTCGCGAATCGGACACAAAAACATCGTGGTCCGGAACCCGTCGAGATGCTCTATGAAGTACGCAGTCGTGCCAGACATCACCTTCTTTCCCCACTCGTAGCTCACCGGGCCCGTCGGAAAGCCCCCTTCGACCGGCAAGTTGTGGGACCTTGTCATGGCTGCGACGAATAACTTCCTGGTATCCTCCCTCGTCGATTTGTCCATCTCGGCCCAAACCGCATCGCCCTGGAGGGCCGTGACCGACGCGATCCCTACCTCGCCCCCTCGACGCCGTTCGGACATGCATTGCGCGGTCTCCAATGCATGAAAGTCGTAACTGTCGACCCCACCATAACCCACACATACACTTTCCTTCAGCGGCGTGTCGATCGGCATGTCGATGGCCGGAAACCGCCAAGTCACCGGCAAAGAGGATCCGGCCAAGAACGGGAACTTCAGCCGCTTGGAATCCTCGACCATCTCGCGGCATTCGGACCATACCGTCGAGAGATGCTTGTCGTTAAACACCGGACAACTCTGACCGGTCTGCTCAAAGACTTTGACAATCTGTTTGAACCAATCATAGCGAGGATACCTGCGTTGCCCTTTTTCATTGGTAGGATAATCGCCGTGCTCGCCGATGAGGACCACGCCGTCGACGGCTAGCTTGGAGGTCCCAAGCGTCAACGCCTCGGCGATGCTCGTTACCCGATTGAGCTTGTACTTGTCGATCCGCTGTTGCGCTAAATCACCTTGCTTTTGCTCTTGCTCGATGTACACCGATGCGACATCAAAACGGGGTGCTTGCCACTGGCCGGCCCAGGTATAGCCCATGCAGTGGCGGTCGAGGAAATGCTGAGCATGGGAATGCTGAAAAACCACGGTCCCGAGGAACGCAATCCGCTTGCGCGCCTCCGTCGCTCCGAGACCCGTGGGAATCAGCTTGGTATGCGCACAAGCAACAGCGGCAGCAGAACCGGCAAGGAAAGTGCGGCGGGGGATCATCTCTGGAGACTCCATGATCAAGTGAAAAGGCGGGAAATGGCGTTACGTTTCGGAATCGTCAGGCCAAAAGAAATAAAGCGCAATCAATGGGAATAGCGGCAAGAGACTGATCAGAAACAGCCCGATGTCGTAGTTGCCCGTCTGGTCTTTGAGCCAACCGAACCAAGGCTGCGCATAGGAGGACATCAACCATCCCCCTGTCGCAGATACCGAGGTCACCTTGCCCTGATGCATCGGCGAGACGTCCTGGGCAAACGAATAGTAGATCGGAAAGATCGCCAAGGCACCGGCTCCTGATGCAAGCAGTATCCCGAGCATGGCGAATTGAAGCGGTTGAAGTTGAAAAAACATCTCGGCCTCCTGGCCCCATGTCTTGGGCGCCTGCTCTATGTATTGGCTTGCAACTGATGGGCCAATACGAGGGCCAACACGATGGTTTAGGAAAGGCACCGCGATGATCGTCGAAAACAACGAGACTCCCAAAAGCAACGAAAGGAGCCTTGAGGATTTGATCGACCATCCCTTGCGTGCCATCGTCAATGCGATCAGACCCGAAGCAAAGCAACCCAAGTCGGTAAAGATGTACCAAACGGAGTTGAAGATCAAGGTTTGGCGTTCGCTGAACCCATAGTTCTCCTGCATGATCAATGGCAACCAAGCTCGGACGACTTGCCACATCGTATTGATGCAGATGATCATCAGCAGGACGATCGCAAATTTCCGAGTGAAAACATCGTGCCACCAGGGGTGATTCGAATGCGTGGGTCCCTCTCCCGGATCGGTTTGGGGCACGATTGGTTGTACCAAGGCAAAGTCTTTATCCCGAACGACATAGAGCCATAGGAATACCCATAGGGCTCCGACAATCGCTATCCCCTGGAATCCCACTCGCCAACTCCCAGGTTCGGGAG
>Ga0315906_10008996_pt1 | contig 11916 bp, 9 predicted proteins | sample LakEriMetagenome_4_FD_203526 | JGI IMG/M metagenome (GOLD analysis project Ga0315906, IMG submission 203526) | Freshwater fungal communities from buoy surface, Lake Erie, Ohio, United States - Buoy 2 MA122 | ecosystem: Environmental > Aquatic > Freshwater > Lake > Lake biofilm | place: USA: Lake... | reverse complement strand
ACTTAGCCCGTCGTAAATTTCAGAAGACTGAAAAATATAGCCATACTCTTTGGCATGAGAAATAATATTTGCAAACAGATGTTCAGATGACATACTAAAATTTTGAAAGTGCGCAAATATAAACCATTTCCAAGTGGTGTAAGAGTCGGTTAGAATGAAAACTTAAACTCAATGCTCACTTTAATTTTAAATTTTGTCTATGACGATCGGCGTCCCTTTGGGTTTTCTTTTCCATATTTTTCCGGAAAGCTGAAGTTAAGTCTACCCCTGTCTGATTCGCCAGGCAAATCAACACCCATAGCACATCTGCCATTTCATCAGCAAGTTCTTTATTGCTTTCTGTTGGTTTAAAAGACTGCTCACCGTAAAGACGCACCATCAACCGAGAAAGTTCGCCAACCTCCTCCATCAGAATACCCAAATTAGTTAGCTCACCAAAATAACGGACTCCAACCGTTTTTATCCATTGATCTACCTGATCCTGCGCTTCACGTAAAGTGACGTCTCCATTGGAATCATGCTTCAGTTGCTCCATATTGTTATTATATTAATTTATTCCTTGTTTGCGCTGTCGATGAATATCGTAACCGGCCCGTCATTGATGAGTTGTACCTGCATATCTGCACCAAACAACCCTGATTGCACCTGCTTTCCTGTTATCTCAGATAAGCGACTAATCATTTGCTTATACAAAGGCACTGCTTTTTCCGGACGGGCAGCACGAATATATGAAGGCCTATTCCCTTTTGCCGTTGATGCCATTAAAGTGAATTGGCTTACGAGCAAGAGATCCCCTCCTATCTCTTTCAGAGATAAATTCATCACACCCTTCTCGTCATCAAAAATCCGCATCTGAGAAATTTTTCCGGCCAGCCATTCAAGATCACTCTCCTCATCCTTCTCTCCTATACCCAGCAAAACAAGCAAACCTTTATCAATAGATGAATATTGCTTCCCATCTATGATTACTGCTGCATTTTTAACCCGCTGAACCAATGCCCTCATGTTAAAGCGTGCTTTTTAAATTTATAAAATGCTAATTTACAGATCCTAAATATGATCTATGAGAAAAGATATTAGCAGCGAACTCACCTTTCAAACCGCAAGAAGCAGCGGAGCTGGTGGCCAGAATGTAAACAAAGTTGAAACCCTGGTTATTGCCGGCTGGGATTTAAATGCATCTCAGCTGGTGTCGGATAAAGAGAAAACAATGCTTGCCGCGAAACTTGCTAATCAGATTACTAAAGAAGGTTTATTAAAAGTAAGATGCAGCACTCATCGCACACAGCTTGCCAACAAAGAAGAAGCAATCAAAAAAATAAACCGACTGGTAACTCACGCGTTGACCATAAAGAAAGCAAGAATTGCAACAAAACCACACAAGGCATCGAAAGAAAAAAGAATAGAATCCAAAAAAAGAAACGCAGAAAAAAAAGCAAGCCGGCAAAAATGGCGTTCGAAAAATGAATGAGATGAGAACCTTGAATATTTCTTCTATGTCAATAATCAATTTTTACGCTTCTTCATCAATTCCTCCAGAAATTTTGCCTGAATATTAACTTCAGCTTTTTGTTTCTCTATCAGTTGTTTGTTTTCTGAAATATCCTGCTGTAACTTTTGTAATTTTTTCTCCAGCTGAACCCCCTCATCAGTTAAGGACTGAAGTTTTTTTTGAGCTCCCTTTAGTTTATCATCCTGCTCCTTAATTTCAACTTCGAGCGACTGTTTTTCAGCCCATACGGGAAACTGTTCTGTAAATTTTTTAACGGCTGCAGGAAGCCCATCAGAATCGTTTGGTGCTACATAATTATTGTTGCCTCTTGATACTGCCATATATACATCAGCAGATTCACTTTCCTTTCTGCCTTTTTTCTGTACCTTAAAAAGTATATCGTAGCTGTCCGGACCAATTTCAATTAATTTAACAGCCTTATATAATAACCCTCCTTTTTCCTGAGAAGGAGAATAACCCAACTTGCCCATCTCAATTTTAATCGCATCTTCTGTAATTTCCTGACTAAATGCAATTGAAATTTGAACAGCGGGAAACTTCTGCTTCTGCCACTCTATGTCAGTGAAATATTGAGCAAATGAGCCAATAACGGAAAACATGCAAATAAGTGTAAAAGAGAGATGCTTCATATGTTTTTTATTTTAATTGAATTGGTTAAATTTTATACCTGTTATTTTCGCTATTATTAAATTAAAATACTCCTTATAGATTTTTATTTTTTAAACTAAAAGCCGGGTTTCATAAAACTTTATCCACGCATTAAAAATGATAATAAACTTATGAATATTCACGAATATAGCTGAATTTTGAACCTGTAGCAACATCTTACAAAACAACAAATCAAATAAATTGAGCGGAATCAAAACATTAGCGAAACAGACTGTATGGTATGGAGCCAGCAATATATTCAGTCGATTCCTCAATTACCTTTTAACCCCGCTTCTAACCTCCGTTTTCATTTCAGCCGATTATGGCAAAATCTCAACTTTGTTTGCCTATGCCGCTTTTCTGAACATCATTTTTACATACGGGATGGAAACCGCCTACTTTCGTTTCATCCAACAACAGCCTGAAAAAAAAGTTTATAATACTGCATTCAGTTCCATCCTCATCTCGACACTAATCATCACTACTTTGTTCTGGGTATTGACTCCACAGATAGCATCCTTTCTTGAAATACCCGATCATCCTGAATTCATTAGATGGATGCTGCTCATTGTGGCATTTGATACACTTGCTGTTTTACCTTTTTCTAAACTCAGATACCAGGGCCGACCGGTAAAATTCGCGATTATCAAAACAGCGAATATCATGATCAACATTGGTCTTGTTCTGTTTTTTTTATACCTCTGCAAGAACAGCCCTGATTCTTCCTACTGGTCGGGTTTTTATGATAAGGAAATCGGAGTCGGCTATGTTATGATTGCCAACCTCGTTGCAAGCATCATCACATTGATATTACTTTTCGGAGAAATTGCAACATTCCGATGGGAACTAAACCCTTCTTTCTGGAAAACACTGATGAAATACAGCTGGCCCTTGCTTATTGTAGGTTTCGGTGGGATGGTCAATGAAATGATTGACAGGTTTATGCTACTCAAATTATACAACGGTACTTCACAGGAAGCCTTGTCTCAGATTGGCATTTACAGCGCAAACTACAAACTGGCAGTATTGATCGTAATCTTTATTCAGACATTTCGAATGGGTGCAGAACCCTTCTTCTTTAGCCAGTCATCCAGTGAAGAGGCGCCTAAAACCTATGCACGTATCTTGAAATTTTTTGTAATTGCCTGCTGCGGATGTTTTCTTGCCGTCACCCTTTTTCTTGATGTGTGGAAATATTTTATGGGAAACACGCATAAAGAATACTGGAGCGGACTGCTTATCGTTCCTGTTCTGATGTTATCAAAAATATTTCTTGGTATCTATTACAACCTTTCTGTATGGTATAAAGTCACAAATAAAAATCTTTATGGCGCCTGGATCACCATCACCGGTGTACTAGTAACAGTAATTGTAAATTATTTGCTGATCCCTGTATGGGGCTATTGGGCATGCGCACTTGCTACTGTTTGCTGCTACGGATGGATGATGATTGCTTCAGCCGTAACCGGACAGAAATTTTACCCTGTTCCCTATAACTGGGGAAAAATCACTCTTTATATTTTATGCAGCCTTACCTTATTTTTCTGTTACTTTCTCATTAGAAACAATACAGAAAATCTGCTGACGCTGCATCTCTCTTCAGCCGGCTTCATTCTTTTATTTTTAATCCTTGTTTTACGTACAGAAAGAAATGAACTGCGCAAAATGCCTTTTATAGGACGATATATTTAATGCTGTAAAAAAGGATTGTATTGCTTTTCATGACCAATGGTGGTTGAGGGCCCATGTCCGGAGTAAACAACTGTATCATCAGGAAGCTTAAACAATTCTTCCCTGATACTTTTTAATAAAAGATGATGATTGCCTCCCGGCAGATCTGTTCTACCAATACTTTCACGAAACAATACATCTCCTCCAATTAAAAATCCCTGTTCCCTGCAATAAAAACAAATATGTCCGGGTGAATGACCGGGTACAAATAAAATTTCAAGCCGATCTTCATCAAGCCCGACTTCCGTTCCCTCCTTTAAATCAATAAAATCTCCATCGTATTGATCAAACGGCAAGTTCCACATTAAACCGCTTGCCGGAGCAAGATCAAACACTTGTTGTTCTTTGGCATGACGCTGTAGTGTCAGCCCGTAAGTTTCATGTACCCACTTATTGCCAAATACATGATCGAGGTGGCAATGAGTATTGAGTAAAATAAGCGGTTTAATCTGATTGTCTTCTACGAAACGGGCAAAAATCTGCCTCTCTTCTTCAAAATAACAACCGGGATCTATGACAATTGCATGACCATGTTCGTTATATAGCACATATGTGTTTTCCTGAATGGGACTAAAGGTGAAAGCTTTTATCTGAAACATGGTATGAAAAGTTGTAATTTTATAAACCGTTTCGATGACATTTACGAACGGAACAACACGAAATTATGCGAATTAAAGGGAACCTTAGAATGCCCCTGCTGGCTTGTCTAATTTTATTCATACTATTCTTTCAAACCACATATGCACAGGTGAATATGGTTGAATACGGTAAAAATCGTGTGCAGCACAACCGCTTTCAGTGGAGCTACTACCAAAGTCCAAATTTCAATGTGCACTACTATCAGAACGGTCTGGAACTCGCGAAATTTGTTACCCAGTCAGCTGAAGAAGAATTATCGTCACTGGAAGATTTTATCGAATTCAGTGTGCAACGTAGAATGAATGTTGTACTTTATAATCACTACAACGATTACAAGCAGTCGAATATTGGTATTGGACTCGACTGGCCAAACAGCGGCGGCATCACCAAGTTGGTGAATAATAAAATGGTACTCTATTTCAACGGAGATCATCTCGACTTACGCAGACAAATCAGAGAAGGAATCGCCAAGGTTTTAGTTGAAACACTTTTATTCGGCGATGATCTCGGAGAATTTGCTCAAAATCAGGCCTTGCTCGACTTACCTAAATGGATGACAGATGGGTATATCAGTTATGCGGCTGAAAACTGGAATACAAAAAATGACAACTTGCTGAAAAGTGCAATGCTTGGTTATAGTTATAAAAATTTTTATCAGTTTGCTTTTGAACAATCTGCTCTTGCCGGACACGCTTTCTGGTATTATATAGAAGAGAAATACGGAAGGGAAAATGTAACTTATCTGCTCTATCTAAGTCGGATGTACAAAAATGTAAACAGGGCTACACAAACGATCTGTAAGAAAAAACTAAAAACGGTTTTAAAAGAATTCATCTCCTATAACCAAGACAAATACTACAAAGACATTCGCAGTCGCCGTGATGTACCGAGCGGCAGAGTAGCAGCCCCTGTTGAAATAAAAAAGAAGGACTACTTCCGTTTTCAGGCAAGCCCTCAAGCCAAATCTTCCACTTTTGCCGTTGTTGAATATCACAGAGGTGTTTCCCGAATTGTGCTTAATGAAAATTTCATTGCACGCAAAGTAATATGGCGTAGCGGCGTCAGAAATTTAGAAGAGAAGCCCAATCCAAATTATCCACTCATGGCCTGGGATCCCAAAGGCACACGTCTTTCAATTATCACTTGGGAGAAAGGAAAACTTTTACTTCGTGTTTATGATGTGCCCGGTAGAAAAATGATTATTAACGGACAGATTCTCCCGTTTGAACAAATCAATGATATGCAGCACATGCTGGATGCGCAGACATTATTATTAAGCGCAGTGAAAGGTGGCCAAAGCGATATCTATATTTATAAGATAGAAAAACAACTAACCGAACAAATTACGAATGATGTGTATGATGATCTTGATGCCTCATTTGTAGCATTCCCCAATAAAACCGGCATTCTTTTTTCAAGCAATCGCCCTGCTTCGCAAGCTCCTTCCGGCGATACCGTTCTTCCGAAAAACCGGTATAATGTATTCCTTGTCGATAACTGGAATAAATCTGAATTTAAGCAGATAACACAACTGAGTAACATCAAATATGGCAATGCGCGCTACCCCATGCAGTACAATGTAAACCACTTTACATTCGTTAGCGATGAAACAGGTATTGGTAACAGATGGGCAGGATTTTTTACCACACAAGCTGCAGGTGTAGATACCATCTATCAAATAGGCGAAGAAATATTACGCAACCCCGAGATCAAAGAGATTGATTCAACACTGAAATCATGGAACAGAACAGAACCCGACTCTGTTTACACCTTCAGAATTACTCAAGACAGTGCTTATACTTTCCCGATCACAAATTACCAGAGCAGCATACTGGAAACAAGAATTGCGGGTGACAAAGGAATGGTTACCGAAGTAAACAGACAAGGTCAGTTTAAATTTCTATATAAACTGAATGTAGATGAAAAGGTACTTCGTAAAAGAAATATCAATGCACGTCCTACTGAATACATCAAAAGAATAACCCGTCTCGAAAAAACAGCAGGAGCAGATAAAGAGCAGCGAACAGATTTGACCGACAGCATCAGCAATGAAGAAATACAGAAACCCATTTTCGAAACAGGATTTGAAGAAGACAGCACAAACATCAGTGCACAACCTATCAGCTCGGAAACTTCCAAACGGCAGGAAATCTATAGCAGAATGCGTCCTTTTCTTTATACTAGAAAATATTTTGTCGACAATGTGACAACTAATTTCCTTTCTAACAATGTTTTACTGATTAATCGTTTTCAACCATATAGTGGAGCAAGTGGTCCCGTTCAGTTAGGAAATAATAATTCACTGAACGCTATGACACGTATTGGTACAATGGAATTTCTGGAAGATTATAAATTCAGCGGCGGATTCAGAATCAATTACGGATTTGAAGACAAAGAAGTCTTTATGCGATTCGATAATTTGAGAAGAAGGCTCGACTGGGGAGCAACCTACTACAGAATGACACAGTCGATTGGTTTAATCAGCGGAGGTGGCGCTTTTCAGGCAAAACAGTTAACCAATCTTTATCAAGGTACAGTATCATATCCTTTCAATGAAGTGCAAAGCATTCGTGTGAATGCCGGTATTCGCAGAGATGAATATATCGTAAAAAATGACGACCTTATTCCGGGTTCACTCACAGAACCATCCCGTTTTGAAAACTTCATCATGGCAAGAGCAGAAGTGGTACACGATAACTCAATAGCTCCTGCTGCCAATATCTGGAAAGGGTTAAGAATGAAAGGTTGGTTTGAATTATTCAGCAGAGCCGGAGGAAATTTCAAAGGGTCGGGGCGTGACACTTCGGGTACTTTTACATTCAATGTCGGATTTGATGTGAGGCATTATCTTCAGATCTACAGAAATATTATCTGGGCTGTAAGAGGTGCCAGCGATTTTTCTTGGGGCAACAATAAACTTATCTATTATCTCGGAGGTACAGATGGATGGTTGATGCTCGGTAACAACCAGGTGGTTAGAAACGGAGTTCAAAAAGAACGTTATTTCAATACAACCAACAGACCTGCTCCTGATCAATCTTATGTGTATGAATCTCTAGCGGTCAACCTGAGAGGCTTTACACAAAACGTGGCAAACGGAAATAACGCAATGGTGATCAACAGTGAAATAAGAGTTCCTGTGTTCACAACTTTTTTCAATAAGCCCATCAACAATGCATTTCTTAGAAATTTCCAGTTAGTTCAATTTGTAGATCTTGGTGCAGCATGGAACGGACGATTCAACAAGTTTGGCAGACCTGAAGTAACTTACAATGAACCCGGCAGTCCGCTTACTGTTGTGGTAAAAGCTCCCGGTATTGGACCATTCATAGGCAGTTATGGGTTTGGTGCAAGAAGTACATTACTTGGTTATTTCATTCGCTTTGATGCAGGCTGGCCTATGAGCGGCTTCTTCAACCAGCAACCAAAGTTTCACGTTTCACTGGGATTCGACTTTTAACTTCAATTAATATTAATCAATACCCGATTTTACAAAAAAGGAATAACACCCAGAATATTTTTAAACAGACGGAAGATGTTTATGAGGAAGATTTTATTGGTGTTTTTACTGTTTTGTTCAGAGAGTACTCTTTGTGCTCAGGATAAAATCATAAAGGGAACGATCAAAGATGGGCATTCTGATGAACCTATTCCTTTTGCATCAATCCGTTTACCAAGAATAAAATCTGGCATCCTTGCCGATTCCTCCGGCTCTTTCTTATTTAAAATTTCAGGTCTGCAAAAAAGCGACTCCCTGTTAATTCAATATATTGGATTCTCAACACAATCAGTTGCAATCCCGGAAAGCTTTTCAGACACAATTGATCTAAATATCAAACTAGAACGCAGCAGTTTCGAAAAAACGGTTGTGATTAAATCAAAATATGGTAAAGGATGGATTTTGTGGAGAAAGATAGTTAAACATAAATCCGATAACGATCGTTACAGATTTGAAAATTTTGGGTATGAATTGTACAATAAACTAGAAATTGATATCAACCGAATCAATACAGATAAATTTAAAAGCTTTCGTATTCTTAAACCTTTTGGTGCCGTAATTGAAAAAACTGTCGATAGCACAAGTGAAGAAAAACCTTTTTTACCCGTCTTTCTTACTGAAACACTCTCCGATTATTACTACCAAAAAGACCCTTTGAGAAGAAGAGAAGAAATAAAAGCAAGTAAAACTTCCGGTATTAAAAATGAAAGTGTACAAAAATTACTTGGAGGAATGGACCAGGTGGTCAATGCCTACAATAATTTTATCCTTGTCTTCGATAAACGGTTTATCAGTCCGCTCGCCGATAACGGAGATGCTTTTTATCATTATCGCCTAACAGATACTCAATATATCGGAGGAAAAAGATTCTTTCATCTTGTTTTCGCTCCTAAACACAAAGGTGAAAATACGTTTGAAGGCGACTGCTGGATTCATGACTCAACCTTTGCCGTTCAAAAAATTAACCTGCGTTTGTCACAGGATGCCAATATCAACTATGTTGAAAAGCTGAGTATGGTACAGGAATACCGCATGCTGAGTGACAGCCTTTGGTTTTTATCGAAAGATAAATTCATTGTAGATATTGCTCCGGTAGGGAAAGAAAAATTTGGAGTTACAGGCAGAAAGACAACAACATACAGAAATGTGAAAATCAATACCGGAGAAGTATGGGAAGCTCTGCGAAAAAATAAAAAACTCGAAGAAACTATTTTAATCAGCGGCGCTTCAGATCAGGATGAAAACTACTGGAAAGAGACACGACATGAAGAACTCGATAAAAACGAGAAAGCAATTTATGCGATGATTGATACACTGCAGAAAATGCCCCTGTTTAAAAAATACAGTCAGACTGCACAGTTTCTTGCTACGGGATACAAACCATTAGGAAAACTTGAATACGGACCCTGGTTTAATGTGATGAGTGCAAATGTGGTGGAAGGATTTCGTACAAGGCTCGACTTAGGTACCAGTACAGAATTCAGTAAGAAATGGTGGTTACGCGGTTATCTTGCTTACGGCACCCTCGATCGTAAATTCAAAGGCCGAGCTGAAGTCACCTATCTGTTTCGCAAAAACCCACGTACGCGTCTGTATGCAACATATGCCAACGACTATGATAACGGACAAGTTTACTACGACGAGGTAGGTACAGATAACATCTTCATGCTTGCCGCAAGAAAATCGGAAGTGCCAATTAAGTTTTTAAAAGTCGAACAACAAAGAATTGATTTTCTTCATGAAACTAATAGCGGTTTTTCTTTTGAACTAAGCACTGCACGCAGACAGTTTACGCCTATCAGAGCATTGCCCGATAAATCTATATTTGGTACTGGTAAAGGAGAGCCACTCAACAACTTTGAAGTTTCTGCCAAAATACGATTTGCATATCTGGAACGTTTTCTCGAAGGCTCTTTTCTCAGAACAAGTCTCGGAAGTCCCTACCCTATTACGGAAATTAAATACACAAAAGGCATCTCAGGAATATTAAGAAGTAACTATGACTACCATAAACTCACTGCGTCCGTACACGATTACCAAAAGGTTTCACATTACGGAGAATTGTATTACAATATTTACGGAGGGAAAATATGGGGGACCTTGCCTTTCATGTTGCTGGAAATGCATCCGGGTAATGAAATATATTACTACAACAAATATGCATTCAACCTGATGAATCGTTTTGAATTTCTGAGTGATGAATTTGCAGGTATTAACCTTGAGCATAATATCGGAAACGGAATTTTTCGATTTATTTCTCCCACACGCAAATTGAAACTCCGTCAGTTCTGGACAGCGAAAGTATTATGGGGACAGTTAAATAATGACAATCGTGCCTTAAACCAGGTTGGAACAATTTTTAGAGATGGACATCGATTTGAAACACTTAATGATCGTACTTACATGGAACTTGGTACGGGTGTTGATAATATACTCCGTCTGTTACGAATTGATTTTGTGTGGAGAGTACTTCCGCAGCCACTTCCTGTAGAGTCTTTCAAACGATTTGGAATTTTCGGAAGTTTTCGATTACAGTTTTGATTAAATTTCACTCAACACTTCAACGACCACACCACAAGCTTCTTTAATTTCTTCTTCAGAAATAGTAAGCGGTGGCGCTATGCGCATATAGTTAGACGCAAACAAAAACCAGTCGGTCAATACTCCTTTTGCTATACACTGATCAATCACCATTTTACATTTTTCAAACGTTTCAAATTCAAGCGCCATCATTAAGCCACGTGAACGAATGGATAGAATTGATGGATGCTGAAGCATTGAGCGAAATAATATTTCTTTCTCTTGTACTTTTTGAATCAACTCTTCTTCCAGTAATACTTCCATAGCTGCTATACCTGCCGCACAACAAACAGGATGACCTCCAAATGTTGTGATATGCCCGAGAACCGGCTGATGTGTCAGTTTTTTCATCAAGTTCTGATTGGCAATAAAAGCACCTAAAGGCATCCCGCCTCCTAATGCTTTTCCAAGAAGTAGAACATCCGGAACAACATCAATTTGTTCAAAGGCCCACATCGTTCCATTTCGCCCAAACCCACATTGTATTTCATCAAGTATAAGTAAGGCTCCGGTTTGTGTACATTTTTCTCTCAATGCTTTCATCCAGGATCTTAATGGAGCATTTACACCCGACTCTGCCTGAATGGTTTCAGCCACAACACAGGCAGTATGTTCATCAATCAAGTCTATTGATTCAGTTTTATTATATTCTGCGTGGATGATGCCCGGCAATAGCGGACGAAAAGCATTTTTAAACGTTTCATCTCCCATGATGCTTAAAGCACCCTGCGTGCTGCCGTGATAGCTTTTATTGAAAGCAAGGATGTTGGTTCTTCCGGTTACTCGCTTTGCTAACTTCATCGCACCTTCAGTGGCTTCTGTACCGGAATTGGTAAAATAGACACTGTTTAAAGAAGCAGGAAGATGTTTGGTGAGCAGCTCCGCATATTGTACCTGCGGCGACTGAATTAATTCACCATAAACCATCAGGTGCAAATAACGATCGAGCTGTTGGTGTATTGCCTGAATGACCTTCGGATGCCGATGACCTGTCTGGCTTACACTTATACCTGCAATTAAATCAAGATATTTTTCCCCTGAAGCATCCCATAAACAACAACCTTCAGCTTTCACGATTTCCAGTGCAAGCGGAGCAGGAGATGTTTGAGCCACATGTTGAAAAAACAATTCTCTTTGCGTCATCGTATATGGACAGATAAAAAGTAAAATTAAAGGATAATTCCACGGAGAAATTGAGATATTTGTCGGAAGGCAAAAATTAAATCATGGCACTGATCTTACCGGTAGAAGATAAACAACCTGCTTTCGGCAGCAATTGCTTCCTGGCTCCCAACTCAACCATAGT
>Ga0315906_10008993_pt1 | contig 11916 bp, 9 predicted proteins | sample LakEriMetagenome_4_FD_203526 | JGI IMG/M metagenome (GOLD analysis project Ga0315906, IMG submission 203526) | Freshwater fungal communities from buoy surface, Lake Erie, Ohio, United States - Buoy 2 MA122 | ecosystem: Environmental > Aquatic > Freshwater > Lake > Lake biofilm | place: USA: Lake... | reverse complement strand
AGGAGTGTCTGGCGCACGGTGCGCACTTCGCCGCGACCGCCGCAGCCGTCACAACTCTTCGTTCCAGAGCCCTTCGCCGCGCCGCTGCCGCTGCACGTCTCACATGCAACGCGCATATCTAGATTGACTTCGCGAGAGCCGCCGCGAATCGACTCGGCGAAGCTCACCTTCATGTCAAAGCGAAGATCATCACCGGGTGGCGGACCAGTGCGCCGCGCTCCACGCGCCGCGCCGCCAAAGAAGCCTTCAAAGAGATCCTCGACGGAACCAAAGTCACCGCCACCAGGGAAGCCGCCCGCGAAGCCACCGCCAGCACCACCAGGGAACCCGCCGCGCCCACCCGCACCTGGGCCACCAGCACCACCGCCAACCCCCGCCTCGCCGAAGCGGTCGTAGCGTGCTCGCTGCTCGGTGTCAGAGAGCACCTGATACGCGTCGTTCAGCTCCTTGAACTTCACCGCGGCATCTGGCGCCTTGGAGACGTCTGGGTGGTGTTTCTGCGCCGCCTTTCTAAAGGCTTTCTTGATGTCGTCGGCGCTCGCCGTCTTCGGCACTCCCAAGATCGAATAGAAATCGCGGGCCATTGCGCGCCTACTTCAGGAGCAGCTTGCCGAGTCGGCTCACTGCGTGTCGATATCCAAGGAACCCAACGAGTGAGAGGAAGCCGATGTCCACGAGCATCAAGAGGTTTAGATCGCCAAAAATGAGTGAGCGGACCAGATGCGTCCCCCGCGTCAGTGGCGAGAGCTCCACGATATATCGAAGGGCACCGGGGTAGATCTCCACCGGATAGAAGGTGGCGGAGAAAAGGAAGAGCGGCGTGAGGATGATGAAGATGAAGTCGAAGTCCTTCCACGAGCGCATGTGGGTGGTGATCGCAAAGCCGGCCGCCCCGAACGCAAAGCCGATGAAGACCACGGCCACAGGCACGAAGAGCGCGAGTGGCGACGCGACGAGGCCGAAGGCGAGCATCACGGCGAGGAAGGCGATGGAGTAGATCACGCCGCGCAGGTTGGACCAGAGCAGCTCGCCTACTGCAAGGTCGCCAATCGAAACAGGTGTGGTCAGGATGGCGTCATAGACCTTCGCGTACTTCAACTTGTAGAAGACGTTGAAGGTGGAGTCGAAGATTGCGCCGTTCATCGCAGAGCTGGCGAGCAGTGCAGGCGCCACAAATGCGGCGTACGGCACCTCCAACCCGTTGTAGGTGAGCGTGCCGATCACGCCACCCACACCGAAGCCGATGCCGAGCAAGAAGAAGAGCGGCTCAAAGAAGCCCGTGACGATCATCAGCCACTGGCGTCGATAGACGCGCACGTTTCGCTCAAAGACGGCGAAGGCGCGCGGGGCGAGGGCTGCGATCACTTCAGCATCCTTCGGCGGAAGAGGATGGACGCAACCACGGTGCCGCCAACGGCCCACGCCACAAGGATCAGCGCGTGCGCCAGCGCGTTCGGCGTCTCCACGCCGAGTGCAAGGCCGCGAGAGAGTGCGACCCCGTGTGCGAGCGGGGTGCACCACGAAATGAACTGCGCCCAATCAGGGAGGTTCTCAATCGGGAAGTAGGTCCCCGAGAAGAAGGTGAGCGGCGTGATCACGAGGCGGAAGATGACCGCGAAGCCCTGATCCGTCTTCTGTGTCACCGAGTAGGCGGTCATTGGAGCGGCAAACGCGAGTCCCGTCAAGGTGGAGACACCGATCATCGCGAGCGCGCCCTGCGCACTCGTTGCGATCCCGGCAAAGAAGAGCACGCCAGCAAAGAAGGCGGCGGCGAACGCAACCTTTCCGCCGATGAATGCGATGGCGCCGACGATGATATCCGTTGGCTTGAGCGGGGTTGCCACCATGGCGTGATAGATGCGCACCCACATGATGCGTCCAAGGATCGGCCACGCCGCTTCGCCGGTACCAAACTGCATCGCCTGGCTCGCCATCAGCGCGGGTGCAATGTACGCCACGTAGCTGACGCCGCCAGTGATCTCTGCGGCGCGGTCACCTACCAGCACCCCAAGGCCGATGCCGAGCCCTGCAAGGACAACGAGCGGCTCAATAAAACCGGAGAAGACCGAGCCCGTCCACTCTCTGCGGAAGACGGAGATCATGTAGTACGTGACGTGGCGCCACCTGGTCGGGTGCGGGAGGTAGGCGCCAATCCTTGAGAAGAGACCGCGTGATCGTCGCGGCGCGACCTGCGCCGCGCTCACTCGTCGAGGCTCCGGCCGGTGAGTCGAAGGAAGACGTCCTCGAGGCTTGAGCGTCGCACCAGCCAGCTCTCGGGGGTGAGGCCGTGGGCGAGCGCACGAGCGTGTGCCGCCTCGCCGTTTTCGCAACCAATAATGACGCGCTCAGCGAGTCGCTCGTAGCGATCGCCAATCCCTTCCAGCGCCGCCTTGCTGATCGCGCTCGTCCCGTCTGGGAAGCGCAGCTCAAGCACTTCGCGAGAGGCGTGTTGCTCAATCAGCTGTCGCGGCGAACCTTCGGCAACAATCTTCGCCTGGTCCATCACCACAAGTCGATCGCAGAGCTGTTCCGCTTCGTCCATATAGTGCGTGGTTAGAACGATTGTGGTGCCCGCGCGCTTGAGTCGCTGCAGTGCATCCCAGAGCAGGTGTCGCGCCTGTGGGTCAAGACCCGTGGTCGGCTCATCCAACATCAAGACGCGTGGCGCATTGATCAGCGAACGCGCAATAGAGAGTCGTCGCTTCATGCCACCGGAGAGCGGCTCCACCTGATCCTTTGCGCGATCGGACAACTGGAATAGTTCAAGCAGCTGATCGGCACGTTCGGCAATCTCCTTGTGGGCAATACCGAAGAAGCGACCGAAGACGAGAAGGTTCTCGCGCACCGTCAACTCTTGGTCAAGGGTCTCCTGCTGGTGCACCACACCTATTTGGCCGCGGATGCGCGGGCCGTCAGTATCTGGATCGCTCCCCAAGATGCTGAGTGCTCCCGCAGTGCGCGGCGAGACGCCCGCGATCATGCGCATCGTCGTCGTCTTCCCCGCCCCATTCGGGCCGAGGAAGCCGAAGAACTCGCCGTCGCGGACGTCAAAATTAATGGCGTCCACCGCCGTCCGCTCCCCGAAGGTCTTTGTCAGACCTCGGGCGCGGATCAGCGCGGTGGCGTTCGAAGTTGAGAGGTTCATCTGGGAGAGATTAAACCTCCTGCGCTTCGCCCTCGATTGTCTCCTCGCCGGCGGTCTTCTCGGACGCCCCTTCGGCGCCGTCAGGCGTGCCGGCCTGCTGGTTTTGAGCGTAGGCGGCGGTGCCGATCTCGGTCATCAGCTTCGCCAGGGCCTCGGCCTTCTCCTTGATTGGGTCGAGCGACTCGCCCTTCAGCGCCTCGCGAACCTCACCAATGAGTGTCTCGGCCTGCGCCTTCTTCTCCGCATCCACCTTGTCGCCAAGGTCGGCGAGCGTCTTCTCGGCCTGGAAGGCGAGTGCCTCCGTCTGGTTACGGAAGTCCACCGCTTCGCGGCGGGCCTTGTCCTCAGACTCGTGCTCCTTCGCCTCGCGGACCATGCGGTCCACATCATCCTTCCCGAGCATCGAGCTGCCGGTGATGCGCACCTGCTGCTCCTTCCCGGTGGCGCGATCCTTCGCCTTCACATCGAGGATTCCGTTCGCATCAATGTCGAACGTCACCTCAATCTGCGGCACGCCGCGTGGCGCGGAAGGGATCCCGTCAAGGATGAACTTCCCGAGCGTCTTGTTATCCGTTGCGAACTCGCGCTCGCCCTGCAGCACGTGGATCTCCACCTGCGGCTGGTTGTCTGACGCCGTTGAGAAGGTCTGGCTCTTTGACGTTGGGATCGTGGTGTTCCGCTCAATGAGCTTCGTCATCACGCCACCCAGCGTCTCAATGCCGAGCGAGAGTGGTGTCACGTCCAGGAGCAGCACATCCTTGACGTCGCCCGCGAGGACGCCGCCCTGAATCGCCGCGCCGATCGCGACCACTTCGTCCGGGTTCACACCCTTGGATGGCTCCTTGCCACCGAAGAGCGCCTTCACCGCCTCGACCACCGCAGGCATGCGCGTCATTCCGCCAACCAGAACGACTTCGTCGATCTCGGATGGCTTGAGGCCCGCATCCTTCAGCGCGGCGAGTACTGGTGCCTTCGTCTTCTCAATGAGATCTGCAACGAGTGACTCGAGCTTCGCCTTCGTCAACGTCACCACCACGTGCTTTGGGCCCGTGGCGTCTGCCGTGATGTACGGCAGGTTGATCTCGGTCTGGCCGGTGCCAGAGAGCTCGATCTTCGCCTTCTCCGCAGCCTCCTTCAGGCGCTGAAGCGCCTGCTGGTCCTTGGAGAGGTCGATCCCCTGGTCCTTCTTGAACTCGGCGAGCAACCAGTCAATGATGCGCTGGTCAAAGTCGTCGCCGCCAAGGTGCGTGTCGCCGTTTGACGACTTCACCTCAAAGACGCCGTCGCCCAACTCCAAGATGGAGATGTCGAACGTGCCGCCGCCTAGGTCATAGACGGCGATCTTCTCTTCCTTCTTCTTATCAAGGCCGTAGGCGAGCGCCGCCGCCGTTGGCTCATTGATGATGCGCTTCACGTCGAGACCAGCAATGCGGCCGGCATCCTTTGTTGCCTGTCGCTGCGTGTCGTCGAAGTACGCCGGGACGGTGATTACCGCTTCGGTGATCTTCTCGCCAAGGAAGGCTTCGGCGTCCGCCTTTAGTTTCTGCAAGATCATTGCGGAAACTTCCTGTGGTGAATACGACTCACCAGAGTCGAGCTTCACCTTGACCCCGTCGCTCTTCCCATCTTTCTCGACAGCGTAAGGAACGAGTCCCTTTGTCTTGTTCACCTCTGAGTCGTCAAATCGTCGACCCATGAAGCGCTTGATGCTGAAGACGGTGTTCTTCGGATTTGTCACGGCCTGGCGCTTTGCGAGTTGCCCCACCACGCGCTCTCCACCCTTCACAAATCCAACCACCGATGGAACGGTGCGTCCACCTTCAGATGAACTGATGACGGTTGGCTCGCCACCAACCATTGCCGCTACGACGCTGTTCGTGGTCCCTAGATCGATTCCAATAATCTTTCCCATTCGTTTGCTCCTTTCACTCTTTGGTTTCTAACGTTCACATCACATAGGGTGCGATTTAGTCGGCCGCAACTGAGACGACCGCTGGGCGAAGGATTCGATCACGAATCTTCCAGCCCTTGCGGTGCTCTTGAAGCACCTCTCCCGGCGGCTTGCCGCTCGACGGCACCTGTGCAACCGCTTCGTGTTCGCGTGGATCAAATGGCTGGCCGATCGATTCATACGGTCGCGCCGCCTCGCTCTCCATCACGGCGAGAAGCTTGCGATGGATCGCGGCGATCCCCTCAGCCCACGGCTCGCTCTTCAGCCCTTCTGGGAGTGAGACGAGGGCGCGGTCAAGGTCGTCCACCACGGCGAGCGTCTTCAGGAGGAGTGCCTCACTTGCGAGTCCCGCCTCGCGCTCCCGCTCTTCGGCGGTGCGGCGACGGAAGTTGGCGAAATCGGCAGCGGTCCGCTGGTGTGCGGCGATCTGCTCATCGCGCTCCAACAGGGCAGCCTCAAGGGGGCTATGAGCCGGCTCTGAGGCGGCCTGATCAGTGCCCGCCGCTTCAGCTGGCTCCTCGCGCTCCTTGGTGCTCCAGGTTCGTCCTGCCATCGTGCTCTCCTTCGTGTTCGTGCGGGGCCCAGCCCCGCCTCTCGCACAAGTTAGCACTCTCTTGATGCGAGTGCTAACTCCCTTCGGGGAGAATACGACGGGCGGCAGCGGGCGTCAAGGGGGAAGAAATCTGGGGCTTGCGCGGGCCGCGCGCGCCGAGCGGGTTAAGGGGCTACGGGGCTACGCGGCGTGGAAGCGGCCGACCAGCTCCGAGAGGAGGGTGGCCACGTAGCGCACCGTCCCCACCGCTCGGGGGTACGGCATCCGGGTTGGGCCGAGCACCCCCACCACGCCGAGTGCGCGACCGGGGATTCCGTAGGGGGCGAGGACGAGCGAGACGCCGTGCATTTCGGTCGGCGCGTTCTCACTGCCGATGAAGAGTTGCACGCTGTTCCCTTGGGAGACCTCGCGCACCAGTTGGCCGAGGTAACCGCGACCTTCGAGCGCGGTGAAGACGTTGCGGAGTCTCGCGCTGTCGGCGAACTCAGGCGCCTCCATCACGTTGAGGAGGCCGTCGCTAAAGACCTGCTCGACCGAGGCGGCGTCAGCCTCGCGCAGTTGCTTGGCGAGTCGCTCCATCACGCTGCGCGTGACGGCGCGGAGTGGGGTGGCTTCGGCGAGCGCGCCTGCACGCGCCTCAATCTGGTCCGCCGTGCAGCCGATCAGACTTGCGTTCAGCCGGCTGGCGATACTCGTGAGCTGATCCTGATCAACGCCCTCCGGGAGCGGGAGGAGCGTGGGGCGAACGCTGCCGTCACTCACCACGGCAACAAGGGTGGCAAGGCGATCGGCGCTGCTCACCAGGTCAACGTGGCGGAGACTGGCAGAGGTCGGGCGCATCGGCGTGGCGAGTCCAGCAACGCGCGTTGAGTGCGCCAACGTGCTCGCCGCAATGCGGAACCACTGATCGGCCCCGCCTTCCGCCTGGCCGAACTGGTGGCGGATCATCAGCCGATCCACCTCCGTCACCTCGTCGGGGACGGCGATCTCCACCGCATAGGTTCGATACCCTTGGTCCGTTGGGATTCGCCCGGCCGAGGTGTGCGGTTGGGCGACGAGGCCGAGCTCCTCAAGTTCGGCGAGGACTCCTCGAACCGTGGCTGAAGAGACGCCGAGTCGGTAGCTGTCGGCAATGGAGGCGGAGCCAACGGGGAGGGCGGTACGAATGTGCTCCTCCACCAAGGCGCGGAGGATCAGGCGGGCGCGGTCGTCGAGGAGCCCCGTCCTTCGCTGCCTTCGCACTCGCCTACCCCCTTCATGCTGGCACTCAGAACCCTTCGAGTGCCAAGATCAGTCTATGGCTTGTGGGTACTTCTGGTCAAAGTCGTAAACTCACGGCATGCCCAACGACTCTAACTTCGCGATTCAGACCCAGGCACTCTCAAAGCACTACGGCCGCAACGGCGAGATCAAGGCACTCCAGACGCTCAGCCTTGAGATCCGCCAGGGCGAACTCTTCGGCTTCCTCGGCCCAAACGGCGCTGGGAAGAGCACGGCAATCCGAACGCTGCTCGGCTTCCTGCACCCCACGAGTGGATCCGCGAGCGTGCTCGGCCTTGATGTCGTGAAGGATTCAGTGGCGATTCGCCGCCGCGTCGGTTATCTCCCGTCTGGCTTCGCCGTCTACGACTATATGAGCGGTCGGGAGTACCTCGATCACATGCGTGCGCTCAGCGGTCGACCTTCACTCCTGCGGCATCGCATCATGGAGGCACTTGAGTTGAGCGACACCATCTTGAAGCGACCGGTGCGCGACTACAGCCGTGGCATGCGCCAAAAGATTGGCGTCGTTCAGGCAATGGAGACGGATCCTGAACTCTTGATTCTCGACGAACCATCTGAGGGTCTTGACCCACTGATGCAGCGATCGCTTCAAGAGCTGCTCCTCGAGCGCGTTGGGCTCGGCCGCACTGTCTTCTTTAGCAGCCACCTGATCAGTGAAGTTGAACGCATCTGCAGCCGCGTGGCAATCGTTCGCGGCGGTCAGCTCGTTGCGCTAGAAAGCGTGGAGTCGCTGGTGCGATTCCGCCGGCGTCGCATTGAAGCGCTCGTGGCGCGGAAGCCACTTCGGCTTACCGCTACCGCGGGGATCAGCAACCTGAAGATCACCTCTGAAGGGAAGACGGGCGTTCGCATCAGTTGCGATGCAGAGGCGGCGGCGATCCCAAACTTCATCAAGCGACTGCAGTCTGCAGGGCTGCGCGACCTGCTCGTTGAGGCGGCAAGCCTTGAGGAGGCGTTCATGTCCTACTACGGCAGCAGCACCCGCAACACCGTGCAGATGGCGCCCGAAGTTGCGACGCCGCTTAGCCGTACCCGTCGCGCTCCAGCAAAGCGAACGACCACAACGCGTAAGGTCACCAAGCGTCCGGTAGCGAAGCGTCCCACAGCGAAGCGGAAGAGCTCGCGATGATCAACCTTGTTCTCCTTCAGCGCCTCGTTCGTGGACACCGCATTCGCCTGCTCGTTGGCCTTGCGGTGGTGGTGGTTTGGTCGCTCCTCTTCCCTGTGATCTACAAGGCATTCGTCGATCAGCTTGATGGCCGACCCACCCCGCCGGGGAACTTCTCCACGCTCTCGGGAACGATCTCCGTGGGCTTCATTCACCCAATCTCCATTGCGCTCTTCGGGATCTTGAGCGCCGGGCTCACCGTTGGCTCAATCAGTGGTGAACGCCAGCGTGGGACGCTGGAGCTGCTCCTCAGTCGACCGATCCCGCGGCGCACGATCATGGCCACGATGATGTTGGAAGGATGGATCGGCGCAACGCTCGCATCCGCCGCTTACGTGCTCGGGACGATCATCGGTGCACAGATTGCGGGGGTGACCAGCGAGCTCGTTGTTGAACAGCTCCCTTCGCTCTTTGCTGCGGGAGCGCTCTTCTGGGGATCGTTCGCCACGTTTGCAATCGCGGCGAGCGGTAGCTTTGATCGCACGCCACCCGCCATGGCGATCACCGTGGGGCTGATCATGGCGAACTACATCGTGGAAGTGCTTGGATCATTCTGGGATGTGATGGAGCCCTATCAATTCCTCTCGCTCTTCAATCACTTCTCGCCAGAGGGGATCCTTGATCAGACAGCCGATCCTGCAGAGGCGCTCATCTTCGTCACCCTCACTGCGCTCTCCGCCGCGTGGGCCTTCTATAAGTTCCCACGCCGAGACCTCGCGGCTCCTAACTGATCAACCGCAGCGCGCTGCGCTGCCCAGAGCATCGCGAGCCGCTAGACAGTCCTCGCGCCGCTAGACAATCCGCGAGAAGAGTTCGTTGCTCAAGAGTCGGCCGCGCAGCGTCAGCTGCACTCGTGCGCTGTCTTCAGGGTGCTCGCCAAGCAGCCCGTTTCTCTCACCCCAGATCAGCGCGTCGCTGAAGCCGCCGCGAATCACTTCATCACGGAGAACGCCGTTCGACATGCGCAACGAGAGCACCAGTCCCTCTGCTGCAGCTTCGTGCTCGCTAAGTGGCGCATCCACGCCGCCGGGCGGCAGTTCACCCGCGTGCAACGAGGCCTCCCACGCATCTAAGTTCGCCGAATTCCAGCGCCGCGCGGCGCCATCAAATGCGTGCGCACCTGGTCCGACCGCCTCCACCGCAGCGCGCTCCCAATAGAGCTGATTATGGCGCGAGCGATGGCCAGCACGTGCCCAGTTACTGATCTCGTACCAGTTGAATCCGGCGGCAGGAAGTGCGGTGTCGAGTAGCTCAAGCTCCTCCGCGCCACGCTCTTCGTCTTGTGCGGCCGCGGCGCGCGTGCGCCATGCAAGCGCACCAGCGGGTGTGGCGAGTCGATCGTCCGCGTTGCCAGCATCAGCCCCTTCGGTGGCGAGGGTGAGCGCGTAGACGCTGATGTGGTCGGGGGCGAGTGCAATCGCGTCACTCAGCGACGTCGACCATGACTCCAGAGAGACGTCGGGGAGATCGGCGAGTAGATCAATAGAGACACTCGTCGCGCCCGCGGCGCGTGCCGCCACCACACTCTCCACCACATCGCCTGGACCGTGACGGCGGCCAAGGTCGCGAAGTGCCGCCGTGTTCATGCTCTGCACGCCAATACTGAACCGCGTCACCCCCGCCTGGACCGCAGCGCGTGCATCGCCGCGCTCATCAGCCCCCGGGTTGCACTCCAAGGTGACCTCTGCGTCGTCCGCAAGTCCGAATCGATCACGCACGCGCGCGATCAGCCCAGCAAGCGCCTCCTCTGGAAGGAGCGAAGGTGTACCGCCGCCCAGATAGAGACTCTCGAGCGGCGCGCGAGTGCCGTCACCCGTGCGCAACGTGCCGCCAAGAGTTCCAAACGCCTTGTCACTCGCGGTGGCGCGCAGATCGATCTCACGCTCCACCGCTTGCAGGTAGCCACCCATCCGTGATCGCGGACCGAAGGCGGCAGCGCCAGCAATCACGACGAAGTCGCAGTAGGGGCAGAGCGAGCGGCAGAAGGGGACGTGAAGGTAGAGACCGCGAGGTGGCTGCGGACTAATCACTATCGGTGCGAAGCACGGCAAGGAAGGCCTCTTGTGGGATCTCAACGGAGCCGACGCGCTTCATCCGCTCCTTCCCCTCCTTCTGCTTCTCGAGCAACTTCTTCTTGCGCGTGATGTCGCCGCCGTAGCACTTGGCGAGCACGTTCTTGCGCACCGCCTTCACCGTCTCGCGCGCAATGATCGTGCCGCCGATCGCCGCCTGAATCGGCACTTCAAACATCTGGCGCGGGATCAACTCTTTGAGCTTGGAGGCAAGGTTACGTCCGGACCCCTGCGCTCGATCGCGATGAATGATGGTGCTCAGCGCATCCACAGGCTCACCATTCACCAAGATGTCGAGTTTCACGAGCGGCGCCACGCGATACTCCGACTCAACATAATCAAGCGATGCATATCCCTGCGTGCGGCTCTTCAGCTGGTCGAAGTAGTCAACGATCAGTTCGGCGAGCGGGATCTGGAAGCGCATCACCACGCGCTTCTCGTCCAGATACTCCATACCATCAAAGATGCCGCGCTTATCGGTGGAGAGGTCCATGATGGTGCCGATATAATTCGACGGCGTCACGATTGACGCGTTCACCCACGGTTCGCGAATCTCATCAATGTGATTTGGACTCGGTAGTTGTGCTGGATTGTTGATCAGCAGCTCACCCTTTCCGTTGCTGAGGTGCACCTGGTACTTGCAGGACGGCGCCGAAGCGATCAACTGAAGGTTGAATTCGCGCTCGAGTCGCTCCTGCACGATCTCCAAGTGCAGGAGGCCGAGGAAGCCGCAACGGAACCCGAACCCGAGCGCAGCCGATGATTCGGCCTCAAAGGTGAAGCTCGCATCGTTCAGGTGCAGCTTCTCCAACGCTTCGCGGAGCGCCGGATAGTCATCGCCGCTCAGTGGGTAGAGCCCCGCGAAGACGAGTGGGAGTGCAACCTGATATCCAGGGAGCGGCTCGGTTGCCGGGTTAAGCGTGGTGGTGACGGTGTCACCGACGCGCGCGTCGCGCACGCTCTTCAAGCCCGTTGCAATGTAACCAACTTCGCCAGCCTGAAGCTCCTGCACGGGCACATGTTGCGGTCGGAAGTAGCCGAGCTCTACAGGGACGCACTGCGCGCCAGAGCCCATCATGGTGATCGCCTCGCCCATCTTCAGCCGACCCTCTTGCACGCGGATGTAGTTCACCACGCCCTTATACGTGTCGTAGTGCGAGTCAAAGACGAGCGCCTTTAGCGGGGCATCGAGTGGTCCGCTCGGCGCAGGGATCCGCTTCACGAGCGCTTCCAAGATCTCTGGGATCCCCTTCCCCTCTTTCGCCGAAGCCAGGATCACCTCTTCGCGTGGGATCGCGAGCGTCTCCTCCAACTCGTTCATCACCGCCTCAGGGTCAGAGGCGGGGAGGTCGATCTTGTTGAGTACCGGAATGATGACGAGTCCCATCTTCATGGCCAAGTGCACGTTGGCAAGCGTCTGCGCCTCGATCCCCTGGCTCGCGTCCACGACAAGGATTGCGCCGTCGCAGGCCTGCAGGCTGCGCGAGACTTCGTAGGCAAAGTCCACATGCCCCGGCGTGTCAATCAAGTTGAGCCCGTAGTTCAATCCGTCTACCGCCACGTACTCAAGGCGCACCGCGCGCGCCTTGATCGTGATCCCTTTCTCCCGCTCCAGATCCATTGAGTCGAGCATCTGCGAGGTCATCTGGCGCGGATCGACGGTGTGGGTGGCCTCCAGCAGCCGGTCGGCGAGCGTGGACTTGCCGTGGTCAATGTGCGCGATGATGCTGAAGTTGCGCAGTC
>Ga0315906_10008992_pt1 | contig 11918 bp, 12 predicted proteins | sample LakEriMetagenome_4_FD_203526 | JGI IMG/M metagenome (GOLD analysis project Ga0315906, IMG submission 203526) | Freshwater fungal communities from buoy surface, Lake Erie, Ohio, United States - Buoy 2 MA122 | ecosystem: Environmental > Aquatic > Freshwater > Lake > Lake biofilm | place: USA... | reverse complement strand
TGGCCCAACCTTGCTTGAAATTAAAACCTATCGTTATAAAGGGCACTCTATGAGTGATCCACAGAAATACAGATCTAAGGAAGAGGTAGAGGAGTATAAAGAAAAAGATCCGATTGAGCATTGCAAAAAAATGCTGCTTGAAAATTTCAGTGTATCTGAAGCGGAGATTGAAGTGATGAATGAACGTGTTCGCACTCAAGTAGAAGAATGCGTAACATTCTCAGAGGAAAGTCCCTGGCCTTCCGATGATGAATTGCTGAAGGATGTGTATGTACAGCAAGATTATCCTTTTATCACAGATTAATTCCTATTTTAGCCGATATTTTGAATTGAATATTATGTCAGAAAAAACAACCAATACAGTCGCAACTTCAAAACAAGAGCATACAGGGGTAGCCACCAAAGACTTCTGGACAAGATTTTCCAAGCCGATTATATATGCCGGCGGTGCAGTCATCCTCATTGTAGGAGGCTGGCTCGCTTATCAGCAATGGGTAGTAGAGCCTAAACAAAAAAAAGCAAATGATGCGATCAGCAAGGCGCAGGAATATTTTAGTAAAGACTCTCTTAAGTTGGCATTAGAGGGAGATGGTGCGAGTGCAGGTTTCTTAAAGGTCATAAAAAATTATGCAGGTACAGATGCGGCAAATCTTGCACATTTTTATGCTGGAGCTATTTATCTCCGTCAGGATGATTTTGCCAATGCAATTAAATATTTAGAACAATTTTCTACAAAAGCAACACAAGTGCAAAGTGCTGCATGGCGAATGTTGGGAGATGCATATATGAGTTCCGGTAAGAAGGATAAAGGCATTGATTATTATTTGAAAGCCGGAAATCTGAATGATAAAGATGAATATACTTCTTCTGAAAATCTTTATCTGGCCGCGTTGGCTTATACAACAGTTGGAAAGAATAAGGAAGCGATTGAGGTGTTCAAAACACTGAAATCCAAATATCCGCAATCAGAAAAAGCAGCCACTGTTGATAAATATCTTGCTAAACTGGGTGTTATTGAAAATGATTGATTGATATGGGATTGACCAATAAAGAACTAATGCAATTTAAAGCAGGCACTCCGGAATTAAAGAGTGCCTGTATTGTTTTGGTAAAAACGGAGTGGAATGCAGCAATTACGGATGAACTGGAGCGTGGTTGTAAAAATGCACTCAAAGAAATAGGTGTGGCGAATATTCAAACGATTGTGGTGCCCGGTGCAGTGGAAATTCCATTCGCTATAAAACAAAGGGCACAGGAAGCTAAACACGGAAAACCTGATGCTATTATTGCACTGGGCTGTGTAATTAAAGGAGATACTCCTCATTTTGATTATGTTTGTCAATCGGTAACTCAAGGGGTAACACAACTCAATCTATTGCTCGACATTCCGGTTGTTTTTGGTGTGCTTACTGTCAATAATGAGGCACAAGCGCTCGAAAGGCTAGGTGGGAAATCGGGTCATAAGGGAGAAGAAGCAGCAATTACGGCTATGAAAATGATTCAACTTAATCGTCAAATCAGAGGTTAGTTTTTATGAATGTTCAGCTTTTCATACCATGTTTTGTTGATCAGTTATATCCCAATACTGCATTTAATATGGTTCGTGTGCTGGAAAAGTTGGGTTGTACGGTTTCTTATAATGAAAATCAAACATGTTGTGGACAGCCGGCTTACAATGCAGGCTTCAGAGATGATAGCAGAGCCGTTGCCTCAAAATTAATTGATGATCTTTCGGGTGATGATTACATTGTTGCACCCAGCGCCAGCTGTACTGGGTTTGTAAGAAATTATTATCCGAAAATTTTTGATAATTCATCACAGCATAATGTGGTCAGGGAAACTCAAAAAAGAATTTTTGAATTCAGTGAGTTTTTGACACAGATACTTAAAGTAGAAAAAATAGAGGGCGCAAAATTAGAGGGGAAGGCCACTTATCATGATAGTTGCGCCGCACTTAGAGAGTGCGGTATTAAGCAAGGACCGCGTACTTTATTGAAGCATGTAGAGGGCTTGGAACTGGTGGAGATGAATGATGTGGAAACCTGTTGTGGTTTTGGCGGCACTTTTGCTGTAAAGTTTGAATCTATCTCTATTGCCATGGCCGATCAGAAAGTGAAGCATGCACTGGATACGGGTGCAAAATATATGATCTCTACGGATTTGAGTTGCCTAATGCATTTACAGGGATATATCAATGAAAAGGGATATGATCTACAGACGATGCATATTGCGGATGTTTTAGTAGGGCAATAACTTAAAACTAAAAATTTAAAAGTTAAAACTTGAATATTTATTTGCTTGGTTTTGCATTACTTTTCACTTTCAACTTTAAACTTTACTTCATGGCCTACTGGTTAATAAAATCTGAACCTTTCAAATACAGTTGGGATCAGTTGCTGAAAGACAAAAGAACCTTCTGGGACGGTGTGCGTAATTATGCGGCGCGCAATAATATGAAGGCAATGAAAATTGGCGATGAATTATTTTTTTATCATAGCAATGAAGGCCTTGAAATTGTAGGCATAGCTCAAGTGGTTAAAGAATTTTATCAGGATCCAACAACAGATGAAGATGCGTGGGTAGTGGTAGATGTGGCACCGGTGAAGACATTTAAAAAACCGGTTTCGCTTGTACAAATAAAGTCCGATGTTCGATTGGCTAATATGGAAATTGTGCGACTGTCCAGATTGAGTGTGAGCAAAGTGCAGCCTGAGGAATGGAAAGTGATTATGGAGCTGGCGGGGGAGAAATAAGAAAGGTTGTCCGCTTCGCTGTTGTTAGGGTGCCTTGGTGTCAAAGACAACCCGACAACGTCCCGAACAAGTTCGGGACTGACAACATCTGCCCCATCTTCACGGTTCGTGTCTGCACGAAACGAGAATCTGCCATATTACCTTTAAAAATACTTTAATTATGTCGTTGAATTATCCCATCAAAAAATCCAAAAGCAAAATCGCCGGTACGGGCGCGTATGCATTGGCAAACATTCCTGCGCGGAAGAAGTTGGGCAATATGGCAGGAGAGATTATTAGTTACAAAGATGCGCAACGAAGAGTGAAGCAGCAGCCTGAAGGTGCTTTGCTGATGGTGGAGTTTGATCACGAGCCCATCGCGCTGGATGCAGGCGTAAACAGAAACGAATTATCTTATATTAATCATTCCTGTAGTCCGAATACGTATATGAGAAGGGCGTATAGGCAAGTAGAATTTTATACTTTGAGAAAGATCAAGAAAGGTGAAGAACTGACCTGCGATTATGGTGAAACACATCATGATGGCAAACTTCCTTGTTGTTGCGGTGCTTTAAATTGCAGGAAATTTATTTAATAATAGTATGACGAAATTATCTGTTAATATCAACAAATTTGGAACGCTAAGAAATAGCAGGGGTGGCAGCAATCCGGATGTTTTACAAGCTGCGATTGACGCAATACGTTTTGGAGCGGATGGTATTACGGTACATCCTAGGCCTGATGAACGACATATTCGTTATCAGGATGTGCGCGATATAAAAAAGCACATTAATGTTGAATTGAATATCGAAGGAAATTGCAGGGAGCAATCTTTTGTGGATCTGGTGCTGGAAGTGAGTCCTGCACAAGTAACTTTAGTACCGGATACTACCGGACAGCTTACGAGCGATCATGGTTGGGACACGATTGCAAACAGAGATTATTTAAAGCAGATGATTGCTCTATTTAAGTCAAACGGGATACGCACCAGCATATTTGTAGATCCTGATATTGCTATGGTGGAAGGAGCTGTGCAAACCGGTACCGACCGCATTGAACTATATACAGAGCAATATGCCCGTTTATTTGAAAAGGGAGATAAAGAAGCCGCTATTGAGCCGTATCTAACTGCGGCTGTCCGTGCCCGTGAGTTAGGACTGCAATTAAATGCCGGTCATGATCTCGACCGCCATAATTTGCCTCACTTAATACAACATATACCTTGGATTGACGAAGTCAGCATCGGCCATGCCCTGATCTGCGATGCGCTGTATCTTGGTTTTGAGAATACCATTCAGATTTATAAGAGGAGTTTAACATAGAAGTTAAAAGTTGAAAGTTGAAAGTTAAAAGTCAAATAGCGCAAAGGTTACGCACCCCGTCAACGTCCTGCCAATGGCTGGACAGACAACCACGACAACACGACAACTTTTAGGTTTTTACTTTTGAACTTTGCCTAACCCAATCAGCTCTTCGGTGCTATATCCTTCACTCTTCTCCATCTCCGGATATATAAAATAATTCCGGTTGTAATCAAAACAATTTGAACCAACGCCCAGAACATCGTGCTAATATCTCTCATAATCTTTCCTCCCCAATCCATAAAATGATGCTTATGCAGATAAGCGAAACTTAAACCCTCCCATAAATCCTGATCTTGTACATAGGCGGACAGATAGCCGCTAGAAGTTTCAATATAATATCTTTCGTTATCATTCATATTATAACTGATTTTCCAAACGGGCAAGCGCTTGTTTACAAAACCATACTCGCCTCCAAATTTTATAATCTTCTCTCTCTTGATGATTGATTTATCATTGTTCATACTGAATTGCTTCGACAGATAAGCTGCATATTGCTCATCTCCTTTTTTGTTTATTGAATAATCCGATGCATTGATATATTCAATTGATTGGGAGGTATAAGCTTGCCAGAATAAGGAGTCATTTAATATGACGGCTGATATATTTGTAAGCGGGGAATCGATTAGGTTTTGAATGATTGTTAAATCCGGAGTTCTGTCGTCTGCAATAATATGTTGCGGGGTAATGAAACCGCTATTCTTTTCTGCATTTACTTTTTCCAGTGCATGAAACGCACCGCTGAATGTAAAAAATAAGGTAAACGTAAAAGCAAGTAATGAAACTTTTCTGTGTCTGTATCTGGATTGTAAGAGTTTATTTTCATTGTTTTTTACTGCTTTTGTAATGTACATGATGTATAATCCCATCAGTGTGGAAAGGATGGCGCAACCTAGAATCAACACCATCAGAATGTACTTGATATTGCCTAAAGTATCCATCCATGCCCAGTTGTGCAGTATGCGGAATAACTGATCAAATGTGGCTCGCAGGTCATCAATGGCATAAGCCATGAGGTCGGAAGTGGTTTCAACATATAGACGAATACCGTCTTTTCGCTGATAGGCGATACAATAAACGGGTATTAATCTATTGATTTCTTTGTATTCCTCATTAAAGGACTGTACATATTGTACACGTTTAACAGGATTATTTTTTTGCTGTGATTGAATACATGAAGCGGCAGCCTCACAGCAATCTACATCTTTATCAATGATTTTCTTTTTGCTGGGTGTTGGGTCAGATTTACCACTTAGAAATAAACTTCCTAAATACTGCGCATATAGTTCATCTCCATTCACTAATCCTTTACCTGTCGTTGTACTGAAATATAATGGCTTTGATTCCGGTGTTATTTGAATTTGATAAAACCAGCTTGTATCTATATTAATGTATCTGAATCGATGATAATACTTGATATCATGTTGAAGTAAAATCTTATTAAGGCCAATTTTTATTTTATTGAATTCAATGGGTTTGGCTTCTAAAACAGGGCGTCCAATCTTAGGTTTGATATTGGTCATCAGCGGATGCATAAATCCGCTGATGGCCCATAACAATACTGGCACCGCAATCACCAGACTTAATCTACGATGCCATAGGTAGATATGTTTATTTATAAATTTAATAAGTATGTTTATAATGGTTTTAATTGCCATGTGTTATGCCCTTGAATTATTCATGCTCTGTTGGTATTGAATGCTCTTTATGGGCATTTTATGGTTTGAATAAGTTCCCGAAGTTATAACTTATACCTATGTTAATGTTTCTGGGTTCCCCCAAAGTATAATTTCTGCCAAAAGAACTTCTGCTACTATTGACGGCATAGTAAGTATCCATCGCATTGATGATATTTATCCAAACTTCTGATCCTCTCATGTATCGTGATCTTGAGTGTGCAAAATTATATCCTGCGCGTAAATTAAATACATGAAAGCCGTCATATTTAACCAGATTCGTAGGATCCATAAAATAGGAGCTCATCATCTGCCACTCGGCCAGCAGCCTTAATCCTTTTGCATAAGCAGGTCGATAGGTGACTTCAGCATTGCCTATAAACTGAGGAGCACTGTTAATTTGATTACCTGTCAATTTCACGCCGCGCTCAACGTATTCAAGAAATTCATGCTTGCTGTATGCACCGCTAAAACGAAACTGAATTGAGTTGGCAGGACTTGCATTCACTCCGAATTCAATACCCTGACTCAATGTTTTACCGGCATTGGCATTACCGAATGTTCCATCCTCAAAACGCACACTGATGATGGTATTTTTTCCTTCCAGTCGGTATAATGAAAATTCCAGCGATAATTTATCCTTAATGATGGCTGCCCATCCGCCAATCTCATAATTGTCAAATACCGACGGAGATAGATTGGGAACCTGAACGCCTCTGTATAATTCACCTACTTGTGGAGGAACGAAACCCCTACTGTAATTGGCATAGATGCCCCGGTTGTTTTTTAAATCATAGGTAAAGCCGATTTTAGGTGCCCATGCAGCAAATGAATTGATTGTATCTGCTGATCCGGAGAAGGCAGAGGGTTTTAGGTTGTTGTCAAATCCATAGCGGAATACATCATATCTTATAGCGCCGACAACACGCAGATTTTTAAAAGGAGTAAATTCAAGATTCACAAAACCTGCATAGTTGAGAATATTATTTCGGTAATCCGTGAGCATGCTGTCTTTACGATCTTCATAACTTACATACTGATTTAGAATGGTGTCTTTTTTAATTTTAATGTAATTCGCTATTTGTGTATTAGGACTATAGTCAATCGTTCCACCTGCAACGACAACGGTGTTCAATGGTTTGAATTTTTCACGGTGTTGTGCAATAAGTACATAACTATTGAAGCTGTTGTCGCTTATTTCACCATGAGCCAACTCTTTTTTTCCTACAAAGCCATTGCCTTGTCTGCGATAATCATCGCGTACCCGGAAAGAAGCATTCATGTCTAATGTATTGGAACGCACTACGCTGCTAACTGTTGTTTTGCTTTGATCATTCCATTCATGGATAAGTGTACTTCTAAATCTGCTTACATTCGTATTTCTATAGGTGAATGTATGTTGACTGGTAAATGTCTTCCGAGCATATTGGATGCTGTCCACCCCACCGCTCATATCACTTTCATAATTCATCCAGGTAAAACTGTTTTCCCAGTTCGTTTTTTTGGAAAATGCATAATCTGATCTTGCAGTAATAATGAATTTACTGAAATCGCTGTAGGGTAAAAAGCCACCGGATCGCTCTGCAAAATAACCGCTGATATTTGCTTTTAATTTGCCGGATGAGAAACCGGTTTGTAGATCGATTCTTTTATAGCCGATATCATTCGCCTGGAGACTGACTCTGGCGGTTGGTAAAGCCGTTCCTGTTTGTGTGATAAAGTTGATGGCACCTCCAATAGCTTCTCCGCCATATAAACTGCTGCTCGGTCCTCTGATGACTTCGATATTTTTTACCGCTGCCATATTCATTTCCATCAAAGCATTATGATTGAATACGCCGCTGGTACGGATGGGAATGCCATCTTCCAGGTACATAAATACGGCTCTTGTTCCCAGGGGTTGACGAATGCCCATACTATGCTGTTCATTGCCGAGATTCACCATATATACGCCACTTACTTTATTAACCAGTTGATCAATGGTAGTGGCTTTTGTATCATTAATGGTTTTGTAGGAAAGAGAGGTGATGGCAATGGGCGTTTCTGTTCGTTTTACCTGATCTCTGTTGGCCGTTACGACAATATCATCCAGATTTCTACTTAAGGAAATGGAGTCCATATCCGATGATTGATATTTTTTTGTTTGTGCAAATACATCTACATTCAGTACCATCAGTACTGAAAATATTATTTCTTTCATTGCTTTAGATTGATGATGACAACTCGATAACAAGACACCTAGACACCGAGTTAATCTTTTAGGTTTTGCCTTTTGACCTTTGACTTAAATATTATGTACTATCGGGTAATGATTAAACGCCCGGCGGGTGGAAGGGAGAGGAAATAAAATCCTGAATTTTTCCTTCAGAGAAAGGAGGAAAGTTATTCGTTGAAGAGTGAAGTGGAGTAGATGAAAGCTCGTAGAAAGAGTTAAAACAAGAGAGGGTTTCAAATTTATTGTCAGCCCGATTTCCGGAAGATTTTTCTTCTTTCTGCTGCTCTTCCCGCATTTTTTTCATCATCTGACATTTACCCTGACAGTTCGATTGCGGTTTTGATTTATTAATACATTTTTTGATATAATTCGCCGTGTTAACGTAGTAGTCCGTTATAAAAAAATTAAATTTGAAAGTCTGCGCCATCAATGTCAGTAGCACAATGAGTGTACAAAAAAATATCGGCAGATTTTTACAACGCATTTCCGCGCAAAGATATAAAGTTATTAATTATTAGTTGTCGATTATTCGTTGTATTTATTAGCCCGAGTAGCGATTATCTTATTTTATTTTGAGGAACATAATGGGAGAATTTGAATAAAAATTTTTAATCAGTTAGCCTGTTTCCCCTGTTCTGATTTTATATTTCTTCTTGCCGTCATTTTTCTTTTCAAAATCCTGCACCTCTCTAGGTTTGGGTTTTTCTTTAGGTTTTTCTTTTATCTCTTCGTTATCTTTTTTATCTTCTTTATCTGATTTCCCTTCTGTTTTTTTTATTATACCATTGGCAGTGCCTGATCCGTCGTCTAATTTGCCAAGAATGTAATTGTCTTTTCTTACAACTTTCCCAGTTTCCGGATCATACAATTTCCAGATTCCATGAGGAACAGATGACGCATCTAGTTTAACTTCTACTTGATACACTTTATTAGGGTCTTTAATATCGTACACGTCAACTATTTCTGTTGGATTTTCGGGATTATGCGCCAGCCAGCTTTCTTCTTTTACTAAGTTGCCAACGGTATTATAGTACTGCTGCAGACCATTCTTTTGCCCATAGCGATAATTTTCAATGCCAATTAAATCTCCCCGTAAAGTAAAAATTCTCCAGTATCCCGATTTGTTATTATTTTGGTACACACCTTCTTCTTCATAGCCTGGTTCTCCACGTAATTCTTCTATACGATTTGTCCATTTTCCATGTTTGAATCCTTTTTTGTCTTTACAGTTGAGTGTATCGCCATTTGCACTAAGTATGTATTCCGTACATTGACCAGATGCGGTTGTTACGATAAATCCTGTACTTACAATAGCAAAAAAAATAGTTTTAAAATATGTGAGCAATGCTTTTCGCATGAAATAAAATTAATCTTAATTCTTAAAACTTAAAAGTAATATTATATACCAATAACCATTTACTTGTATGTATAGTCAAATTACAAACTACTCCCCACCACTTTCAACATTGTTTTAATTCGGTGGGACTTAAAAACAAGTTCATCAGCATCTTTACCGCAAAGTGTAATATGACCCATTTTTCTTCCCGGTTTAGTCTCTTTTTTACCATAAAGATGAACAAAAGCGTTTTCTATCTTCAGCACTTGCTCTAAACCAAGATAGACAGCGGTTCCATAATTTTCTGCTGATCCTATCACATTTAAGAGTACAGTGGTATGAATAGGTTTTGTAGATCCCAGCGGATAGTCCAGCAGTATTCTCCATAACATATCAAATTGAGAACAGTAATTGCCTTCTATACTATGATGGCCGCTATTGTGTACTCTTGGCGCTGTTTCATTCACAAAAACTTCTCCTTTTTTGTCAACAAGTAGTTCTACGGCAAATAAGCCCGGAGAGGCTAATTGTTTGACAGTACTTACTGCAATCGCTTCTGCTTTAAAGAAAATAGTTTCTTCCAGATTGGCTGGAGATATTTGATAATCGAGTAGATTGAGATCTGCATTAAAAACCATTTCTGCAGGCGGGTAGAGTGTAATTGCTCCATTTTTTCCAACAGCAACCAACATTGATATTTCTTTGGAGATGTCAATCATTTTTTCAAGTACTGCAGGTGCATCGAATCCGCGATCAATATCTTTTTCTTCTTGTAATACTTCAACTCCTCTGCCATCATAACCTCCTTGTGCTAATTTGTGAACTGCCGGCAAATAGGAGGCAAGTGCAACCAATGCTTCTTTGTTTTCTGTAACCACAAAAGGCGCAGTGGGGATTTGATGTTGCTGGTAGAATTTTTTTTGCGTGATTTTGTTTTTGATAGTCTTTAATGCTGAGGTAGACGGAATTATTTGAACACCTTCTGCTTCTAATTTTTCTAACGCATCAATATTAACGGCTTCTATTTCAATGGTCAGTATATCCAGATTTTTCCCGAACTCATAAACGCTATGAAAGTCTGTGATATCACCTTTGATAAAATGATGGCATAAATGAGCCGATGGACATTCAGCATCAATTTCCAACACATAGGTTTCAACGGGATAGTTGGCTGCAGCCTGCAATAACATTCTGCCTAATTGTCCGCCTCCGAGTATACCGGCTTTTTTCATAATAAATTCTCCCCTGAATCCCCCTCCAAAGGGGGGCAAATAAATTTTAAAAAATTGAATAAAATATGGTTAACCTCTTTTTTTAATTGGTAATTACTAATTAAAAATTACTTTTCATCAGCAAGATAAATTCTTTTTTAATTATGCATCAAATTATCCCATAAATCCTTTTTAACTTTACACTTTAAACGATTGTTATGTCTATTACTGCTGCAGCGCAACCTGCTACTAATGTTCAGGCTGATTTTCTTCCACTTCAGGGAACCGATTACGTTGAATTTTATGTGGGAAATGCAAAGCAAGCGGCGCATTACTATATGACAGCTTTTGGATTTCAAGCGCTGGCATATGCGGGGCCGGAAACTGGCATCAAAGACCGGGCAAGTTATGTTGTGCGTCAGCATAAACTCACTTTTGTATTAACAACGCCTATTCGTAGTGATAATGAAATTGCCGATCATATTTATAAACATGGAGATGGCGTAAGGTTTTTGGCGCTCAAGGTAGATGATGCAAAAGATGCATGGGCACAAACCACCGGTAGAGGTGCGATATCATATATGGAACCTAAAGTGATGAATGATGGAGAAGGCGAAGCGGTAATGAGTGGGATACATACTTATGGCGATACTATTCACCTTTTCATTGAAAGAAAAAATTATCAGGGTGTTTTTCTGCCGGGTTTTCGCAAATGGGGCAATCCATGGTTTACGCCGGAAGATACCGGATTGGAATATGTTGATCATTGTGTGGGAAATGTGGGTTGGAATCAGATGAATCCATGGGTTAAGTTTTATGAAGAAGTAATGGGCTTCAGAAATATTCTTTCTTTTGATGATAATGATATTTCAACTGAATACTCCGCTTTAATGAGTAAGGTGATGAGCAATGGCAATGGCTATGTGAAGTTTCCCATCAACGAGCCCGCTGAAGGAAAAAGAAAAAGTCAGGTAGAAGAATATCTCGAATTTTATAATGGCGAAGGCGTACAGCATGTGGCGCTGGCTACAAAAGATATAGTTACTACTATAAAAAAATTACGGAGCAGAGGCGTGGAATTTTTGCAGGTGCCATCTACTTATTATGATGATTTATTGGATAGGGTAGGTGCCATTGATGAAGATCTGGAGCCTCTACGCGAGTTGGGTATTCTGGTTGACCGCGATGATGAAGGCTATCTATTGCAATTGTTTACCAAGCCGGTACAGGACCGCCCTACTTTATTTTTTGAAATCATTCAGCGTAAAGGTGCCCAGAGTTTTGGTAAAGGCAATTTTAAGGCTTTATTTGAAGCGATTGAAAGGGAGCAGGAAGCCAGAGGGAATTTGTAATAAAGTCAAAAGTCGAATTTTAAGTCACAAAAATA
>Ga0315906_10008991_pt1 | contig 11918 bp, 10 predicted proteins | sample LakEriMetagenome_4_FD_203526 | JGI IMG/M metagenome (GOLD analysis project Ga0315906, IMG submission 203526) | Freshwater fungal communities from buoy surface, Lake Erie, Ohio, United States - Buoy 2 MA122 | ecosystem: Environmental > Aquatic > Freshwater > Lake > Lake biofilm | place: USA... | reverse complement strand
TGTCATCAGCATCCAGATAGGTGACAACGCCAGGGTCAGTGACCAGGCAGCGCTTCATCCGGGCCTGCACAAGGATGCTGCGGTCAGCAACCGGCACACGGATGTAGCTGTCGTCGTTCGCATCCCACGCAAAGGGAAGTGCCTGACGAATCAGCTTGCCGTTGATGTCCACTGCGACATTCGCTACCGACGCGCTCTTCAGCGCAGGGATCGTGATGCCGCCTGTTGCGTCAGCCAGCAGCCTGCCCACCCCGTTCGTTGCAATGCCGATCTGATCAGCCCCTGCGGAGTACAAGCCCGTGTTCAGGTCACCAACTGGCGTCAGACCAGGCAGCGCTGCGGTGCCCGCTGACATTGCCAAGACATCACCGGCTGTCTTAGGCGTCACCGTTGTTCCGGTACGCGACCAAGTTGGTGCGTCTCCTGCTGTAAACACCAAAGTTGTCCAGGGAGTGACCCCATCGCCAACTTTCATCCGATTGATGTCCAAGTCAATTCCGATCTCGCCTTCCGCGAGCACGGGATTCTTTGCCGCCCAGTTGACAGCGCTGTCACGACGCAGCTGAATCTTGGTTGCCATTTAGTTAGTCCTCGTAAGTAAAGGTAAAGGGGCAAAATTAGGCGGCAGCGCCACCGTCAATACGCGCAGGGGCGGAGCCAAAATTACTTACAGCGCTGCCGCCATCAATCCACAGGTTTTGCTTGACGTAAGTAGCTAGCTTGAGGGGGGTCACAATACGCAGATCATCAGTTCCGGCGTCTGTTTCTGCTTGTGTCGCCAGTTCGGCAATGCCCTTGGCTGTCTCACTGGCAGGCGTGCCCCCGATTGCACCGGCACCGGCAATCTTGACGATCGCCCCCGCCGTGTCTTTGAGGTAAATCGAGGGGTTATCGGCGTGAGTGTTGACCGCCAACTCACCGGGCACCAAGTCAGTAGGCTGCGGCGCCTTGTCTTTGACCTGGCTGTTCTTCAGCTTGATGGTGGCCATAGCTATGCAGCAAAAAGCACCCGACATGCGCGGGTGCCTTCATGTTACTCAGGCCAGTCGCAGCGCCTAATAACTGCCTCCGTTGATGTCGGGACCCATAAGTAGCTCTTGCCAGACCGTGCCGTTCCAGCACTGGGCTTGTTGCAGCGTCTCATTCCAGATCAGTCGCCCCATATCGGCTCCAGCCAGAACAAGCACATCTCGTTCGACAGTGCTCATCCCTTGGGGCTGCACCAGTCCTGCTTTGGTGAATGCCATCTCAGAAAACTCCCCCCAGAACGTCGTCAGCTGCAACCCAGACGGTCGTGGCCTGGTCCCAGCGTAGGTACTGATCCGCTGCAGTTCCCTTGGGTAGGCGGCTCAGCAACTGCGCCGGTGTCACCGCAGTTACGGTGCTGGTGCCCGCCGCAGCCTCAGCTGTTGTCGCCAAGCGGATCAGGCCGGCGGTCGCATCTGTCGCCGCGACTGGTTTGTTGAGGATCTCATCAGCAGCGCCAGCCGCTGCTGTCCAGTTGGGTTTGATTGGCGACGCCGCCTGCCCCACTGCAGCCCACGCCCCACCCTCGAAGATCAGCATCTCGCCTTTGGTGGCGATGCCCGTCAAGCCCCAGGTCGCTTCATAAGCACCTGCCACCGAGGCGATCCACACGTCCCCGTCCTTGGGCGCAGCTGGTGGCGCCTTGGTCGGATCGGTGACGCCCTTGTAGGTCAGACCGCCGGTGAGGTTGACGCTCAGCGTGCCATCCGCAGCAATCGCTAGCCCCGTGCCCTGCTTGACCCCGCCCAACACCGTGGCAGAAGCAGCCGGCAGCACGTACGCAGCCGGCTTGTTCTTGATGAAATCGTCTTTGGTGTTATCCGCCTGCGCCCAGTCCGACTGGACATTAACCTCTGCGCCGGTGGCAATGCCGTCCAGCTTGACCTTGTCCAGTGCGGTCAGCAGACCTGCTGTTGTGGTCGTGGCGTCGTTGACACCGACCACCACCTTGCCCGTCGTCGTTACTGCTGTGACAGGCAGCGTCCCAGTGACGCCAGTGATGGATGCGGTTGTAGTGGTCGTCAGCCGATCGTTGGTGGCTTTCAGCTGAGCTGCGTCAACTGCCCGCCCAATAGTTCCTGCCGTCACATCCGCCGTTGTGGCCAGTTGCACCACACCAGGCTTGGTTGTGGTGGCCGCAGCGGTAATTGAAGACCAGCTGGTGCCGCTGTAGACCTTCAGCGTCGCTGGAGTGTTGGTGGTATCCACCCACAGTTGCCCCTCCGTTGCAGTCGCAGGTGCGGCAACGCCAATGGAGATACCGCTAACGCGGCGGACCACACCAACAGAATCCTTAATGCAGAGGAACGGGTCGTCAGCGTGGTAGTTGACGCCGATCTGACCAACTTGGATCGCTGCAGCCGAGGGCAGCTGACCCTTGGTTTGGCTGCGCAGGTGTAACAGCTTTGGTGTGGCCATTGGGATAAGTGCCCCTAGCGCCAGAAAGGCATGACGCCCTCAAGGCTAGGTCCAGGTGCCTTCGTCTATAGCCGAGACATTGACCCATTGCCCACCTGACGCTCGCTGCAGAAAATCTCCACTGGTGGGGCTGCTCAAAACAACATCGCCTGCCTCCGACACTTTGGCGACAGACGGGATCCAAGTTGACAACCCGTTGTTCCACCGCAGGAACTCATTGGCTGCCGTACCGGTGGGAAGCGTGGCACCACCGCCACCGCCTCCTGATGTGCCCGATGCGCTGGATGGCACACCTTCGATCAGAATCCAGTGCTCCAGACCAGGCGGTGGGGGCGCAGCAAAGTTGACCGTGCGCGGCGCTGTGAACGAGAAGTCAACGCCGGGCTCCTGAATGATGCCGCCCAGGCTGATCAGCAGGTTGTTCCCCGACGAGGCGCTGATGTCCATCGTGAAGGTGGTGCGCACCCCATCGATCACCTCGGCGAATTTCGCCTTGCGTGCTGCTGTGGGGCGGTTGACCCAGGTGCCAGTGGCCGCGTCAAACAGCAGCGTGTCACCCGTATTGGGGCTGGTAATGACCACATCCAAGAGGTCATCCAAGTGAGTAGCACCGCCGCCCGCCACGCCAGACAGCGTGTCAACTCGGGTCCAGCCAGCGATGGTGCCAAGGCACAACACCCAGTCGCCGTTGTCATAGGTCAGACCGGCGTGAGTGCCAGGCTTGCGCACCACCAGGTACACGCCCGCCAGCGCATCACTGGCGGCAGGGAGGGCAGCACCTGCCACCAGACCAAGCGCCTGTGTCCCCAGCGCCGTCAGCGTCTCGACGAGACCCGTGTCAGCAAACCAAGTGCCGCAGAAGCGTAGGTTCTCCTGGCTAAGACGACCGAAACCAACGGGCACCCATGAGTTGGCGGACCATGTCCGCAGCTGGGCATCGCTCTCTCGATACCAGAACTGTCCAATGAACTTGCCTTTGCCTGGGTCACCTTCCTGGATGACGACCGTGGCGTAGTGATCAAGCTTTTCCGCCTTGATGCTGTTGTCACCAAAGCGGGCACCGTCGATCGTGCCGGTGTTCAGCTTGCCTGCATCAAGCGACTGGATATCGGCGTTGATGAGCTGTTTGACGCCTTGAATGACATGCCCGTTGGCGTCAGTGGTGACCTTGACGTAGGTGTCCGCTGTTGCCGTCGAGGGGTTATGAACCAGCGTCCCGTCTGCTGCAACGCTCAGCGAGGCGCCATGGATCTTGACACCGCCAAGGTCAGTTGCCGTGGCTGGTTTGATCGTCAGGCTGCCAGCAGCATCAACAGCCAGCGACACACCAGGCTTGATCGCGCCGATCGTGGTCCCCGTGGCCAGCGGCAGATCTTCGCCCAGCAGCTGGCGAAAGCTGGGCACGCCGCTTGGCGTCGCGCCCGAGGGACCCGCCCAGACAGTGTTGCGCAGCTGGGGGTCCAGCGTGATGTCAAACGCGGTAGTGGTGGTGCCGCTCTTGGTGACGATCAGCGGCGTGCCGGACTCGGTGAGCTGCACCGACTGCACCGCAGCGTTTTGCACCCACCCCGTTGCGGTGTAGGTGTACCCGATGCCGGTCAGCGTGTTGAACGCCCCCTGACCGATGAAACTACCGATCGCGGCGGGCGCGCCGGAGAGCACCACCACGCTGGAGTTGTCCGCCAGCTTTTCAGCGGTAACAGCATCGTTGGCCAGCTTGTCCGTAAGGACAGAGCCGGAACCCAGGTGGACGCTGCCGACCGTCGCAGGGGTCAGCGTGGTCGTAAACGTGCCTTTGCCTGTGCCAGTGACAGCACCTGTCAGCGTGATCGTCTGGTCGCCAGTGTTGACGCCGCTGCTGGTGCCGCTGAAGTTGCTGCCATCCACCCAGCTGCCGCTGCGAGTAGCCAGGCTGCCCAGCAGCAGCGCATTGCGCTGATCACCAGCCGTTGCGGCGGCTAATAGGGCTCTCCCCGCGCTGGTGCATGGGATCTCCTCGGCGGGGCCAGCCACGCTGATCCGCCCGAGCACCACATCACCCTTATTGATGCGGATGTCGGAGGAGAGCATCCCGCCCCCGGTCGTGAAATCAATCTTTGCTGCCGGGATTGAACCGGCATCCAAATTGACGACCACCCCCTCCAGAAGATCCTTGGCGGTGATCGCCTTGGTTTCGGACGCCGAAAGGTCAACGATCGGCAGCAGGTCAGTCGGCGAAACGGCAGCTTCCGGCAGGCGGGTCAACGCCGAAATCTTGGAATCCGCCACGGCTGCCTACTGACGACTGAGCTGCCATCAGGCTAATCGGTGACCTCTGTCAGGAGGTAATCAAGGTCTTGCTCCTTCCTGATGCGGTCGTAGTCCTCCTTGAGGATGCGGCCAGACGGCTCGCCCACCCGCAGCGCAAACTCGCCGGTGGTCACGAAGTCCATGGCCACCTCGATCACGCCGCTGGTCCCCACCGTCAGTCCGGTGCGGGTGGTGATGGCGGTGACCTCATAGAAGACTGGTTTGCCGTCGCCTTCGTCCGCTAGCTGGAGGATGGCGTCAAACTGCCCGCCCAGCTCCGTACGCAGGATGAGCTGCGGCAGCAGCAGGCTCAGCTCGGTATCGCCGATGGTGCCAGTGGTGCCGCAGCGCTGGCGCTTGGCTTCAAACAAGCAGTCAATCGTGCCGCTACCCGTGATGTTCCCCGCGCTGTACTGCTCCGCAAACAGGTCGCCAAGACTGGTGGTGTCCACCGCCGCGCGGTCCGTATTGAAGGTGAAGCGCGTCACTCCCCCCAGCGGGTGGTACGTCATATCCCGTACATCAATGGTCACCGCCAGAGGAGCGCCTGAAAAATGCCGCACCCTGACGGCATCTTTCTTGTCGTTGTTGAGGGCAGCCGCAAAGCTGCGGTAGACACGGATGCCGCCCATCGCGTTGACGCTGGCAAACAGCAGCGCGTTGTGGTGAACCCGGTTGTCTTCCCAGAAGGACGGCTCCAGGAACACCAGCCCTCGTGGGTCCTTGGTGCTGATTTCAATCCGGTCGCCTTGGAGCAGGTTGCGCTCTGCCCCGTCAAAGCTGAATCGATTGACGGTTTCATCAATGTCGTCCGCCTGGACTGTGCTGGTCATCGTCAGACCCGTGCGCCGGCGCAGCTGAACGCAGCCGTTGTCACCCGTGACGAACATCAGCCCACACCTCGAGCGAGATCGCCATCCATCGTGAAGTCCAGCTGCACAGAGCTGACCTCCCCTGAAGCCGACCCCAAGCTGACGCGGGTGACAAAGGCATCCAGCTGCAGCACATCCTCGGCATTGCTGCCCAGGGCTAGCTCCAGGCGGACGCGGTCATTGCTGTCGAGCGCACCGCGACGAGCGACACGCTGCACCAGCCCGACAAAGGAGGTCTTCTCAGACTGCTCGTAGATGTCGGGGCGGTAGTACAGCACCGTGGCACTGCCCGAGGCGCTTTTGCGCCCTGGCCGGTAGGTGGGGGCATATTCGTCCGCCGTGGTGGTCTCCAGCAGCTCAACTGAGATGTCCAGCGACCAGTCGCGTACCTTGGCGACCGGTTTGCCGAGGTAGCGCAAGCTCCCGTGTCGTCCGCTGAAATAGCTCATGGCGCCTGCCTCAACTGCAGTCTACGCCGATCTCTTTGAACAGCCCGGCGCTTAGATCCGCCACCAGGCTGGTGGCTGTGCCGCCATTGATCACGCAGGGGTGCTCCATAGCCCGCACCGTGATCTCGGCGTCCTCGCTCATCGAGACATCAATGACGCGGAACACCCGCTTGGCATCGCTGCTATTGCCCAACACAAACAGGCTGCCTGGCTCAGCATTCAGGCCGGTGGCCACGCCGTTGCTGATCACAACCCCGTCATGCACCTGGGGGTCGCTGGTGGAGTTGTAGGTCATCACCGTGTAGGTGCCGTCTGCCACGCCCACTGTCAGCGGCATGTCCAGCACCCCGCCCTCCTGCACCATCCCGGTCCGCACCGAATCCCAGCGCTTCAGGCCGATGTCCACAAAGATGTAGCTGCCAGGCTGCACAGGGCTGTCGGTGGGCACCGTGCGGAACTCCACGCTGCGGGCCACATGCCGGCGCTGTTGGCACAGCATCCGTCCGTAGAGCACCGCCTGCTGCCGCTGGCTCACCCAGTCCGACAGATCGAAGGTCTGCCACACCGCATCGTTCATATCCGTGTCAGCCAGGGCCAGCGTGACGCTGGTGTTGCGGGCAAACACCTCGTCGTCCGTGATCTCCCGGTAGATCACCGTCACCACGATGTCTTTGGTGTTGTCGCCGTAGTCCAGATACTCCTCCTTGTAGGAGTCCTCCAGGATGTTGCTCTCGTTGAACAATGCCGAGATCGTCAGCGCGGTGGTAGCCCTGCCGTCTGCGGTCACCGGCAGCGCAGGCACCAGCGTTTCCTTGCCATTGATGCGGGCAAACTCCAGCAGGCTGTAAGGCGCCGCCTCAGCCCAGAACTCACGCCACCCGCGCCGGTCGGCAAACACCCCATCCATAAACATCTGGCAGCCCAGGCCGTTGTTGATGCAAAACCGCTTGGCCAGGGCCAGCTGCTGCCAATCCACAGCGTTGGCATTGGCAAAGCTCTTGATGCCGTTGGTGCCATCCAGCACCGTGTCGGCAAAGATGTCAGGCGCATAGCAGGTGCCCTCACTGCTCTGCACAGGGCCGCTGCCGTCTTCCTTGACCTTCCACGACGCCTTACCCTCCAGCACATAGGCCGAGATGCTGCGCAGGTCCTCGACACCATTGCTGGCGTAGGTGTGGAATGCTAGCAGGCTCATGTCCTTGTACTTGTGCTCATCTAGCGGGCAGTAAGACTGCTCGGTGACATTCACCAGTGATGCCTCAGGCCCGCTGTCATAGCTGGCCTGCACCTGCGTATCCGAATGCATCGAGAACATGTCCCACTCGTTGGTATAGAGCGGGCCGCGCTCCCGCAAAGCGGGGAACTGGTTGAAATCCAGGTTGATGAGCCGGCCGTAGAAGCTGACGGTGCCGCCTGCCACGTTGAGGGTCCGCACGTTGCCGGCGTTGTAGATGTAGGCAAACCCCTCAAAGCCCGACTCTTTGACCTCAGCCGGTGGGTCCACAACTGGGATGAAGCGGAACTCCCGCTTGGCCCTATCGGCTGAGTTGAACATCAGGCTGATGTAGTGGTCAGCGTCGTTGCCGCGTTCAACTGCAAACAGCCGTGGCGCGCTCTCCCAATTGTCCTGACCGCTGCGGCGCACCAGCATGTAAAAGAACATGGTGCGACGCTCCAGACCGTTGTCGCTCAGCTTGTAGCCGTCGGGTGCGTCGTATTCGCCGTAAGTCTTCTGCCGGCCACTGATGCGGCGGAACAGGCGCACGCGGAAGTTAAACCGCACTTGGTTGCAGGCAGTCACCGTCTGGTACACCGCCCTTGCAGATTTCACGATCGCCTTGCAGTAGAAGCTGTCATCCAGGTCACGGATCAGGGTCTCCCAGTTCTTGACGACATACTTGACCCACTGGAGGGCCTTCTGCTTCTCCGCGATCAAGGCACGCAGCTTGTCCTTGACCGCAGTGACGCCAGCCTGATCAGTTGTCCACTCGCCGCGCAGGTTGTCGATCTTGTCTTCCAGGCATTCAATGCCGCAGGCAAAACGCTCGCTGCTGATGCCAGGTAGGTCAAAGGGAGACTGTGATTCTCGCGTCAGGCGCAGCAGCTCTTCGCGGGTGTCATCCATAACGTTATTGATGTGAGCATTCAGCTGCTCTCTCTTGTCAGCTTGTTCGTTGCGCCAGTCGCGCAGTTGCTCGGGTGTGCGCTTGTACTGACGACGTTTGCGAGCAACGTAGTCAGCCAAGAAATCACGACGATCATTGCGCGTTTTTTCAATCTTCTCCTCAACTCTTTTTAGTTTCTTGGCTGTTGCATCACTGTCTTTCAATGCTTCAAAGTCATCACGCAGCTTCTTGATTTCTTTGTCCCACGCGGCCACTTCGCCACTCTGCTTAGCTTCCCATCGCCAGTGATCATTCAGCTCTGGCATATCACTGCTGATTAGCTCGTTGAGATAGTTGATATGTCCGCGCAGTGCAGCCGCATGGGAGTTCGTTGCAGTGATGTAATTCCTGATCTGCTTCCTGGCGCTACCGGCTTTGATGCGGTCCCGAATGCGGCGCAGTTTCTTGATGTCACTTCGATACTCGCGTCGCAATGCCTTGGTGCTGAGCCTTGGCTTATCCGCCAAGAACAGTTCCAGCAGCAGTTCGGTGTAGGCGATTGAGCCGCCCCTAGGGAAAGTGAAGCTGGAAGCCAGATCCAAATCGTTGATCCAGCCGATCGTCTCAGTGCCGGTGAACAAGTAGACGCGGTTGAGCCCATCATTCCCGCCGGCCCCGCCAAGCCGTGGGATCGTGAAGTCCTGCGTGTAGACCGTGCTCTTCTGCGCCCGGTCGTTCATCTGCCGCTGGGTGAAGCCGATCCAGTATTTGTGCGACTGCGCCTTCGCCGAATCGATCAACCCGGTCGCTGTAACCTCGTTGATCGTCAGTGCGGGCACCGCATCCTTGACCGGTGCGCTCAAGACGCTCAGCGCACTGTTATACGGCTCCTTGTCCTCAGCCGTAAACATCCGCGCCTTGGTGCGGCCATAGTTGCAGGTGGGGCCAACGCCCGCCTCCGTACACTCAAAGTTGGCTGTCAGCTTGCTGTTATTGAGCGAGACATCTTCATCCACCGTCCGCACTTTGAACTCAGCGCTACCCAGTCGGTAGATGGCGCCACGGTCAAGATTGTTGACCAGCTGCAGCCGCAGATCCTTGGCCGCCTCACGGGCCACCGCCCAGGCATCTTCCGACTGAACGCGGTCAACCTTATCGAAGTGCAGCGTGAACCGATCACCCACGTTGTAGGTGTCCTGGAAGCCTGCAGCGATGTGGATGCCGTTGTTAGCATCGCGGATTTTGCCGTTCTCGTCCCGCTCGATCACATCAACATTGATGGGGATCGGCGCATAGACACCCAGATCCTTTGAAGTCGTCGGGGTGTAAGCCTGCGAGTAACCCTCCCGTGGGTTGCCCGCCATGCCCTGCACCATGTGGGTCAAGGTGGCGCCAAACTCCATCGACGGATCGCGGGCGTCACCCCACACCTTGCTGGTGTACGGCACCGGCCCCTGCTGGGGGGTGTAGTACATCCAGGTGTTAGACGCGGAGAACTGCCGCGCTGGCACCTGCCCAAATGCGGTCTTGCCATAGTCCAGCCGCTTGATGTTCGCCGCACCCACCAACAGCAGCAGCTGCATGTACTGGCCGGTGCCGGTGCTCTCCACCGATGACCACAGCAGCGAGGTGTTCACCCGCACCGCACCCTGAGGGTTGATGGCCTCGTTGCAATAGACCAGATTGATTGGGTCGCCGTAGCGGGCCAGCTCCTGCGTTCCGTTGAAGCCATAGCGCGGGGCGTAGCTCTTATCCCGCCGCTGGATCTGGTTGGTCTTCTTTGGCGTTTCAGGCTTGGGTGCCAGCAATGCTGACGCCACCTGGAAGATCACACCAACGGCAAACAGAACGATCGAGACCGGATCGCCCCGCAGCTCCTCACGCCGCTGCGCCTCTGAGATCGAATAGTCCTTCTGCGCTGCCAGGAACAGCAGATACTCCTCTTCGCTGATGCCCAGCTGCTGGCACAGACCGCGCTCGTAGGGCAGCAGCTTGCGATTCATGGGTGGGGGTGAAACGAGGGGATCATCTGGGGCACGGATGGCAGGTGCGCCACCATGCCTGAGGAGCGCAGGTACAGCATCCCGCCTTCTGCGCTCGTCACTGCAAGGGCACCGGCAGCATTGCTCCTGCACAGCAACACATCACCCGGTCGTGGTGTGGAGACGCGGCTGCAATTCTCAAGCAGCCAACGCATCAACCGCACCCGAGGCAGCGTGGTCTCAGTGTAGGTCGCATACGCCCATTCAAAGGATGGGGCGTAGTCCAGCAGCCCCAGCCGGCGCCGCACCTCGCACACCAGCTGGAAGCAGTCAGTCAGCCCGCTGCCATCACCAGGGCGATGCCCCCAGCCATAACGCAGCAGCAGCAGGTCATTGCAGTGCGACATCACTGCTCAGGGGCAGTAGCCCGCTGTTCTCGGTCGTGATGATCCGCGCAGGGAAGGCCCCACCAACTGAATCCAGCGCGCTGCGGAAACGGCACTCGATGGTGGTCTCGCTGAAGGCGCTGCCCTGCCCCACATAGAACTCAGGGATCGGGTCGGGGATGGGCTGCAGCGCACTGTTCAGCCACAGGTTGTGCAGGATCAGCTCGCTGTTGCGGTTACCGTCGCCGCCCTCCAGCAGGGTCAGCGCCAGCTCGACATTGGGGAACAGCACCGTCAGCTGTTCGTTGTCGCCGCCGATTGTCATCAGCGACCCTGAGATCTGGAAGGGCACGAACTGGTAGGTCTTGCCCAGGAACAGGTAGCTCTGCTTCACAAAGAAGTTCTGGGCCAGCAGCGTGGCGCCGTTGGCCATCTTCAGTTCCAGCAGCTGGCAGATCTGGATGTTCAAGCGGCTTTCACCTCACCGATCAGCTCGATCTTCACCGTGGTCACGCCGGGATGCACTGACTGCAGCTGAGGTTCAGAGGCGTAGGCCCACTCCACATTCGCCGGTGCCTGCATCCGGCTGGTGAGTCCGCTGCTCATCCCCGCAAAGATCTCGCCAGGCAGGGTGAAGCGATAGAACGAGCCGCCCATGCTTTCGTAATGGGCCACGATCTGCTCAGCCTTGGCATCCGGCAGGTTGGCAAACTCCAGGCTGATTGCATGGCCGGAGCGGGTGTTGCTGAAGGCCCGCTTCCAGATGGCACCGCTGAGGGTGCGGTATTGGCGGATGGGCAGCTGGCCGGGGCTATAGCTACGGCTGGATGGCTTGAGGGCAGGGAAGATAGACATCAGATTCCAAGCGATCTTCTAGTACGGGGGCTCTGCCGCAGACGATCAAGAGCACGGCGTTCGCCCTGGGCGGCGCCTTGCTTGCTGGCCGTGGCCATTGCAGTCTCCAGTTGCTGCCGGTCCACCCATTCTCTGTCCATGAACTGCGTGGTCTCGAAGCTCATGTTCATCGTGGTGCCACCACCATCTTTGCCGCCGCCACCGTCAGAGGCCATGAGACTGCGCAGGTTCTGGTGGTTGGTGATGCCACCGGACTGACCGGGCACGAACAACTCAGGGCCGCGCTCGCCAACAATTTGCGCCTCTCCGGTTGACCCGCCACTGGCAAGCAACAGCGGCATGTTGAGCGCACCAGCAAAGCCGCCCCAGCTGCTACCCAGTCCTGCAGTGGCGCCCCACATGCCGCCGCCACCGCCAAACAAGCTGCCGAGTCCGCCCAGGATTCCGCCAGCACCGCCGAACCCGCCACCAGCGGCGCTCCCGGCGACGCTGCTCTGCAGTTGCATTTGGGCGGCCTGCAGTTGCATCTGAGCGG
>Ga0315906_10008990_pt1 | contig 11919 bp, 10 predicted proteins | sample LakEriMetagenome_4_FD_203526 | JGI IMG/M metagenome (GOLD analysis project Ga0315906, IMG submission 203526) | Freshwater fungal communities from buoy surface, Lake Erie, Ohio, United States - Buoy 2 MA122 | ecosystem: Environmental > Aquatic > Freshwater > Lake > Lake biofilm | place: USA... | reverse complement strand
CCTGCTCGCGGGTCTTGCTGCGGTCGCCCTGATGTCCCTCGCGGTGCTGACTGCGATCACCGCAATGATCATGGCCGTTCCCGAATCGTCGCGTGCCGTGGTTGCGGCGCTCGCGGCTTGTGTGCTGGCCTTGGCCGCGCTGGGCCTATTTATGTGGAGTGCAAGGCTGGCCCGCTTCGGCAACTTTTCAGGCAGCCTAGCGGAGCTTCGCACCGATCTCGACTCCCTTCACACGACCGACACCGGGCGTGAGCCCCCTCCTACGCGAACAGCCCACCCCAATCATGAGCACCCCTGAGGCAAACCGGCAGGCATCGGTCTGGCCTGACTCACCGCAGGCGCGTGTCGCAGCAATTCGGCAACGAATCGCCCACCAACGGGAAGGCTTCCCGGCTCGCTTCCAATCGCTCATTCCATCGCGGCTCGAGCAACGTCAACCCAAACCTTTTCCGGTGTTCGGCATCGGCGTCGTGCTCACGGCTGCGCTGGTGCTCGTTACCTTCCGGCGCGCGAGAGTTATCACGCAGGCCGCCATTTCAACGGGCTGGCTTGCCTGGCGAGGATTGCGGCTCGCCAGGGCCCTGTCAACGGCGCTCGTCGCCCGGCCGTCACGCACCGAATCAACGGATCAAGGCCGCACACGCGCCTCCTGAGAGGGCTGATGCTCGGCTACTCGTACCAACATGGCTAACTCATGGGAGAGCGCCTGCGACAGATCGTCGCTACTCAGCACACCCACCAGTTCGCCGCGAATATCAACCACCGGCAGACGCCTGACCCCTCGGCTTCGCATCTTCTGAATCGCCTCACCCAGCGAATCGCTGTCGTGTGCAGTGACTGCCGGGCGCACAACGATGTCACCCGCGGTGATCGCCGCGGCATCGAGCCCAGTCGCCACCACCTCCACCACGATGTCCCGATCGGTGACCACTCCAACCGGGCGACGGGTCAGGCCCTCTCCCGATACCACCACCACTGATCCCACATGCCTGGATCGCATCAGCGCAGCCACCTGCTGCAGGAGGAGATCCTCAGTACAGGTGACAGGTTCGCGCGACATGATCGTTCCGACATTGCTCATTTCCGCTCCTGACAATCCGGTGCGATCACCCCGTGTGCTCGCCCACCCGATCGAGCAGGCAGTGTCCCGCGCTCGGGGTGAGCGCATCTTGCGCCCGCACAAGCCCGCTGATCGTGGCGGCTGAGCGACCTATAATTGGTCGTATGAACCTGATGGTTGCGCTCCTTGCTTTGATCGCCCCGGTTGCTGCGCTCGCGCAGTGGCTGGGTACCCCGCCCTACATCGAAGCACCAAACCGCACAGAACGCGAGGCACCGTTTCAGGCACGGATTCAGCATCTGTCCGATGGCGACTCATTCGTTGTGCGTACCGAAGATGGCAGACGGATTCCGGTTCGCTTGTCGGCCATTGATGCGCCGGAAAAAACTCAGCCCTACGGCGATACAGCGCGCCGATCACTGCTCGCACTCGTAGAGGGCAAATCGCTCACCATCATTCCGATCAAGCGTGACCCCTACGGACGCACCGTCGCCCGCGTGCTGGCTGACCAAACCGACGTGGGCCTGGAACAGGTGCGCGCCGGCATGGCTTGGCACTACAAGCGCTATGAATCGGAGCAGGCGCCGCGCGACCGCCGTGAATACGCACGCGCGGAGCAGCGGGCGCGCGACACCGGGCAGGGCCTATGGGCGCAGCCCGAGCCCATGCCTCCGTGGCGCTTTCGCGAGCAGCAGCGCCGCCGCAAGGGCGCAGCGCTCGCACCGTCCGTTTACGCGTGGGCCAGTCAGCCCGCTTGCTGAACGCGGTTCAGCATCTGTCGCTGTCTGAGTGTTTCATACAGAATCACCCCGGCCGCTACCGACACGTTCAGGCTCTCGACCTGCCCGTGCATCGGGATGCGCACCAGACGGTCGCAGCGCTCTCTCGTCAAGCGCCTGAGCCCTTTGCCTTCAGCCCCCAGCACCCAGGCGATGCGGCCCCCCAGTTCGGTGGCGTAGAGATCGTCCGCGCTCTCGTCGGCTGCTCCGATCACCTGGAAGCCGTGTTCCTGAAGCGTATCGATGGTGCGCGCGAGATTGGTCACCATGAGATAGGGCACGCTCTCGGCGGCCCCGCTCGCGGTCTGAATCGCCGCTTCGGTGAGCGCACAGGCATGATCCTTGGGTGCGATCACCGCAGAGACGCCAGCCCCGTCCGCCACCCTTAAACACGCGCCCAGGTTGCGCGGATCGGTCACCCCGTCGAGCAACAACAGGGTGATTGGCGCCTGCGCGCTGGTATCCAATCCCGCAAGCAACTCATCAAGCGTGACGCTGGGCACGCTCACCTCGGACAAGGCCACCACGCCCTGATGACGCTTACCGGGGCACATGCGCTCGATTCGCTGGCCATCGACACCATGCAGGCTCACGCCCGCATTCTGAGCGAGCCGCTCCAGTTCGCGCATTCTGGGGTCGGTTCGCCCGGTATCAACATAGAGCTCAGTGATGCCACCAGGGTCGCGCTTCAGGCGAGCCAGCACCGCATGGAATCCGAAAATTCTCATGGTTCCTTACCTTCGCTTGCTGCGACGACTCGCAGGGCCCTTGCGCCGGGGGGGACCGGAACGTTTACGACGGGCCGACAGCCGCTCGACCCTCGCGCGCTCGACAGCCTCGGTTTTGGCGGGCGCGGCTTTGCGAGCGCGTTTTGTCCCTGGCACGACAGCCGATGGTTGGTCGGGCGTGCCGTCTGTGGTGATCGCGGACATGACATCAGGATTCGCGTCGCCCATCGCCCCCACGCCGACAGGCCGCAGCCGTGGCCCGCCCTTTACCCACTCCGGGGCGCGCTGCACCATTCGAAATTCAATTCGCCTTGCCTCGAGATCAACCCGCGACACCTGCACCGCCAGTTCGTCGGTGAGCCGAAAACGGCGCCCGGTGCGCTCGCCCCGAAGCTCGTGTGCGGCCTCGTTGAACTGAAAGTATTCGCCCCCGAGCTCGGACACGTGGACCAGCCCTTCAACGAACAGATCATCGAGCGTCACGAATAATCCGAACGGAGCGACACCCGTGATGCGGCCACGGAACTGTTCGCCAACGCGTTCGCGCATGAACTGACACTTGAGCCAGGCCTCGACGTCTCGCGAGGCCTCGTCCGCCCGACGCTCGTTGGCCGAACACACCGCGCCGAGCGTACGCCAGGTCTCGAGCACTTCAGCATGCTGGCTGTCCGTGGTGCGACGCCTGCCGCGCGAAGCGCTTGCCTCGGCCGGGCGGGGTTCAGCGAGCGGTTGAAGCAGCAGCCCGGGCTCGGCCGATTCATCGACCCGGGGCTGATAGCGGGCATCACGTAGCAGCGCCTTGATGACCCGGTGGGTAAGCAGATCGGGGTAGCGACGAATCGGCGAGGTGAAGTGGGTGTACGCGGTGTAGGCGAGGCCGAAATGGCCGCTGTTGTCAGGGGAATAGATAGCCTGCTGCATCGACCGCAACAACATGGACTGCAGCAATACGTTGTCGGGTCGCAGCCGCACTGCCGCGGCCAGGGTGGCGTAATCGTGAGGAGTCGGCTGATCGCCCCCCCCTAGCGAAAGCCCCACGCTGCGCAGAAACTCGCGCAGCCGTGCAAGCTTCTCGGGGGTCGGCCCCTCGTGCACCCGATAGAGCCCCGCATGCTCGCGGCGCTGTAAGAAATCAGCTGCACACACATTGGCAGCCAGCATGCACTCCTCGATCAGCCGGTGCGCGTCATTACGCACCGACGGCACGATGCGCTCGATCCGCCCAAGCGGATCGCAGACGATCTTGGTCTCAACGGTTTCAAGTTCCAGCGCCCCGCGCCGCGACCGCGCGCCCGCAAACACCCGATAGAGCTCATGCAGTTGCTGCAGATGCGGCAAGAGCGCGGCACGATTGGCCGTAACGTTTGTGCGGAGCCCCGCCGCGCCCGACAGTAGCGTCCAGACTTCGTCATAGGTGAGCCGGGCTGAAGAGTGCATGACGGCTTCATAGAACTGGTAGGCGCGGATACGTCCCTGCAGGTCAACCACCAGATCGCACACCAGCACCAGCCGGTCGACTTCAGGGTTCAGTGAACAGAGCCCATTTGACAGGGCTTCGGGCAACATCGGAATCACGCGACGCGGAAAATAAACTGACGTGCAACGCTCCAGCGCATCGGTATCGAGAGCGTCCCCTGGGCGCACATAGTGGGACACATCGGCGATCGCAACCAGCAGGCGAAATCCGGACTCCTTCCGTTTCGGGGCGCCAGCGCGACGTCGTTTGCCCGACGCAGGACTGGCCACGGCCACGACGGTCGCTGCAGCCGCGGCAGCGTGCGATGCGTTTTTGCCAGCGGCCGCCGCCCATGCTTCTGAACCTTCGCCCAGACCGCCGTCCAGAACCGGCATCTCCTGAGCGTCAAACTCAATGGGTTCACAGTAGACGGCATCATCAAAGTCGCGCGCATCCTGTCCGTCGATCGTGACCAGCGGGACATCTCGCAAATCGACACGGTCGCGAATATCGGCGGGGCGCACGCGCGGGGCAAACTGCGAGGCCTGCTCGACGGCCGCCGGTCGGAACTGATGCGGAACATCGAATTTCCGCACAGCGATCTCGATTTCCATGCCGGGGTCACCGATTTCACCCAGCACCTCAACCACGCGACCAATAGGCGGCGCGCCGTTGGCGGGCGGGCTCACGATTTCAATCGTGACCACCTGGCCGTGTTGCGCACCACCCGTGTCAGCAGGTGCAACGATGATGTCGTGCTTGATTCGCTGGTCTTCCGGAATCACGATATGCACGCCTCGCTCGTTGACGAAGCGCCCCACCAGTCGGCGATGTGCGCGTTCGGTCACCTCAACGATGCTGCCCTCGGGTCTGCCTCGCGAGTCGTAACCCACCCGACGAACCAACACCCGATCTCCGTGCATCGCCTTTTGCATTTCGCGAGGCGACAGGAACAGGTCGGGGCCACCGGCGTCGGGCAGAAGAAAGCCAAAACCGTCCCGGTGCCCTTGGACCCGCCCAGCGATCAGATCGAGCCGGGTTGCGAGCAGCAGCACACCCTTTCGGTTGGGCAGGAGTTGGCCGTCACGCTCCATCGCCGCGAGGCGGCGCAGCAGCGGACCGCTCTGCGCAGCAGTCACGCCCAGGCGCTGCGCAAGGTCCGAGGGCGTGAGCGGCACATCGGCCGCCCTCAAGCATTCAAGAATGGTTTCGCGGGTGGGCGGAGCCCGGTCTGCTTCAGTCACTCGTCAGCGCCTCCGGATGAGTGGGCAGGACTGTGCCCGACTCAGGTTTGACAATCCATCGATCTTCATTAGAATTCGCGCCTCGATTGCCGCAAGGTTGTCGAAGCCCAGATGGCGGAATTGGTAGACGCACTAGGTTCAGGTCCTAGCGGTGGCAACACTGTGGAGGTTCGAGTCCTCTTCTGGGCACCATTCTAAAGGTCGGCGAAGCCGGCCTTTTTGTTTTATGTGCCCAGAAAGCAAAGCACCTGCGTGCTTTGCGCGAGGACTCGAAAGGCCGGGCATGCAAGCCTGGCCGGGCCCGCGGTACGTGGGCGAGTCCGAGCCGTTCAGTGACGTTCCGCGAGCAGCCCGAAGCCGCTTAGCGCATCCTGAATGCCCGCCCGTCGCAGGGCAAGCCAATACGTTGCCACATTGACCCCGATGAGCGGTCGCCCAAGGTGCGCCTCGATCTGGGCCGTCATGGCACTGACCGGCAGGTTGGTACCCACATGAACAAAAGCCTCGATTCCCTGCGTATCGGCCAGGCGATCGAAACCCTCCAGAATCTGTGCAGGCGTGAACTGTGCAACCGAAGTGGGTCCTTTTGCCTGGAGACCGTGCGTGGCAAGCACGCGGTATCCGCATGCGGTGAAGAACTCTGCGATCAGCGCGTCGGCCGGCGGCCAGTAAGGCGTGAGCACGCCTAGCGCCTGCGGATTGCCAATGGCTCGCAGCCCCTCCAGCACCGCCACCGATGGGGTGATAAACGGCACCCCGCCGCTTAGCGCCTCGAGACGTTGCCGCTCGGCGTCGGCCCGGGCGCGATCGCCCCGAAAAGAATGAATGGAATGTCCATGCGCCACCGCATGCGGCTCGCACTTCATCACCAGATCAAGCGCCTCCTCGAGCCCACCTCGCTCGGTCTCCAGCGCCTGCCGGTATTCCTTCATGTCGTCATACGGCCGGGGCGGCAACAGCATGCGGCTAACGTGGTTGGTCACTCCCGGCGGACGCATCGACTCCATCTCGGGCTGCACCACCGTGTTGGTAGCAGGCACGATCACGCCAATCTTTGCGCGGGTCGCCAGCGCGTCAAGACTGCTTCGTCCTGTTGCAGCACCGGTCATCGGGCCTACTCCATTTTGAGGTTGGCAACCTTGGCCGCCTCAGCCCAGGTTTGCAGATCAGCGCGCAGCGTGGCGGCGAACTCGGCAGGGGTGCTACCTATTGGGTCGACACCGATCTGCGCAAAACGGGCACGCGCGCTTTCGCTATTGACCACTTCGCGCGCAAGCGACGCAGCGCGGTCTATGATTGCCTGGGGCGTGCCAGCCGGTGCAAGAAGACCGTTCCAGGTGATGGTTTTGAAGCCCGCGAGCCCCGATTCCGAAATCGTGGGCACATTGGGCAACTGGGGCACTCGCTGCTCGCTCGAAACACCGATCAGGCGGATCTGACCACCGCTCGCATGCGGTACCAGTTCGGAAAAATTACCAAAATACATCTGTACGTTGCCAGCGAGAAGGTCGACCACGGCCTGCGACCCGCCCTTATAGCTTACGTGGGCCATTTCGATCCCCGCTCGCTTCACGAACAAGGCACCTGACAGGTGGGAGACGCTGCCCGATCCGCCCGACGCATAGTTGAACTTGCCGGGATTCTTGCGGACGTGGTCGATGAATTCCTGAACATTCGTGGCGGGCACCGATCGGTGGATACCCAGCACGAAGGGGTTGCTGCCGATATTGCTGATCGGGACAAAATCGCGAATCGGGTCGAAGGTGACTTTGTTGATGACCGGCAGAATGGCCAGATTGGCCATTGCGCCCACCAGCAGCGTGTAGCCGTCAGGCGCCGCCTTCGATACAAAGTCAATCGCAAGACCACCGCCTGCACCAATGCGGTTTTCCACGACGAACGGCTGCCCAAGGGCCTGTGTGAAGCGTTCAGCAAGCAGTCGGGCGATGGAGTCGGTGTTGCCTCCCGCTGCAAACGGCACCACCACTTTCACCGCGCGATTGGGCCAGGCCGATTGGGCCCTAAGCGGCAGAACCGATGCTGCAACCCCAGCAGCACCCCAAGCGAGCAGAGAGCGACGAATCATGTAAGCCATTAGAAACCTCCAGTGCTTCCGGTGCAGCGATCAATCGATCGTTGCTGCGCGGCGGATGCTGTTGATCATGGACGAGTTCAAAAGGTAGTCGCGAGCCTTCACCGGATCTGCACAGATCGATTGGAGCATCTGGATTCGCTGCGCGCGCTCGGCGGGATCTTTAACTTCAAGGTTTTGTTTGTTACGAACCGATAGCGTTTGCACATACTCGACATTGACCGTATGGCGCTGACGGTGATACCGATCCAGGAACGCTTGGTTCTCTGCGCCTGAGACGACCGCCGCCAGCATATCGCCCAAAGCCAGAGCGTCGTGAATACCACTGTTGAGACCAAACCCGCCCAGCGGATTGTTGACGTGTGCTGCATCGCCCGCGAGCAGAACCCGATGCTTGCGCATGGTCACTGCGACCCTCTGGTGAACGCTGTAGATGCTCTGGTGCACCACCGGATATTGCACCGACTCATCATGTCCGGTCAGCCTGCGGACGCAATGCTGGGCGTAAGGCCCGGCAAGCACGGCCTCGTCAGTGGCATCAGCGCCAACGGGTAAGGTCATGCGCCAGAGCCCCGGCGGCCCCTCATCGGGCATCTTGAAGACCGCACACCACTGCACCGGATCGCTGATGTAGGCGTTTTCACGAAACCCGTGCTGGGCGAAATCGTGACGCGTACTGATGACGCTGTATCGCTCCGGCCAGGTGTAGCCGGCGAACTCAATATCAGCACTCTTTCTAACCTGACTGCGGCCACCGTCAGCCCCCACCAGCCAGTCGGCACGGATCGCCACTGGACCCGTGTTGGACACAAGAGTTGCTTCAACATGATCAGCACGCTGCACCATGCTCTCGAAGCGATGACCAAACAACACCTGCGCGTGCGGGTACTGCTTGAGCAACCGCAAGATGATGGGTGTGAGCCTGTGCTGCTCGAGGTGCAGACGAAACGGGTAGGGTGTGTCGTCCTTCAGGAGCGACAGATCCCACTCGGCCACCATGCCATGTGCCAGATCCCAGGACTGCCAGCGCGGCACCTTGATCCCCAGTTCGAGCATGGGCGCAGCCACCCCCACCTCCTCCAGCATCTCAATGGTGGGTGGATGAAACGTGCCGGCACGCAAATCGTGGGTGAGGCCAGGTTCTGCCTCCGCCACGGTGCACCCCACACCCCTTCGCGCGAGTTGCAGCGCCACCAGCAAACCGACCGGACCTGCGCCCGCAATCAACACCGGCGTTTGAATCGGGTGAGTCATGTTCCGTCAGCCCCAGCGCGCTTTGAGGTCGTTTGGGCTCATGTGGTCGTATTCTTCAAACGGCTGGTGAATCCAGGGATTACTTGGCAGATGCTCGATGTAATAGTCGGGCTCGGCCACCGAGGCACCCTTTCGCCAAAGCACCGCGCTGCGGATTTCTTGAACGTCGGGACGGTTCGCCCGAAGATGCGGGATCACTTCGACCAGCGTTGCCCCGCTGTCGACCAGATCATCAACCAGCAACCAGCGACCTGAGGGCATGGGGGCAGCGCTGCTGATGTGGTCAGCGATCAGAAGGCGGCTTTGCGTGGTTCCGGCATTTTCGCGATAGGAACTGGTGAACAGTACGCCCAGCGGTTTGTCGAACAGCCTCGACATCACGTCACCCACCCGCAGACCACCGCGGGCGAGGCACAGAATGGCGTCAAATGTCCATCCCGACTCCCAGACCTTGAGTGCAAGCTTTTCGATCAGTCGGTTGTATTCGTCCCAAGACACATAGAGGTCTTTCATCAATCGCTCCGAAAGGTCAGGCTAGACAGTAAACGGGTCGCGCAACACGATCGTATCAAGACGATCGGGACTGGTGGAGACCATGTCGATCGGGGCGCCGGCCACCTCGGACAGTCGGTGCAGATAACGCTGGGCATTGACAGGCAGGTCGGCCCAGGACCGGACGCCAACCGTCGAGGTTTTCCATCCCGGCAGATCTTCGTAAACCGGTTCGCACTCGGCGAGCGCGTCAGCGCCAGCCGGCAGCATGGACAGCAACATGTCGCCTCGGCGATAGGCGGTGCACAGCCGTAGTGTGTCGAGCCCATCGAGCACATCGAGTTTCATGACCGCCAACCCGCCGATACCATTGAGCGCGATTGACCGCTTGAGCGCCGGCGCATCGAACCAGCCGCAGCGGCGGGGCCGCCCGGTGACTGATCCGAACTCCTTGCCCACCTGCGCGAGGTGCCGGCCTACGTCGTCGTGCAATTCGGTGGGAAACGGCCCCGAACCCACGCGTGTGGTGTAAGCCTTGACGATACCGAGAACATAGTGGAGCGACGACGGCGCAACGCCCGCACCTGCTGCGGCAGCACCGGCCACGCAATTGCTGCTGGTGACATACGGATAGGTGCCGTGGTCGACATCGAGGAGCGCTCCCTGCGCGCCCTCGAACAACAGGCTTTGCCCCGCCGCCATGGCGGTTGCGAGCTCGTCAGGTACATCGGTCAGCATGGGCGCAAGACGCGGCGCAAGCGCGAGCGCCTCATCAGCCACTTGCGTTGCATCGAGCGGCTCAGCGCCCAGGTAGTGCTTGAGCACGAAATTATGCAGATCAAGCACTTCCGCGACCCGGGTGCGGAAACGCTCTGGCGCAAGCAGATCGGCGGCTCGCAGCGCACGCCGCGCCACCTTGTCTTCATACGCGGGACCGATACCGCGCCCGGTGGTACCGATCTTGGCATCGCCGCGCTTGGCCTCGCGTGCCCGATCGAGGGCAACATGGTAGGGCAGGATGAGCGTGCAGGCGTTACTCACCCGTAGCCGGCTGGATGCGTCGACACCGGCGGCTTCGAGTTCATCGATTTCCTGCAACAGCGCCTGCGGCGACAGCACGACGCCGTTGCCGATATAGCAGCGCACCCCAGGCCGCAGCATGCCCGAGGGAATCAGCCGAAGCACCTGCTTGCGGCCCCCGATCACCAGGGTATGTCCCGCATTGTGCCCACCCTGAAACCGAACCACGCCTGCGGCGCGCTCGGTGAGCCAGTCAACCACCTTCCCTTTGCCTTCGTCACCCCACTGGGTGCCGATGATCACGATATTTTTCGCCATGTCGGCTCCGTCATGTGGTCCGCGCGAGCGAACTCAGTTGCCAGCTTCCCTGGCGCCGCACGATCTCGCGATCGCAGGAAAACTCCTGTTGCTCTTCTTCATGGCCGGGCAACACCTGTACCACAACCTCCCCGGCAGCCCTGAGTTCTGCGATCAGCGCCGCGAGCGCCGGATCATCAGACCAGGGCGCGCGAATCGCAGGATCGGGCTCGGCGGGCGCAAGCATGCCGGCAAGCTCTCGCAACTCAACCGAAAAACCAGTGGCTGCGCGCGCACGACCAAAGGCCCGACCCACCCCGTCATAGCGACCGCCACGCGCTACCGCATCAGCGCGGCCCGCTACATAGGCCGCAAAACTGACTCCGTTGTGATAGCGATAACCGCGCAGATCGGCCAGATCGATCGACAGGGTGACCGCCGGAAACCGGCCCCAGGTTGGCGATGCACACAGCCGTTCGAGTTCATCGAGCGCGCGGCAGACAGCCACAATGTCGGGCAGCGCGCGCCGGGCAGCCTCGATCACTCCAAATCCGTGAGCCCCCCCCACCGTGCCATACAGCGCGGGCAAGGCGAGGATGGCGCGCGCAAACGGCTCGCTCGCGCGGGTACCGAAGCGTTCGGCAAGCGCGGGCTGATCCTTGGAGAGCAGCAGCGCATATAAGGACTCGATATCCGAATCGAGCGCCTGCGCGTCATCAGGGAAAGCCTCAAGCAGCGCTGGCACGATGCCCATGTGGCAGAGATCGATCCGCACAGCGCCCGCATGCGCTTCGCCGAGCGTGCGAACCATCAGTTCGACCACTTCTAAATCCGCTTCGATCCCGGTATGACCAAACAGCTCGGCGCCAATCTGAAGCGGCTCGCGCGAGGCAAAGATCCCCGACGGCCGGGCATGAAGCGCTGACCCTGAATAACAGAGACGGGTGACGCCGGCACGGTTGAGGAGATGCGCATCGATGCGGGCCACCTGAGGCGTCATGTCAGCGCGCACACCTAACGTACGCCCGGAGAGTTGGTCGACCAGTTGGAAAGTTTTCCCGCCTAGTTCGCGCCCGGAGCCCGTGAGGAGCGAATCCAGGTGCTCGATCAACGGGGGGATGACGAGTTCGTAGCCAAAGCGCCGGAAGAGATCGAGGAGCGCGCGTCGGAGATTTTCAATTCGACGCGCTTCCGACGGCAAGACATCGGCAATGTTTTCGGGCAAAAGCCAGCGGGCCATGGTCACCGGGCCAGGTTAAAGAGGAGCGGTTGTAAACGGGCAAAACCCGCTATTTTAGTTCAGAAAACCCGATGAGCGCCAAACCAATCACGGTGGCGATCATTCCCATGAAGCGGATCTGACCGTCACGCATGGTGGCCACACGCACGAAAAACTCGCGCCATGTGCCGGGCGCGAGCAGCGGCAGGAGACCCTCAAGCACCAGAACCAATCCCAGCGCGAGCGGCCAGAGATCGGTCATTGCATCAGCGCGCAGG
>Ga0315906_10008989_pt1 | contig 11919 bp, 7 predicted proteins | sample LakEriMetagenome_4_FD_203526 | JGI IMG/M metagenome (GOLD analysis project Ga0315906, IMG submission 203526) | Freshwater fungal communities from buoy surface, Lake Erie, Ohio, United States - Buoy 2 MA122 | ecosystem: Environmental > Aquatic > Freshwater > Lake > Lake biofilm | place: USA: Lake... | reverse complement strand
CCGCATGATCCTCAACGGGGATTTCGAGCAGGCCCTGGCGGTGGCGCGCCAGCAGGTGGAAAACGGCGCACAGATCATCGACATCAACATGGACGAGGCCATGCTCGACAGCCGGGCCGCCATGGTGCGCTTTCTGAACCTGATCGCCGGCGAGCCCGAGATCGCGCGTGTGCCCATCATGATCGACTCCTCGAAATGGGAGGTCATCGAGGCGGGCCTGAAGTGCATTCAGGGCAAGGGCATCGTGAACTCGATTTCGCTCAAGGAGGGCGAGGCCGAGTTCAAGCGCCAGGCCACCTTGGTGCGCCGCTACGGCGCGGCCGCCGTGGTGATGGCCTTTGACGAGAAGGGCCAGGCCGACACCTTTGGGCGCAAGACGGAGATCTGCGCCCGCGCCTACCGCATCCTGGTGGACGAGGTGGGCTTCCCGCCCGAGGACATCATCTTCGACCCCAATATCTTCGCGATTGCCACCGGCATCGAGGAGCACGACAACTACGCCGTGGACTTCATCGAGGCCACGCGCTGGATCAAGGCGAACCTGCCCGGGGCCAAGGTCTCGGGCGGCGTGTCGAACGTGAGTTTCAGCTTCCGCGGCAACGAGCCGGTGCGCGAGGCCATCCACACCGTGTTCCTGTACCACGCCATCCAGGCGGGCATGGACATGGGCATCGTCAACGCCGGGATGGTGGGCGTGTACGACGACCTGGAACCCGTGCTGCGTGAGCGTGTGGAAGACGTGGTGCTGAACAGAACGCCGGCCTGGAAGGAGGGCGAAGAGCGCAAGACCGCGGGCGAGCGCCTGATCGAGATTGCCGAGAGCGCCAAGGGCGCGGCCAAGGACGACTCCGCGCGCCTGGCCTGGCGCGCCGGCACGCTGGACGAGCGCCTGAGCCACGCCCTGGTGCACGGCATCACCGAGTTCATCGTCGAGGACACCGAGGCCGCGTGGCAGCGCGTGCTGGCCTCAGGCGGCCGCCCGCTGCACGTGATCGAAGGCCCGCTCATGGCCGGCATGAACGTGGTGGGCGACCTGTTCGGCGCGGGCAAGATGTTCCTGCCCCAGGTGGTCAAGAGCGCGCGGGTGATGAAGCAGGCCGTGGCGCACTTGCTGCCCTACATCGAGGCCGAGAAGCAGGCGTTGCTGGACGCCGGTGGCGAGGCCAAGGCCAAGGGCCGCATCGTGATCGCCACCGTCAAGGGCGACGTGCATGACATCGGCAAGAACATCGTCGCCGTGGTCCTGCAGTGCAACAACTTCGAGGTCGTCAACATGGGCGTGATGGTCCCGTGTCAGGACATCCTGGAAAAGGCCAAGGTCGAGGGCGCAGACATCATCGGCCTGTCCGGCCTCATCACCCCCAGCCTGGAGGAGATGCAGCACGTAGCCGCGGAGATGCAGCGCGACGAGCACTTCCGGCTGAAGAAGATCCCGCTGCTGATCGGCGGTGCCACCACCAGCCGCGTGCACACGGCCGTGAAGATCGCGCCGCACTACGAGGGCCCGGTGGTCTACGTGCCGGATGCCTCGCGCAGCGTGGGCGTGTGCTCGGATCTTTTGTCCGATGAACGCGCCACCGCCTACATCGCCGAGCTCAACGCCGAGTACGAGCGCGTGCGCCAGCAGCACGCGAACAAGAAGGTCACGCCGCTCGTGAGCCTGGCCGCCGCCCGGGCCAACAAGACGCCCATTGCCTGGGACGCCTACACCCCGCCCCAGCCCCGCTTCATCGGCCGGCGCGTGCTGAAGAACGTGGACCTGGCGGAGATCGCGGCCTGCATCGACTGGGGCCCCTTCTTCCAGACCTGGGACCTGGCCGGCCCCTTCCCGCAGATCCTGCGCGACGAGGTGGTGGGCGCGGAAGCGCAGCGCGTCTTCAGCGACGGCAAGCGCATGCTGCAGCGCCTGATCGAGGGCCGCTGGCTGCAGGCCAATGGCGTCTTCGCCCTGCTGCCGGCCAACACGGTGGACGACGACACCATCGAGGTTTACGCAGATGAAGCGCGCGAGCAGGTGCTGCTGCGCTGGTCGCCGCTGCGCCTGCAGACCGAGCGGCCGGTGGTGGACGGCCCCAACGGAGAAAAGATTCGGCGCCCCAACCGCTGTCTGGCCGACTTTGTTGCGCCGAAGTCGGGGCCGGGCGCGAAGCCGGACTACATCGGCCTGTTCGCCGTCACCGCCGGCTTGGGCGTGGAGAAGAAGGAGCGGCAGTTCATCGCCGACCACGATGACTACTCCGCCATCCTGCTCAAGGCCCTGGCCGACCGTCTGGCCGAAGCCTTCGCCGAACGCCTGCACCAGCGCGTGCGCACCGAGTTCTGGGGCTATGCGCCCGACGAGGCGCTGAGCAACGAGGATCTGATCGCGGAAAAGTACCGCGGCATCCGCCCCGCCCCAGGCTACCCCGCCTGCCCGGACCACCGCGTCAAGGCGCAGATGTTCGAGGTGCTCAAGGCGCAGGAGATCGGCATGGGCCTGACCGAGAGCCAGGCCATGACCCCGGCAGCCAGCGTCAGCGGCTTCTACCTCGCCCACCCCGAGGCGACGTACTTCAACGTGGGCCGCATCGGGGAGGACCAGATCGCCGATTGGGCCAGGCGCATGGCGATGGACGAGGCGCAGGCGAGAAGGGCGCTGGCCAGCGTGGTGTGAGAGGCTGGCCGAGCCGGATGCCGACGGCGAGGAGGCGCGCGCTCTGTGGCCGCTGCAGGCCGCGGCCATCACTTACCGCATCGCCCTTGGGCCGCGGGCCGGGCATGCCTGAGCCGCTTGCGCTAAGGAATCCAACTGCCTGTACCCACGGCTACCCTGTGCAGCCGCCAGTGGCGCTGCGCGCCGTGTCGGTAAGCCATGGCCAACATCAGGGTCACCCCTAAGACCGGCCGGTCGGCGGCGAGGCGCAGACCCTGCGCACGCTGCTGGCCTACCTGGACAGGCGCTTTCGCTGAAGAAACAAAGCGAAAAAAACCGAAACCGCAGCGACACCCGCTGCAGCCGCTGCGCCGGCACCATGACGGTCATGTTCAACCCGGTCACTGAAAGGACCTCCGTCATGAAAACCTGGATCAAACGCACCCTGATCAGCGCCCTTGGCGCCACCTTGCTGGTGGGCGGCCTCACCGCCTGCGGCTCGCACAGCCGCCACGACGGCGAATGGAGCGCGGAACGCGTGACCGCAATGCGCGGCAAGATGGTCGACAAGATCGGCAAGAAACTTGCACTTGACGCCACCCAGAAGCAGAAGCTTGATGTGCTGGCCGACCAGATCATCGCCTCGCACACCGCCTTCCGCGGCAAGGACACGGACCCGCGCGCCGAGCTCCAGGCCATGGTGGCCGGTGCGAAGTTCGACCGGCCGCGCGCCCAGGCGATGTTCGAGCAAAAGGCCCAGGCCGTGCAGGGCAACGGCCCGCAGGTGATCAGCGCATTCGCCGACTTCTACGACAGCCTGAACACGCAACAGCAGCAGGAAGTGCGCGAGCGCATGCAGCACCGTAGCGGCGGCTGGTGGCGCCGGGGCTGACAGGCCGCCAGCAGCAGGGCCGGTGCATCATTGCCGCATAGGAAAATCCGGCATGCACCGCGTCCTGCTGATCGACGACGACGAACAACTCGGCGCGCCACTGGCGCGCTATTTCCAGCGCTTCGAACTGGACCTGACCCACGCCTTGCGACCCAGCGACGGGCTGGCCCGCCTGCACGGCGGAGCGTTCGACGCGGCCATCCTGGACGTCATGCTGCCCGAGATGGACGGCTTCGAACTCTGCCGCACCATCCGCAAGGACAGTGACATCCCAATCATCATGCTCACCGCTCGCGGCGAGGTGACGGACCGGGTGGTCGGCCTCGAGCTCGGTGCCGACGACTACCTCCCCAAGCCCTTCGAGCCGCGCGAACTGGTGGCCCGGCTGCAGACGGTGCTGCGCCGCCGCCGTGCGCCGGTTGCGCCACCCGCTGCGGGTGCATCTCCGGAAACAGGCGTGCTGCAGTTCGAAGGCCTGACCGTCGACCCGGCCCGGCGAAGCGTCGAGCGCCAGGGTCAGCCGGTCACGCTTACCGGCACCGAGTTCGAGCTGCTGCACCTGCTGGCCGCCGAGCCTGGCAAGGTATGGAGCCGCGACGACATCCTCACACACCTGCGCGGGCATGAGGCCGAGCTCTACACCCGCGCCGTGGACATCGTCGTCAGCCGTCTGCGCAGGAAGCTCGAACCGCTGGACTGCATCAAGACCCTGCGCAATGCTGGGTACGCGCTGGCGCTGCGCAGGACGACCCGATGAGACAGGTCCACCCGCCCGAGGGGGCTGCAAAAGGCACCGCGCTCTGGTACCGCCGGCTGCGCGATACGCTGGGCCATTCGATCAAGCTGCGCCTGCTGCTGGTGTTCCTGCTGCTCGCGCTGGCCATGACCTTCACCTTCATCAGCGGGGCACAGCGCGCCTTTACGGAGGGCTGGAGAGAAGCGGCCCGGCCGCTGCTGATGGACTATGTCGACCGCCTGGTCGACGAGGTCGCGGCCGGCGGCACGCCCAGCGTGGAACGCGCCAAGGCCATCACGCAGCGCCTGCCCCTGACCATCACCATCCAGGGCCCGCAGGTGCAATGGCGCTCGCACCCGCCGCGCGCCGGCGAGGAGACAGCGCCGGACAGGCCCGCGGACGATGTTCGCCAGGACCGGGAGCGCTGGGGCGGCGACAAGGAGTGGCAGCGCCTGTTGACGCGCAGCACCGGCGACGGCCACCGGATCGGCATCGGCATCAACGAACAGGCCTTCGAGCGCCAGACCCATCTGGTCGGCTACACCCTGATGGCCCTGCTGGTGCTCACGCTGCTGGCCTTCCTGTACCTGCGCCACCTTTTGCGGCCGCTGGATGCCATCGGCGCAGGCGCGCGGCGCTTCGGCTTGGGTGACTTCAGCCAGCCTATCCCGGTACGGCGCCCCACCCGGCCCGATGAGCTCGGCCAACTCGCCGGCACCATCAACACCATGGGACAGGACATCCGCGAGATGCTCGATGCCAAGCGCGCGTTGCTGCTGGCCATCAGCCACGAGCTGCGCAGCCCGCTGACGCGCGCCCGCCTCAACACCGAACTGCTGCCCGAGACCCCCGAGGTCACGCTGCAGCGCGACGCGCTGCTGCGCGACCTGCAGGAGATGGCCGGCCTGATCACCGACCTGCTTGAAAGCGAGCGCCTCGCGGCCCGCCACGCCGCGCTGCACCGCGAGCCGGTGGCCCTGCCGGAGCTGGCGCGCGAAGTCATTGCCGAGCTCAAGAGCCGGCATCCTGACGCGGCCCCAGTCCTGCTCTATGCTGCTGCGGGCCTGCCCACGCTGTCGCTGGACCCGACCCGCATGCGCCTGCTGCTGCGCAACCTGCTCGACAACGCACTGCGCCACGGCGCCGGCGCAGCGCAGCCGCCCGAGCTGGGCCTGCAGCCCGATGGCGCCGGCATCCGCATCACGGTGCGTGACCATGGCCCCGGCGTGCCGGAGGCGCAGTTACCGCACCTGGCCGAACCCTTCTTCCGCCCCGACAGCGCACGCTCCCGGCCCCAGGGCGGCGTCGGCCTGGGCCTGCACCTCTGCAAGCTGGTGACCCAGGCCCATGGCGGAACTTTCACTCTGCACAATGCCGGGCCGGGGCTGAAGATCACCGTGCGCCTGGGGCTGTTGTCCGCACCGGGGTGACGCTGGCGGCTGCCTGCCGCCACAAGGCAAATTTGCGAGCCTGCGTCAGGCGTATTCGAGCGCGAGGGCCGTGGCCTCAGCCGCCACCAGAAGGGCTGTTCACCTTATCGCGGCGCGGGAGCAGCATGAGGATCACACCACCCACGGCCAGCACCAGCACCCCGATCCAGGCCGCATTCAGGCCGCCCAGTTCCTTGCTGTAGACATAGTTCAGGCTCGACCACAGCATGTAGGCGCACACCGCGCAGAAGATCAGCGGCGTGAGGGGGTACAGCGGCACCTTGAAGGGCCGCTCGATATCGGGCTCGCGTTGCCGCAGGACGAACAACGAGATACCGGACAACAGGAAGAAGAGCCAGAACACCGGCGCGGTGAACTCCACCATCGCCTTGAAGCCTCCGCCCAAGGTCGCCGTGGCGCCGATCAGCACCAGCACCAGGGCGGCAGCGCTCTGCACGTACATGGCGAAGATGGGCGCCTCGCGCCGCTCATCCCACTCACCCAGGCGCCCAAGGACAGGCCAGTCCCGCCCCAGCGAATAGTTGGTGCGTGCCCCGACGATCATGGTGGCGTTGATCGAGGTCAGCGCAGCCACGGCCACCAACACCGACATCACCTTCTCGCCCACGGGCCCGAACGTGATCTTCAAAAGATCGGCCGCGACGGCCTTGGACTTGGCCATGCCTTGCATCCCCAGCCCGTGCCAGTAGGCCCATACCACCAGCAGGTACAGCGCGGTGATCAGGACAATGGACCAGATCAGCGCGCGCACCATGTTGTGCCGCTCGTCCTTGAGTTCGGCGCTGATGTAGGCCGCCTCGTTCCATCCGCCGAAGGTCAGCAGCACGAACACCATGGCCAGACCGATCATCGGGGGGATGCCCGACGCTGAGGAGGCCGCTGCTGCAGCACTGGGAGCCGGCGCCGCAGCGTTGCCGTTGGACACCAGGACCAGGCTGGCGATGATGATCAGCAGAAGCCCGGAGACCTCCAGCGCCGTGAGCCAGGTCTGGACCTTCGCACCCGCACGCATGCCGCGCACGTTCACCCAGGTCAGCACCAGAATGGCCAGCGCCGCGTACACCGCCGAATCATGGCCCGTTCCCAGCGGCACCACCTGCGAGGTGTAGTCCCCGAACACAAAGCCCAGCAGGGCGATCGAGCCCGTGGTGATCACCGAGAAGCGCGCCCATCCGAACAGAAACGAGACGCCTCTGCCATAGGCGCGGTGCAGGAAGTGATAGTCACCGCCCGCGTTCGGATAGGCCGTGGCCAGTTCGGCGTAGCACAGCGCGCCGATCAATGAGATCAGGCCACCGGCGGCCCAGGCCGCGAACATCCAGCCTTCGCTGCCCGTGAAAGTGGCGACCAGCGACGGCGCCTTGAAAATGCCCGCACCGATGACGATGCCGACGATGATGGCGATGGCCTCCTTAAGGCCCAGGGTCTCGTGCGGGCTGGAAAGCCTGTGCGGCGGCGCCGCGCTGGGGGGTGCTGACATGGTGTTTACTTCTGCGGGCAGTCTCAATCAGAGGTTCCGCGGATGGGCGGTGGCGGGCCGTTGCGCACGGCCGTGAAGGCGCCGGTGCGGCCTTGTGGCCCGGTGACCGAGCCCTCGATGCGGTCTCCCTGAACGCGCCCGGCGAAGCTGCGCAGTGTGCCCGCCTCATCCATCAGCTCGAAACTGATGCGGTCGCCCCGCAGCCGCGCATCCCGCAACCCGGCCTCCAGGACCCCGAAACGCACCTTGCCTTCAATCTTCTGGAAGGTCTGTTCGGTGGACAGATCGCCGCCACCCTCACCGGCCTCGCCCCGCCAGGACAGCCGCCAGTTGCCGCCTGCGTTGGCAGGAATGACCCAGAAGTAGGAGCTCCTGCCGTCGACGAGCGAAGTCTCGTCAGGCTGCCACTCGCCCATGGTGAACTGGTGCGACACGATCCGTGTCCCGGGCTTCATCTTCTGGAACAGCACCGGGCGAAGCCTCAGGTTCAGCGCCGGCAGGAGGTACATCGTGATGACGCTGGCCTGGGTGAAGTCGCTCTGGAAAATGTCACCCTGGTCGAAGCGCGTCATGCCCGTCACGGCGGCCTCTCGGGCCAGGCAGCGAGACAGGTCGACCATGTCCGGGTTGTACTCGATGCCATGGCCGCGGACCTTGAACCGCTGGGCCGCCATGATGACGATCTTGCCGTCGCCTGCACCGAGGTCGATGAGGTAGTCGTCCGGGGCCACCTGCGCCATGCGCAGCATGCGATCGACGACGCCATCGGGCGTGGGCACCCACACCACATCCTTGCCCGACTGGCCGACCGAGGGCTTGAACTTGCAGGCGGTGCTGGCGGAGGCGCCGGCAGGAATCAAGGCGACACAAATGGCAAGACCCAGCATCCAGGTGTGCAGGGCGGAACGGCGTGATGCAGACATGGTTTCCTCTGTTGGGGGCAACCCGGTTCTGCCGGGCTGCCGGCTGAAGTACCGGGGATACACGGAACCGACTCTGCCTCGCCACGCCAGGCGACGAAGGGCCTGAACAGGAGAGAGCGCTGGAGCGATCCCGGGACACCACGTACTGTGCCTGGGCCACGAGAAGCTGTCATTGGTAGCAGCCCGAGGTCAGGCAAAAAACGCCGGGCGCATGCTAGCTCAACCGCGGAAACCCCAGGCCCTCGCGGTGTTGCTCCCCAGAAGCGGTGTTGGAACCAGGCCTCGCACAGGAGCCCGGCGATAGACTCATTCCGACCAAAGGCGGCTCGTCGCCGACACGGGAGGGTGCATGACCGAGCTTGACCGATTCCTGGCCGCGCGAGACTTCCTGCTTGCGCACCCCACCGACCTGGATGCGGCCTGCGCCGGTTTCGCCTGGCCGCAGCTGGAGCGGTTCAACTGGGCCATCGACTACTTCGACGCGATCGCGCGCGACAACGATGCGCCTGCGCTGCACATCCTGGAGGAGTCCGGGGCCGAGGCACGCCTGAGCTACCGGGAGTTGTCCCGCCGGTCTTCACAGGTCGCGGCCTTTCTCACGAGCCTGGGCGCGGCGCGCGGTGACCGTGTCCTGCTGATGCTGGGCAACGAGGTGCCGCTGTGGGAGGCGATGCTGGCCGCCATCAAGGCCGGCGTGGTGGTCATCCCCGCCACGCCCTTGCTGTCAGGCGCCGACCTGGCCGACCGCATGTCGCGGGGCCAGGTGCGCTGGGTGGTCACCAACGCCACCGGCCGGGCGCGGATTGCGGAGCTGCCACCCGCGGCAACCGCCGGCGTCGGGCTGATCCTGGTCGGGGCTGACGCCGAGGCGCCGGCAGGCTGGGTCGACTACCGCGACTCGCAGGGCGCGCCCGACACCTTCGTGCCGGCGCAAGCCTGTGGCGTGGGCGACCCGCTGCTGGAGTACTTCACCTCCGGCACCACGGCGCAGCCCAAGCTGGTGCGCCACACGCGCCAGAGCTACCCCGTGGGGCACCTGTCGACGATGTACTGGCTGGGGCTGCGGCCCGGTGACGTGCACTGGACGGTGAGTTCGCCAGGCTGGGCCAAGCACGCCTGGAGCTGCTTCTTCGCGCCCTTCAACGCCCAGGCCTGCGTGTTCATCTACAACTACACCCGCTTCAACGGTCCGAAGATCCTGGAGGTGCTGGTGGCCCGGGGCGTGAACACCTTCTGCGCGCCGCCCACGGTCTGGCGCATGCTGATCCAGGAAGACCTCAAGCGCTGGCCCGTCGTGCTGCGCGAGGTGATCTCGGCCGGCGAACCGCTGAACCCCGAGGTCATCGAGCAGGTGCGCTCGGCCTGGAACCTGGTGATCCGCGACGGCTACGGGCAGACCGAGACCACGGCCCAGGTGGGCAACAGCCCCGGCCAGCGACTGAAGCCCGGCTCGATGGGGCGGCCGCTGCCGGGCTACCGCATCGTGCTGCTGGACGCCGACGGACAGCCCGCCGACGAGGGCGAGCTGTGCATCGACCTGTCCGCCCGGCCGCTGCCGCTGATGGAAGGCTACGCCGACGATGCGGCCAAGACGGCCGAAGCCATGCGCGACGGGTACTACCACACCGGCGATGTCGGGCAACGCGATGCCGAGGGCTACATCACCTACGTGGGCCGCGCCGACGACGTGTTCAAGGCCTCGGGCTACCGCATCAGCCCCTTCGAGCTCGAAAGCGCGCTGATCGAGCACCCGGCGGTGGCCGAGGCCGCGGTGGTGCCCTCGCCCGACCCGGTGCGCGGCTTCGTGCCCAAGGCCTACCTGATCCTGGCACCGGGCCACTCACCCGATGCGGCCACGGCCCAAGCGATCTTCGGCTTCCTGCGCGAACGCGTGTCAGCCTACAAGATGGTGCGGCGCATCGAGTTCTCGGACCTGCCCAAGACCATCAGCGGCAAGATCCGCCGCGTGGAACTGCGCGCCCACGAGAAGGGTCGGCCCGCCAGCGGGCCACGCAACGCGCAGGAGTTCCTGGAGGAGTTCTCTCGGTAAGGTCTGCCAAGGACTCCAGCCGCAGCGGCGGCTCGATGCCCGGCTTCAGGAAAAAGCTTGCCGCAGAGCATGCCCGTGGACGCGTCGGCGGCACGGAATCCGGGCCTCGCAGGGCCACGGCCCTTCAACCGGCCTGCACCACCCCCGCCCCCCTGAGCAGGAAGTCCGTCACCTCGGCGATCAGGCGTTCGCGGTCGCCACCGTCCCCGACGTCGCGGCCGCGGAAGAAGCTGATCTGGTGCTCGTAGTCAGCGTAGTGCTGCGTCACGGCCCAGATGTGGAACAGCAGCAGCAGCGGATCCACGGGCCGCATCAGCCCGGCATCGATCCAGCCGGTGATGACGGCCGCAGCCTGCCCGGTGCGGCGCAGGCTCTGCCCCATCAGCGGCCGCAGCATCGGGGCGCCGCGCATGGTCTCGGCAGTGAAGATGCGCGAGCGCGCCGGGTGCTCGAAGCTGTAGAGCATCTTGCGCCGGATGTAGTCGCCCAGCACCTTGCGCGGCCCGTGGTGGGCATCTGCAAAGCCGAAGACGGCGATCCAGTCGTCCACGATGTCTTGCAGGATGCGCTGGTACAGCGCCTCCTTGCTGCCGATGTAGTAGTGCAGCTGCGCCTTGCTGATGCCGGCCGCCTCGGCAATGGCCTGCGTGGTCGCGCCCTGGAAGCCGTCGCGCGCGAAGACCTCGATGGCCGCCGCATCGATGGCTGCCAGCATGCGCGCGCGGATGCGGCCCGGCGGTCTGGCGTGAGGCGCGACATCGGCAACGGCGCCACCCAGTCCCTGGTCCATCACAGGGCAATTTCCAGCAGACCGGACTTGGCGCGTGCGCAGCACAGGGCCACGCGGCTGCGGCGCTCAGTGGCGCTCAGGCAGTGGTCACGGTGTTCGGGGTCGCCCCCCGTCCAGCGCACGACGCAGGTGCCGCAAACTCCCTGGGCGCAGGAGGTCGGCACCTCGATGCCCAGGTCGTGAAGCGCGTCGACTGCACTCTGTTCAGCCGCCACCGACACTTCGATGCCACGCCCTGCCAGCCTCAGGACGAAGGGCCTGTCCTCGACGTCGACAGAGGTCTGCGGAGGGGCGAAATACTCGAGATGGACACACCCCTGCGGCCAATGGGCGGCAGCGTCCAGGGACGCCTGCATGAACGCGGCCGGCCCGCACAGGTAAAAGTGGGCTCCAGGTCGCGGCGCAGGTGGGCCGAGCAAGGCGCGAAGATCGATCTTCTCCGACGCCTGCGGATCGTCGAAATGCAGCCGCACGCGCTCGCCCAGCGCCGCCAGTTCGGGGGCGAAGGCCAGATGGGCACGGCTGCGCGCGTAGACACACAGCGTGAAGTCGCCCCCGTCGCGGTCCAGTTGCTGCGCCATGGCCAGCAAGGGCGTGAGCCCGATGCCGCCGGCCAGGAGCAGGTGGTGCCGGGCCTGCGCAGCCAGGGGGAAGGTGTTGCGGGGGCTGCCGATGGCCAGCAGATCCCCCTGGGCAACCCGGTCGTGCAGCGCCGCCGAGCCACCGCGGCCTTGCGGCTCGCGCTTGACGCCGATGCGGTAGCGGCTGGGTGATTCCCCGTCCGGCGCCTGCGCCAGCGAGTAGGTGCGCGTGAAGCCCCCGGGCAGATGGACGTCGATGTGCGCACCGGCCGTGTACCCTGGCAACGGCCTGCCTGCGGGATGGACCAGCTCGTAGGCAGCCACCTCCGGTGTGAGCCGCTCGATGCGGCTCACACGCACGGTGAGGTTCCTGTCGGTCATGGA
>Ga0315906_10008986_pt1 | contig 11926 bp, 10 predicted proteins | sample LakEriMetagenome_4_FD_203526 | JGI IMG/M metagenome (GOLD analysis project Ga0315906, IMG submission 203526) | Freshwater fungal communities from buoy surface, Lake Erie, Ohio, United States - Buoy 2 MA122 | ecosystem: Environmental > Aquatic > Freshwater > Lake > Lake biofilm | place: USA... | reverse complement strand
CCCGATGTCTGCCCCACGACCATGGCTGAAATGGCTGAGGTCATGCGCCGCCTGGGACCGCTTGCCGATCAGGTGCGGGTCGCTTTCATCACCGTCGACCCCGAACGCGACACGCAGGAACTGCTGTCGCACTATGTTCCCGCCTTCCACCCCGATTTCATGGGTTTGTGGGGCGATGCGGACGCCACGGCCCGCACCGCGCGGGCTTTTCGGGTGGTCTACCAGAAAGTGCCCGGTAAAACGCCCGGGAGCTACACGGTCGACCATAGCGCGGGCAGCTATGTCTTTGACCGGCGCTCGCGCGTACGCCTCATGATCCGCCATGGCTCGCAGGCCGAGGCCATTGAGGCCGATCTGCGGCGCCTGCTGAGCGAGCGCTAGTCCGGCGGTTTGTCCTTGCGCGGCCGGAGCGAGAGCGCGGCGGCGAGGCTCGCCAGCACAATCAGTGCCCCGCCAGCAAGGACGTGAGGGCGCAGTGTCTCGCCTGCGATCAGGACGCTGGACAGCGCAGCGACCGGGACCTCGGTGAGCATCACGATTGCGGTCACGCGGGTGGGGAGCCGGGGGGCGCCAAACTGCAGCGCGGCGTTGGCGACCAGCAGGATCACCGCGAGGACGACCGAACCGGGCAGCCACGCGAAGTCGTTCACGGGCGGCGCGCTGATCATGCTGACAGCCATCAGCGCGACGCCCACCGCGGCGGGCACCAGCGCTGATCCCACGCTCATGGCCAACGCCCGCGCGGTGGCCGGGGCCTCGCCCAGGCCGCGCAGCTGCACATTCAGCCAGGCGAAACCTGCGCCGCCCGCCACTCCCAGCCAGTCACCGAGCGAAGTGGGCCAGGGTAGCCCTGTGCCGGGCTCCCACAGCACCACGGCGGCCCCCGCGATCGCAACCACGGCGCGAAGCGCCGCCCCAGTGGTGATTGGCTCGGCGAGCAGCCAGCGGGCAAGCAGCATGGTCCAGACCGGCATGAGATAAAAAAGCAGGACGACGCGAAGCACTTCCCCAACCGTCATTCCCCAATTAAAGCAAGCGTTGGTAAGCCCCGCCGCGAGAGCAAGCACCCACAGTCGGCGATCTGACAGGAGCTGAGCGAGGGCGCTGCGCCACAGCAGTACGATGCCGACGCTACCGATCAGAAAGACGATGGCGGTTGCCCAGAGTCCGTGCAGACCCCGCTCGGAGAGATAGCGTAGCGGCCACCACGACAGGCCCCAGATCGTGGCGTTGAACAGCAGTGCGAGCAGCGCTGGGCCGCTCCGAGGGGGCACGGCGCTCACGCGCCTTGCCAATCGGACCAGACGTCGCGGGCGAGCGCCTTGGGCGCGCGGCTGGAAGGCGGGCGGGTGGCAGTGCCGAGCGCGATCCAGCCGACCAGGGTTTCGCCTGGCGCACAGAACGCGCGTGCGAGCAGGGGGTCGCGAACCTTGGCGCCCGACAGCATCTTGCCGGCGTAGCCCAGTGCGTGGGCGGCGTTGAGAAAATTGGTCAAGGCGCCGCCCACCGCGATCCATTGCTCGTGTGCTGGCACCAGAGGGTGGCCGAGGTCGATGCGGGCGGTGAGCGCCACGCTCACCGGTGCTCGGCGTGCACGTTCGGCATCGAGCTGAGCCCCGGTCTCGTCTTTGCCGGCCTCGCGCGCTGCCTGTGCGAAGAGCGAAGCCAGTCGCTCGCGCGCCGCACCGCGAATCACGCTAAAGCGAAAGGGAACCAGCTCGGCGTGGTCGGGTGCCTTGAGCGCAGCCGCGGCCATCTGCGCGAGCGCAAGGTCATCGGGGCCAGGCTCGGAGAGATGCTTGATACCGAGCGAGTGGCGTGTGGTGAGCAGCCGCAGGGGCTCGTTGGATAGGGAGTCGGGCATGGCGGCTCAGTCGTCGGGGCGTGCTCAGAATACCAGGGCACGCCAGCGCTGATCGGCGGCGCGGGCCATGAACTGCACCGCCCCACCGCGGCCCTCGCATTCCGGGATCAGCGCGGTTGAGGCGAGGCCGTGTGCGGCGAGTGCGTCACTACAGGCAAAAAGCCGTGCGCCCAGCTGCGTCGCCTCGCGAATGGAGTCGAGCACGGTCTTGGGGTGCTGGGGGTTGGGCCTGAGCGCTGCGGCGGCGCCGGGGGCAAGTAGCTGCACGCTCGCCGCGCTGAAGAACATCTCGACCGGAATGTCCATGGCGGCAGCAGCCGCAGCATGAAAGAACGGGGTGGCCAGTCGCTCGGGCGACCGGGGGTCGGCCGCCCACAGAAGGATCGCTACACCGGCAACCTGATGGTCGATGAATCTGCTTGCCTGCGTCACGGTCAGTCGATCCGATAGAGTCGCGCGTGCTCGGCCATGGCGGCCCCCACGCCCTCGCCGTGTAGCAGCGCCAGCCGCTCATGATCGAGTGCCTCGGGCCGGATCCGCGCGATCCAGCCCTCGCCATAGGGATCGGTGTGCACGATCTCGGGGGTGTCCGGCAAGCGAGGATTGGTTTCGATGACCGTACCCGAGAGGGGTGACTTCACCGACACGATCGATTTTGCGAGCTCAACCACCGCGACCGACTTCCCCTGCTCGATCGCCGTGCCCACCGCTTTGGCCCGACACATGTAGATCTCGCCCGCGAGTGCGATGCCGAGCGAGGTGATGCCCACGGTGGCGGTGCCGTCGGGTGCGAGCCGTGTCCAGACCTGATGTTCGATCAGATAGTGCAGATCGGCTGGAAAGGCGAATGCTTCGAAACGCGCAGTACTCATGGGATGCCACCGTCATCAGGCGATTGGCGGAGGGGAATGGGAGTCGAACCCACCCGGCGACGCATGGCGCCGCCCACCGGGTTTGAAGCCCGGCCGACCCACCAGGATCGTTTCCCCTCCGAGGTTTGCATGAAAAACGGTCTGCGCGCTCCTGTCAGTCAAGAAACAGCCGGCTGTCGGTACGAAGTCGATGTTCATCGCCCACTCGTCGCAGTAGTCCGGCCCGATCGAAGTATTCCAGAATCTGAATTGCCCTTTTTCTGCCAAGCGCAGTGGCGTCGCGAAAGGCTGCTGCGGTGACCGCCCCGTTGGCCGTGGCGAGCTCTCTCGCGATGGCGGCGAGCCGTCGCAGGGTCGCAGTATCGTAGACCAGATCGCGTACCACCTGGTGCAGATCCCCGCGTTGTGCAAGGCGCGCCACCGCCACCCGCAGAAGCGGTTCGCTCTCGCCGGTATCGCGGGCCAGATCGCGCGCCCACGCGCCCTCATAGCCCGCTGCCGCCAGCATGGGTGCGATCGCCTGTGCGATCCGCTCGTCCACCGCCGACAGCCGCACACCGTGCTCAGGCAAATGGACAAAGCTGCCGCGAAGGGCGATTCGCGCGTCGTGCTGCAGTTGCTGGAGGAGTGCGCGCCAGAGCGGCTCGGCAAGCCTTGGCGCGGCCAGTCGGCGCAGGCGCGCGCTGTCCGGACCCAATTCGTCGGGGTGCTGTTCGTGATAGTGGGCGAGCATGGCAAGCGCCTGCCCGGCGTGCAGATCCCTGTGAGGAGCGCTGAGAGCGAAGATTGCCTCGCCGTCGCGCGCCGCGAGAGGGCTCGCGTTGTCGTCCTGGCCCGCTGTGGTGTCGGCGTGTGCGAGCCGATCGTGCGCAGAAATCGGCTCCGAGTCAGGCATCGACCCTTCGGCCCGATAGACCTGCGCCAGATCGATGCCGTTTGGCGCAGCGGCAATCCGCGCGGTATGTCGGGCTGCGCGATCAGCCAACGCGATCGCATCGAGCTCGGCCAGCCGCTGCGGGGTGCGGCGGTAGCGTGCAGGTGCAAAGGGATCGAGCACGCTGCCGCCTGCGATCGTACGACTCGCCGAAGCATCGCGCAGCACCACGCGATCGCCACGCCAGGCGGCCACCTCATCATGGAGGGCGAGTTGGACGCGTGCGGTGCCGCCCGGTGCAAGCGTCTCGCCTGCATCAAGCAGCGCCACCGTTCCGGTCACTGAGGTGGCGCCCAGGTGAACATGTACCGGGGTGCCCGCGCGAAGCGCGCGGGGCTCCTCTTTCCAAAGCCTCAGCGTGGCATCGATACGGCGGGTGGAGAGTGCGATCGGCGGGGCCACCAGCCACTGGCCACGGCGCAGACTCTCGCGGTTCACACCGGCTAGCCCCAGTGCACAGCGCTCGCCTGCGTGGGCTGAGAGAACCGCGCGGTTTTGCGCATGAACACTCCGGACGCGGGCCCGAAGCGTGAGGCCCCCGCCGGGCACGCCCACCAGTTCGTCGCCCGCCCGCACCTGCCCCGCATGGACGGTACCCGTTACCACCGTGCCAGCACCCTCGACCACGAAGACGCGGTCGATTGCAATCCGAAAGCCTTGCTGCGCGGTCGCTTCGCGTGAGGCATGCTCAGCGCGTGCAAGGAGCGCATCGCGAAGTGCCGCGATGCCCTCACCGGTTTGCGCGCTCACCAGAAAAATGGGCGCCTCGGCAAAGCGAGTGTCCGCTGCAAGCGCCGCGAGTTGTTCGCTCACGCGCTCGAGCTGCGGCGGGTCGGCACGATCGGTCTTGGTGATCACGAAGCTTGCCGCGGGCACTGCGAGCAGTTCAAGAATGGCGAAGTGTTCGCGCGTCTGCGGCATCACGCCATCATCGGCGGCCACCAACATGAGCGCATGATCAATGCCAGTGGCGCCGCTCAGCATGGTGTGTACCAGACGCTCGTGGCCCGGTACATCGATGAAGCCCAGGCGCGTGCCGCCGGGCGCATCGAGAAACGCATAGCCCAGCTCGATGCTGATGCCGCGACGCTTTTCTTCGGGCAGCCGGTCGGTATCGACGCCAGTGAGCGCGCGCACCAGCGTGGTCTTGCCGTGGTCGATATGACCCGCAGTGCCGATGATCACGACAGGAGCCGGGCGAGCGCGGGCAGCTGTGACCCGAGCTCGGTTTCATCTTCAAGACAGCGGCAATCGAGGAGCAGTTGCTGCTCGGCGATCCGGCCGATCACCGGGCGATCGAGTGCGCGCAGGGCCTGCTCAAGCGATTCGAGCGCTCGCCCTGCACCCCGCTTCTGGACCGGCGCGATCGAAAGCCCTGCCGAGCGCAGGCTCTCCACCGGTAGCGACCCCGATCCGATCTGTCCGAGAAGCTCGCAGGTCCGAACCGTGAACCGTGGTCCGACCGCGTCGGCAAGCGCCGGCAGAAGCCGCTCGGCGCAGCCGCGAATCGCTTCGAGCGGCCGCGTGAGGAGCCTGAGCGTTGGCAGATCCTGCTCGAGACGTTCGGGACGCAGATAGAGTCGCAGGGTGGCCTCGAGCGCGGCAAGCGGAAGTTTGCTCATGCGAAACGCGCGCTTCATGGGATGTCGTCGGATGCGGGCAATCGCTTCACGCGACCCAACGATAAGCCCTGCCTGCGGACCGCCCAGAAGCTTGTCGCCACTGAAGGTGACGACATCGCAGCCAGCGGCGAGTTTTTCCTGGGGGAGCGGTTCGCGAGGCAGTCCCCAGCGCGCAAGGTCCACCAGCGATCCACTGCCCAGATCGGTGGCCACCGACAGGCCGCGCGCATGCGCGAGCGAAGCCAGCTCACGCTCATCGACGCTGGCAGAAAAGCCCTGGATTGCATAGTTGCTGGTGTGCACCTTCATGAGAAGCGCGGTACGTGGGCCGATGGCCGCTTCATAGTCGCGCAGATGCGTGCGGTTGGTAGTGCCGACCTCAACCATCTTCGCTCCCGCGCTTGCCATGACATCAGGCATGCGGAAGGCCCCGCCGATCTCGACCAGTTCGCCGCGCGAGACGATCACTTCGCGGCCGCGCGCAAATGCAGCGAGCGTGAGCACCACGGCCGCCGCATTGTTGTTGACGATGGTGGCAGCCTGCGCGCCGGTGATCGTGCAGAGCAGCTCCTCCACGATGGCGTCGCGATCGCCGCGCCCGCCCGAGGCAAGGTCATATTCGAGGTTGTTCGGCCCTGCCATCATCGCTGCGAGATGGGCGAGCGCCTCGGGTGCGAGGATTGCACGACCGAGATTCGTGTGGATCACCGTGCCGGTGAGGTTGATCACGCGACGCATACGCGGAGCGAGTCGCGCGCTCACGCGGGCGTGAAGCTGCCCGATGAGCGAATCCACGCTCACCTCGGCGATGGGCAGCGTGCCGGCAAGTGCACGCTCACGGAGCGTCTCCAGAAGCGCACGGGCCTCGGCCGCCACCAATGTGTGGCCATGCTCCGAGACGATGGCTGTGCCCGCGGGCGCGCGCAGCAGTCGGTCAATGGAGGGAAGGTCTTTTGGGCTGGCCTTCGAACCGTCGACGACGGATTGCGCGGGCCGGTCCATCAGCGCGGACCCGGGTCGGGGGGATTAGGCGGTCGCACCGCGGCCGATATCTCGGTGCCCGCGCGCGGGTGGCCCTCTGCCGCATCGTCTGCGCTGTCGTCGGTCTGGCTATCGGGCTCACCGAAGAGCAACATCAGATTGACGCCGTGGCGGCGCGCGCCCGACTCTGAAACCAGCAAGTCGAGTGTGACGGTGGCGAGGTCGTCAGCCGCTGCGTCGACATGCGGATCGCGATCAGAGTGAAAGATCTTGAGATAGTGGCCGCAGCTGTCGCAGACCTCGGCTTGCGCGACCGCCGAGGCCGCAGCCCCGGTATCGGGTTCGTCGGCCGCACGCTGCAATGATTGATAAGTGATGGCCTGCGTGGACAGACAGTGCGCGCATTTGATCCGCACCATGTGCCACTGCAGTCCGCAGAGGGAGCACCCGAGGTAGCGCTGGCCCAGCAGATCGCCAGCGTTACGGGTGACGCTTGCCACCGGTTTACTCGCGCAGGCCGGGCAAACGGTTTCGTCCTCAATGCGGCCAAAGGGCTGGCCGCGGCCGATTGCGCCCGCCTGGACCGACAACAGCAGATGCGTGAAGTACACCTGCAGCCCGGCAGCCACCAGCGGGGCGGCTGCCAGATCGAGGCCGCGCGTGACGCCGGCAAGCAGACAGTCGGCCTGCGTCTCTAGCCAGGAGTCTTCGGCGCGGGCGACACGCCCGATTGTGTCGCGGGCTGCTGGAGGAAGCGAATCGGGCAGCCGGGCGAGCAGCGCACGGAGCTCGCTTCGCCAGGCCGGATCGCGTGGAAAGTCAATCGCGGCAAGCGGCGGCGCGAGCCGGCTTGCTGCGCGATCAAGCGCTTCATGATCAGGTAACGCCACGGCGGGGTAGGCGGCAAGCTGCGCCTGCTGCGCACTCGCAAGATCGGCTGCGAAGAGCAGAAACTCGCGCATGGGGTGGTTGGCGGCCAGTTGGCGCAGCCGCATTTCGCGCTCGGCGAAATGCGTGCCGCGCTCCGGCCAGAGCAGATAGGGCGTCTCGCCACCCGAGCGGGCGGCGATTTCTTCGGGCGACATCACCCGTACGGTGGCTGTGACTCCCATCGGGTGATGTGTAACCAAGGGCTTAGCGGCCCTTGGTGACCTCCTGATGCCACAGCGGGTGGTTGGCCTTCGCCCAGCTCTCGGTGACGGTGCCGCGGGTCATGGCTCGGATGGTCCCCTTCACCCAGATCGCCGCATAGACATGCATGATGGTGCTGAGGATCAGCACCACGGCGGAGATGGAGTGAAGCAGCACCGCCGCGCGCATGGCTTCCACCGAGAAGTAGGGCGCAAACCACGGCCGCCAGAACATCACACCGGTGACGAGCAGCACAACCAGCGAGAGCGCCATCACCCAGAAGGTGAGCTTCTGCGCGTAGTTGTATTTGCCCACCGGCGGGAGCCCCGATTTGTCGCCGCTCAGCATCTTGCCCATGTGCTTGGCCCACTCTCGATCGGCGGCGGTGATCAGGTTGTCTTTCCAGAGCCGGATGAACAGCACCAGAAAACCGATCACCATCAGCAGACCCAGAACCGGATGCAGGATCCGGGTCCAGCTGCCGCCGCCGAAGAGGTTCGAGAAAAAGAACATGGACGGATGGAAGAAAGCGAGACCCGAAAGCGCGGCGAGCACGAACATGAGCGCGATGAACCAATGGTTCATCCGATCGCCGTCCTTGTAGCGTTGCAGGAGCCTGTTCATCACGCTTCCTCCTTCTCAGCCTTATCTTCGACCGGACCGACCTTCATGTAGTGGAAGAAGCCGGCCACCATGGCGCCAATCATGCCGGCGACCGCGAGTGGCTTGGCAAGACCCTTCCAGAGCGACACCATCGGATCGATTCGCGGATTGGCGGGAAGCTCCTCAAGATGCGGCTTGTCGGCGTGCTTGAGCACATACATCACATGAGTGCCGCCCACACCCGCTGGATTGTAGAGTCCCGCATTCTGGAAGCCCCGCTCCTTCAGCTCGCCCGCACGCTTTTCGCCGTAGCTCACCATGTCGTCTTTGGTACCGAACGAAATGGCGCCGGTCGGACAGGTTTTTACGCAGGCAGGCTCGAGACCGACGCTGACGCGATCGGAGCAGAGCGTGCATTTGTAAGCCTTGTTGTCCTTCTGGCTGATGCGCGGCACATCGAACGGGCAGCCCTTCACGCAGTAGCCGCAGCCCACGCAGTTTTCCGAGATGAAGTCGACGATGCCGTTGGCGTACTTGACGATCGCGCCCGGCGAGGGACAGGCCTTGAGGCAGCCCGGATCCTCGCAGTGCATGCAGCCGTCCTTTCGGATCAGCCACTCGAGCGACCCCGCCTTGGGCTCGACCTCGTAGAACTTCATTACCGTCCAGGAGCTGGGCGTGAGGTCAGACGGGTTGTCGTACACGCCCACGGTTTCACCAACTTCATCGCGCAGATCGTTCCAGTTCATGCACGCGACCTGGCAGGCCTTGCAGCCGATGCACTTGGACTCGTCGATGAGCTTGGCGATTTGCGGGATGGCCTGCCGCACCTGGGGGGTGGGCAGGGTTGTGGCCGATCGGGCCACGACGTCCAGGGATTGAAGACTGGCCATGGCTTAGCTCCTCATGCCTTCTCGATGTTGACCAGGAACGCCTTGTATTCCGGCGTCTGGGAGTTGGCGTCGCCGACGAAAGGCGTGAGCGCATTGGCCAGATAGCCGTTTTGCGTGACGCCCTTGAAGCCCCAGTGAATGGGGATGCCGACGTGATGAACCTTCTTGCCGTTGACCTCCATCGCTTTCATGCGTTTGGTGACCACGCAGGCCGCAAACACCTCGCCGCGATTGGACTTCACCTTCACGCGATCACCCTGCTTGATGCCTTTCTCCCGGGCGAGTTCTTCACCGATCTCGACAAACGGCGCGGGCTGCGTGATGGCGTTGCTTCGCGAGTGTTTGGTCCAGAAGTGCAGATGCTCGGTGAGCCGGTAGGTGGTCGCGGCGTAGGGGAACTCCTCTTTCTTGCCGAACGCCTCCAGGTCGCCCTTGTAGACCCGGGCGGCGGGATTGCTGACCGCCTTGGGGTTGGTCGGGCACATCAGGTTCACGCCCACCGGGGTTTCGAAGGGCTCGTAGTGCTCGGGAAACGGGCCCTCATTCATGGCAACCGCGTAGAAGCGCGCGACGCCCTCGGGGTTCATGATGAAGGGACCGACGTTCTGCTCGGGCGCGGCATCGGGCCGGATATCGGGCACGTCAGCTCCGCCCGCCCAGGTGCCATTCCACGCAAGGTACTTGCGCGACGGATCCCAGGGCTTACCCTGCGCATCGGCACTTGCGCGGTTATAGAGGATCCGGCGGTTGGCGGGCCACGAGAATCCCCAGCCCGGGAACACGCCAAGCCCGGAGGGATCGCTCGTGTCGCGCCGCTGCGTGAGGTTGCCGGTGGGACCGAATGATCCGCAGTAGATCCAGTTGCCGCAGGCCGTGGTGCCATCGTCACGCAGCAGCGCGAAGCCCGCGAGCTGTGTGCCGGCGGCCACCTGAACGGCACGCGGTGCATCCGGATTTTTGGGATCGGGCGGTGCGAGCAGGTTCACGAGCGCCCGGCCGTTGATCTCGCGCAGCACCTCATCCGGCGCCGGGGACGATGGATTGGAATAATTCCAGGTGAGCGCTGCGATCGGCTCGGGAAGCTTGCCGCCATCCTTGGCATAGAGCTCACGCAGCTTCATGAAGAGCCGCGAGATGATCTCGGAGTCGGCCTTGGACTGCCCCGGCGGATCAACCGCTTTCTCCTTCCAGCTGATCACCCGGCTGGAGTTGGTGAAAGTGCCGGTTTCTTCGGCAAAGCAGCTGGTGGGCAGCCGGAACACCTCGGTGCGGATCTTGGTGGGATCCACATCATTGAGCGGCCCGAAGTTCTTCCAGAACTCGCTGGTTTCGGTCTCAAGCGGATCAAACACCACCATGTACTTGAGCTTGGCCAGACCCGCCGAGAGCTTCTTCTTGTTGGGCACCGCTGCGAGCGGGTTAAAGCCCTGGCAGAGGAAGCCATTCATCTTGCCCTGATGCATGAGCTCGAACATGGCGAGCACGTCGTAGGCGCCGTCGCGCTTGGGCAACCAGTCGTAGGCGAAGTCGTTGTCCTTGGTGGCAGCGTTACCGTAGTAGGCCTTCATCAGGCTGGTGTGCCACTTGGGGAAGTTCTGCGTGAACGCCATCTGATTGGGGCGGATCGCCTTACCGGTACGCGCCGCCAGGTATTTCACCCGGGTGTCATCCGAATCGGTGGGCGCGTTCATGTAGCCCGACAGGTTCTCGGGGAGCGCGCACATGTCGGTAATGCCCTGCACATTGGCGTGGCCCCGGAGCGCGTTCACCCCGCCGCCCGGCCGCCCCATGTTGCCCAGCAGCAGCTGGATCATGGCCATGGTGCGGATGTTCTGCGAGCCCACCGTGTGCTGCGTCCAGCCAAGCGCGTAGAGAATCGTCATCACCTTGTCGGTTGCTGACGTCTCGCCCAGCATCTCCGCCACCTTCAGGAACTGATCCTTGGGCGTACCGGTGATCCTGCTTACCAGCTCCGGTGTGTAGCGCGAGAAGTGCTTCTTCATGAGCTGGAACACACACTGCGGGTCCTGCAGCGTGTCATCGGTTTTCACGAAACCATCGGGCCCCATCTGGTAGCCCCAGCTCGCCTTGTTGTAGCTCCGCGAGCCTTCGTTGTAGCCGGTGAAAAAGCCGTTGTCGAAGCCGTATTCATCCTTCACCAGGAAGCTCGCGTCGGTATTGAGCTTCACATAGTCGAGGTGAATCTTGTTGTTGATGAGCAGATAGTTGATGACGCCGGCCAGAAACGCGATGTCGGTGCCCACGCGGATCGGCGCGTAGTAGTCGGCCACCGCCGCACTGCGCGTGAACCGCGGGTCAACGACAATGAGCTTCGCCTTGCGGTGCTGCTGCGCCTCGGTCACCCATTTGAAACCGCAGGGGTGCGCCTCGGCGGCGTTGCCGCCCATGATCAGAACGAGATCCGTGTTCTTGATGTCGTTCCACGAGTTGGTCATCGCTCCGCGACCGAATGTCGGGCCCAGACTGGACACCGTCGGTGCGTGTCAGATGCGCGCTTGCGTATCGACTGCGACCATTCCCAGGCCGCGCGCCATCTTGACAGAGAGATAACCGGATTCGTTGCTGATTGCCGAAGACACGAGGAAACCGGTGGTGTTCCAGCGGTTGACCGTGACGCCGGCGGCATTTTTCAGGATGAGGTTGGCATCGCGGTCGGCCTTCATGTGCCGGGCGATACGGGTGAGGGCCTCATCCCAGGACACCGTTTTCCAGTCTTTCGAGCCGGGCTCGCGCACCTGCGGGTGCTTCAGACGGTTGGGTGACTGGATCATGTCCATCACGCCCGCACCCTTGGGGCACAGCGTGCCGCGATTGACCGGGTGGTCGGGGTCGCCCTCGACATGGACGATCGAGGACTTGACGTTTTTCGCCTTGTCGCCGAGCGAGTACATGATCATCCCGCAACTGACCGAGCAATACGGGCAGGTGCTGCGGGTCTCGGTGGTCCGAGCCAGCTTGAAGTTGCGCGTTTCGGCGATCGCCTCGGTGGGCGAAAAGCCGAGCGC
>Ga0315906_10008980_pt1 | contig 11933 bp, 24 predicted proteins | sample LakEriMetagenome_4_FD_203526 | JGI IMG/M metagenome (GOLD analysis project Ga0315906, IMG submission 203526) | Freshwater fungal communities from buoy surface, Lake Erie, Ohio, United States - Buoy 2 MA122 | ecosystem: Environmental > Aquatic > Freshwater > Lake > Lake biofilm | place: USA... | reverse complement strand
TGTGTGACATACTCCACATTGGGAATAGTACCTACAGGCAAACGGAATTCATGAAACCGTTCTGGTGCAGCGTTAGCATTGATGTTTACAATTGCATCGTCATACAGTGAGTCACGTATGATTTCTGTTGGCACTAACCGTGGTGGTAAACCAAGAGGATACTTAGCTTTCTTAGCTTTAGATGTTTCTGTTTTCTCGGCACGAGCCAGTTTCTTAAGTACTGGATCGTATGCGATTAGTTCTGTTTGAAGGTTAGAGGGGAGAGCAAAATGCATGATTAGTTCTGGGATGAATTGATTTGATTAAGGCGAGCAAACTCACCAAAGTGTAGCAAAGCAACTTCGTTATAAGCTAAAGCTGCTTCTTCTTGTGTTGCGTAAACACCAATGTGTTTGTATTGCTTATTAATACGAATGGTAGAACGCCATCGACCAGTTGCTTTAATCAAACAAACACCTTTATAAATGCTTGTTGTATTCTTGCGACCGTTTCGATTTTGAGAGTTTTGTAGTTTAGTAGCTAAACGCAAAGGCTTGTTGTTATCTTTGTCATTGTGTATGTGGTCAACAAACTTATCTGCAGGATCACAGTTATGTTGTAATGCATACACAATCCGGTGAGCCATGTAGTCTACAGTTTTACCTTGATACTTCCAACGTACACGCCAATAATGATCCTTAATTCGTTGGGTGCCAGCAATTGAGGTTGCTTTGGTCCAAGCACTAGGTGCTTTACGCCAACGCAAACCACTTGGAGAATTTGTATCCAAGTAAAACAATTGCTGAAGATATTCAATTGGTGGAAGTGGGTTAGGTTTCATGCATGATAAGTTCAGAGTTGAGTTCGTAGTGTAGGTCAGTTTAACGTCATGACCTAGGACGGGTGTGTTACTTCACACCATACTCGTCATTATCTTCAATGTACTCATCGAATAACATTGATTGACGAGGTGAGATAAACACTGGCAAGCGCTTGGCAAACCCAGTGCAGAGATAAACTCTACCCATGGGACCACGCACTGTTATATACCAGCGTTTAAATTCGATTGAGAAACCAATCATCAGTCGTTACCTAGGTCAATGGGTTCCCAGTCAAGCTGGAGTGAATCAAGATAACGGCAGAAGCCGTCTTCATCAACAGGGATTTGTGTGTCGTCACCCATGTAGAAGCCTGCTCGACAAAGTGCCGGAGCATACTCAGAAGGGTCTGAGTAAGTTGCTTGATAGATGCAACGCATGCCATCAACAACTGCTTCAACTGTGACATAGTCATCATCAATGATGGTTGATTCGATTGCAAGTACAGCCATCAGTCAGTCTCCACGAATGAAACGGATTTGGTGATGTAACACTTGTACTTACTCCACATACGTGCAGTACGGTACTCAGCGTTAAACACTTCTTCATTGGTAACGTGTTGTATCGCACGTTGTGCTGCACAGTTAGCAATGTTGATGCGATCAAAAAGTGTTAGTGATGAGTTAGGTTCCATGAGTTGAGTATAGGGTTGAGTGCTGGGACTTATACAGCAAATGCTGATGCCCAGTTATTAAAACAATTTAACGTTCCTTTTGCTGATACCGGTGCCAGGAAGACTGATAGATCCCCTGACACCAGAGTCACGAGCATTAAGCGTTAGTTGAAACGGACCAAGTTGAAATGACTTGGTATACGATTTAACACCATTTTCTGTAATGTTAAATCCTGCAATAGTTTTGTCGAAGTTAATAGGTGATTTGTCTTTAGTCATCGAGTTGCTCCAGTGCTTTGCGGATGGTGTCACAATCTTCTGTTGCTATCAGCGAAGGGACTGATCGAACTTTTTGCCTTTTAAGAGCGGCTAATGCCAACTCCTTCAAGCTCGGCGACTTGGGGCGGCGGGCGGCACGGAGGTCACTAATCACGTCGAAGCCCAGCTGTCGCAGCAAGCCACAACACGCCTCTAGCTCAGCGTCGGCACCCCAACGGGCGGCCTGGATGGCAATGTACTTTTTACCTTCGCCTATGGATTCACCTGGATTGCCCCGGTATTCCGTAGCCCATTGATGTAGCAGATCAGGCGGTGGGGTGATCGGGTGTTGGTCAGTCATCAGGACAATTGTCTGCTTCGCAGAGTACAAATTGAAGTTGAAAAGATTCACGCCCAGCGTCATTTGCTGGATGATACTGAGCATGTAATCCGCCAGTAGCAATGTACTTATCTTTGATTGCTTTACGCAACAAGATACGTGCATTGGCTTTAAGGCGTGGAATTGTTGGAACAGCAAGACCATTGCCTTCTGTTGTTTGCCAGCGCCAGTCAAGCGCTGTCATTGCACAATGCACGCGTTCAAAGTTGAAGTCATCAATGATTTCTTGAATCATTACTTCATGTAATTCTGATGTCATTTAAGTTCCTCCGGCATCAACATACGTTGATCATCTTCGTCCATGTTTGTCATTACAAACTTTTCTCCATTGGGGGCAACAAAGCCCCCAATGAATTGAACGCCTTGTCGGTCAGCTGATTCCTTCATCTTGGCAACAAGCTGCATTGCTTGCAGTCGTTGCATATCAAGTGAATCAGGAATGCGTAGTTCGTCGGACATTTGATGTGTGTTTTACGGAGTGAATTGAAGTTAGGTCTAAGACCTGATCAGTCTACCAGGCAGAGCAAGTGCCCAGTAGACCTACAGATTCTCTTAATGTTTCGTAGTTAATTACTTGTGCAGTTCTTGGTGCTGTTGCCATGCAGCAGTGTGCATTTCATCAGCAGTGATAGGTGGTTCACCTGGTTCATTAGGTGTTGGATCATAATCAATCTCTGCTTCTAGCATTGCGATTGCTTCTTCAATAACATTGTGTGTATGACAAGTTAGATGTTGATCCATCATGTGACGTTTGTCTTCACGGTCAATGATTGTTTGTAGTTGTTGGACTATGAGTTTGAGTTGGTGGTACTCATTCTTAGTCCAATCAATCTCTGGATACTTACGAGGAGTGTTGAGTTGAGTAGTCATGGTTGATGTGTGGAATGAATGGTGTGTTATCTAATAGAGATTAATGTATTTCCTGGTACTCCCTGCGGGGGGTGCAGGGGGGGTAGGCCAGTAGTTATCTGGCAATACCCTGGTGTATTCGTTATTTGCGAATAGCATATGCTACGTACATATTAGAAAAACTTATATGTTGTTAGGGTTCAAGCATGATCCAGCCAGTGTAGTTAACACTGGTGCGCTCTAGTTTAATAACGTTGAGACGCTCTAGTTTTTCCAAGGCTCTGATGTAGTCTTCGAGCCTGGTACTTTGCAGTGATACTTTCGGTACGTAACAAGGTACGTGCGGATGTTTCTTCCTGTGATTCAGGAAGTACATATATAAATTGCGTTGATTGATTGTGAGATTAAGTGGACGATTGTCGACTTGCATGAGCTGTGGCATCAGCAGTAGTACGGACGTTCCTCTGGGTACGCTTTTGCGTACTCGTTGGAGAATGTAACATTCCATGCGTCCCATCCGAGGTTGTCTCGGCGGGATCCGAACTGTTCTTCTGCTTCTGCTTCGAGCTTGATTGCTTCACGGATGGCTTGCTTCTTGGAGAAGACACAGACCGTTTTGACGGGCCATCCTTGCTGATAGTACCACCCACCTTCTTCTGGTCCACCGTACCTGCTATCGCATTCGTGGAGGCAGATGGTGGTTGGTTCTCGTTCTTCCCACTGAGTGTGCAGGTTGTATCTGTCGATCCAACGACGAGCTGCTGCTGTTTTGGCAAATGAATTGTCAGTAGACATTTGATGAAGTCTCCAATGAGTGTGATTGTGATTGATACCAGTGTGATAGTTAATATCACTGGGTCTTCGTCCCAGATTTGTTTAGTGGTAGTCATTGATTACATACCTCTCGTTGTAATGGTCACATGCATTGCGTTCTTCTGGGCCGATTTCTTCGATGCCGTCCCAGTTGAATGCATCTGATTCACGCATTGCTTCCTCTTGCTCATGTGCAATATCTGCCATGGCATCGAGGTAATCAGCATTGCGTTGTTCGTCAATGAAGTTAAGGTCTTTCATCGTGTGAGTTGAGTAATAGTGGTGAGCAGTTTAACGTCATACTCAGGACGTGAGTAGTACCACCCACGTTGTGAGTGGATGCATAACACAAGTGTTATACCGTTACGTGTGACCAGGCGATGCCGCGAGCGATGTTGCCAATGGCACAGCCTGTCACACTGTATGCTTCACCGATTGCTTGATATGCTTTCGTCTTACTAGAAAACTTACTGACGATGTCTGGATCAGAGACCATCATCTTGATCTCACGTACTTGAGACTCCGTAAGTTTCGGTGTTAGTCCACCGTAACGAAAGTGTTTAGTACCAAGTGCACCCACAGGCTTAGGCCGTGGTTGATCACTTGTAGTTTCCTGGATCTTGATTCCCATCCTTGTGTTGACCTGCTGCTGCAGGGGAGGAAGCGGAGGGGAATTAAAGATGGCATTCTTGATTGGGAAACCAAGAGTCACTGATGTTCCGTCTTTAACGACGGAGATTGTGACCCTGCCATCTCTGGTGATAACGGAAACATGGTCAGGATGTTCGATGTCAAGCTGGCTGAGTGCTTCCATGGTATTGAGTGGAATCAATGTGAGTGTAGCTGGCACTAGTCTTATGACAAGTACCAGCTGTGGTGTGGTCTGTTGTGTTGACGCTAGTCGTAGGGGATGAAGTCCGTTCCAGTCAGAAGCTGATGGACTGACACGCAGTCTTCAGCAATCTCTTCCTTGGTAGACCCATCCCAGTCTTCTGTCTGTTCTTCGACCACCTCGCAGCCAATGTCTTCGAGTTGGTCACAGAACTTATCCCAGCTTGGAGCTTCGCCCCAAACGTGGGCATAACGCTGGCTTGCGTCAACGATAAGCGCGATGTGGATCGGCATGTTGTGGTGTTGAGTTAGGTGATGTAATGTCGATGCCAAGCATGGCACCGACAGTGAGTGCACTAATGATCATGGCAAAGGCAGCCACCATAATATTGCTACGGCGTGTCTCACGAGACTCACCGTAAGAATCAATGGTGACAAACTTGCCCTTGCCAAGTGGAATGATTTGCTTCATGTCATCTAGTTGCAAGGATGTAACGAACACAGACCAAAGGATCTGGCTCGTAACCAGGCGGTAGTTCTTCATAGCAGAACCACTCGCCTTTAATATCTATATCTATGCATTCTTCATGTTCTGCTAAGTCAAGGGCCATAGGTCCTTTGGTGCACCACACCATATAAATGGCGTTGGTGTCACATAGCAGGTAATAATCTTCTTGATGGATACCAAACCGAGTTAATGCGGCTTGTATCTCATGGTGATCAGTGGTTAATGGCATGATGTGATTGAGATGTTGGGTGTGTGCAGGATGTTGAGTCCTGCAAGAAACCCTGATTGCTCAGGGCTTGATGCAGAAGTCAGAATAGAATCTCTTCCAGAGTTGGCTCAGTTTTAGGTGCAGCAACCTCCGGCTTAAGCCTTGGTGCAGCACCAATAGTAGCTCTCACTCGTGTGAGTGCCAGCTCTGGGTACTTGAGTTGATGCATAAGCCCATCCTTCAAGTAATGCGTACGGATGCTGTTGATCCGCACGTCGTACTGAGACAGGATAAGCTGATGACCTACAACGAGAGTTCCATTGTTGAATGCAGTTAACAACCCGTTGGAGTTGTTGAATTTAATACGGCAAGCACCTTCGTACATGTCGTTGACAGCCATAGTGACGGCAAGAAATTCTCTGCCCTCATGCACGGCTTTCTCCATGTAGGTGATGTTGCCGATGATGGTGTTGCTGAACATAGAATTAAGTTGGATTAAGTACACAGGATGTTGAGTCCTGCAGAGAAGGCCCGAAGGCCCTCAGTGCAAGAGTCAATCTGCGTTACGGTACTCCCACTTGAGTAGTTCTCGATTGAGATCTACTTGACGTTGGAGCACCACGCAGAATGGCATCAGATCTTGGAACTCACGCATACCATCCTGCCATTGGAAAAACAATTCGAGTGCAGCTTGGCGCTGGCTCTCAAGTTCTTGATCAATGACAGGGGTATCCCTCCTGGCAAGCAGGCGGGCATCTTGCGTGAGTAAATATTCAACAGCTTTAGGAGTCATGATTGATTCCAGTTGGTGTGAAATGAACTGAGTTTGATGCAGACTTGAGGTCTGCAGAAAAGGCCCGTAGGCCCTTAGTGCAAACGTCAGATGTTGTTCTTGGGTGTAATAACGAATGCCATATCGTTAGGCATCATGAGTGCTGCAACGCGAATGCGATATTCGCTTAGCTTCTCAGATGCATGTACCATAGTTGGTACCTTGGCATTCTCTACTGCTGATGCGGCAATGCGCATAATGTTAGCAGTGTTCTTGCGGATGTTAAGTGCAGTCATGGTACTGAGTTGAGTTGGAATACAGGATGTTGAGTCCTGCAAGAAACCCTGTGCAATGACAGGGTTTGATGCAGGATTCAAGCTGTGTGGAATGACTGATAGTAATCAGACATTGCTTGTTGAAGTTCCTTAACTCCGGTAGGCATACCTTGCATTAAGGTCTTGCAGTGACGTTCGATCCAGGCTGGATCTCCCTTGTAATCATCTACCTCAACTTCATAATGAAGCTGAGTAGATTCACCGCCATACCATGTAATGCGTTCGGTTGCACCGTCGTGTGGATAGTATGTAAGCATGGTGTTGTGTTGTGTAAATGCCACTGGATTGTGGCAATAGTTGAGTGGGGCATTCGATGCCCCGGCTCACGCCTGGTCAGATGACCATCTCAACGTCTGACATCATCATCTCAGGTAAAGTGAGAAGCTTGATGACGTGATTGCCTTGAATACCATCATTCAACTCGGTTGAGTTGTAAATGAAGTCAAGTTGTGCGGCGTGTTCAAGTGCTTCTACGTATTCGTTGGACGAAAACGTACGATGCTGAACACCGTCGAGGATTACGAAATACACGTATGTGCTCCGTAGTGCGGTGCCTATCTCCGCTGGAGGCAATAACTGGACCAGGGTTTGCACCTGGCCACCCGCTTTAACGGATCAGTCTTTCAACGCGTAAGATTGCACGCGCCAAAAATTACGCAGCTCAGGTCGATAACAACCTTCAGCTGAAAGGACAGACTCAAGCTGTTCACGTAACGCTTCAGCGTAACGCTCACGAACACGTGCTTGGGCTGTCTTCTCTGTGCGATGCACAGATTCCACCCACGTTTCTTCGCTGGGTTCTTGACAGTAGTATGAAGGATTCATACCACAAATCACAACGTAGACGTTATCCACAAGATACTCCTGTTGTGCGGTACCCATCTCCGCTGAGGGTAATAACTGTGGGAGGGTTTGCACCTCCCAACCCGCTTGTACGGATCAGTTGTCTCCAAGCATCTCGTCCACGTAGGACTTGATGACTTGGAGTTGGTCTCGGTTAAGTGTCTGGCTACGGCCATACTCAAGCAGGTCAAGGACCTGGAGCATGACGTTCTCGCCAGCCTCTTCACGAGACGGTACGCCACACATGTCGAAGATCTCATCACGTGACATCTCAGTGATGTCAACGCAATCGATCCGACGAACGGTGGCGATGGTGGTGTTGGTCACGGTGTTACTCCGTAGGTGAGCTTGGTCTTACACTGCTGAAGTGCAGCTGCCAAGGTCGTGACCGACCGCCGAGTTGTCTGCTGCGTTTAACGTCCAGCTTGACGAATAATACCCGACTTGTGAGGTCGGGATTAAGTAGCCAGTGACAAAGTCACTGTCTTATATGAACTACCGCCACGCGCGGGGCGCCACTATTCTGTGCGCGATACGAATTCGTATCAATAGGTATAAATACCTAAGGAAATGTGGGTATTGAGGGCTGCATGAACCCCTGGTTGCCCAGGGGAATAGGTAACCGTCAGGCTTTGTGGATGCTGATCGCCTTAATGCCTGAATCAGTATTGTAAATGCGCATGCTAAGCTTCTCGCCTCGCATGTCACACACAACACTGAACAGATATTGTGGCGAACATACCTTCCTCACTTCGTGGTACATGAACTCGGCTGAGCTAAACTCCTCGAGCAACGTGTACGCCATCTCCACATAGCTGTGGAATAGCTCCGCGTTCTGCTCAATCGGACGCTCGCCTACCTTCAGGCGCCAGTCATACTGCCACCGACGGATTGCGTTGGTTTCCATGGTACGGAATGCAATGGTACTCTGCGTTATACGGATGCGCAGCCCCCGTTATACTTATTTACCCCCTACCCCTTTCTTTTTTTCTACCCACATCTCATGTCGCGTGGGGTATTGGAGAAGCGCTGGAAATTTTATTTTCCATTTTGGCCTTATATAGAGCAATTTTTTATAAAAATGTCGGCATGCAAAAGGTTTTGCCCAAATAAATAAACAAAAAGCCGGGGTTTTACCCCCGGCAATAAATTAATTTTTCCTTTTTTGCCTTACATTGTGGCTTTTGCTCGTCCAGCAGCTTTTGCAGCATTTACATATGCTTCATAATCAGGTCGTTCTTCAGCTAATTTGCGTTTTGCGCCGACTGTAAACGTTTTTACTTCAATAGGATCGTATCCTTTCCCTTCCATTTCTTCAGCTTTACTAGCAATTGCTTTTAATGCAACAACTCGTTCGGCGCGATTGATTGGATCCATAACCATTAAAACCTTTTGACTCGTTTATTTAGGTTTTGTCGTATCCCAAGTCTATCGTATTTGTATTTTCTTGTGTTTTTACACTTAAAATACCAATAAGAGAATATACACACAGCAAAAAATACCCCATGGCACTTGCACCAGCTGATTTTTACGCTTATAGCCGTGCTACTGGTGTTCCAGTTCCCGAAGATCCCGAAGAACGCGCAGAGATGGCACCTGCGGTTGCGTCATTTCGCCGTAATCAACTTAAAACACCGGAGCAACAAGGTCCCGATCCCATCTCTGTTGGTATTGGCCTAGGTTTAGCTGCTGCTGGAGGTATTGGGGCAACACTTGGGTTACGCAAACTGTTTAAACAACAACCTTCAATCCCTAAATCAGGTAAATCAACAATAACTCAAGCTGATTTAAAGCGTTACTCTCCTGTTACTACAGTTGCAGAAGCCAATATTCCTAAATACCCAACATCAGCACCTTCAAAAGTTGCGCAACCAGAAGCTGCCGTAAAATCAGCGACCGTTGACTTGTCTACATTCCTGGAAGATCCAGAGTTTATTAAACAACTTGAACTTGAAGAAGCCGAGCTTGTTTCTGCATCACCTGAAACACAACAAGAGATGCGGCGCCAAGCTCGTGTTGTGCAAAATGTAGAGTCAAAAGAAAAAGCACAAGGCAAAAACGTTTTATTAGATCTAAGGCGCGAACAAGAAGCTGCTCGCAATTTAAACGTTGATGATTTTCTTGCTAAAAATGAACCCCTTTACCGCCGCCTGGTAAACGCAGAAGATATTAAGGAAAAACGTGTTTTAGGTGAACAGTATCTAGAAGACCTTCGCTCTGGTGCAGCAACAGGGTTTGTTGCACCTTCTTCACCACTGCCTCAAGTTGGTACTGAACGTGCTTATCAACCAGGTACTTTTTCAGATTTAACAACAATTCAAAACAATCTTTTAAACCAAGCAAAAAATCAAACAATCAATGCTGTTGAATCAGGAGAAGATCAAGTCGCTCAACGTGCACAACGCAAAACAATGGCACTTTCTGGTGTGCGTGCATCGCGTCAAACATCTTCTCCCGTAATGCAAAAACTTTATGATTCTGGCTTAGGTGATTTTGAAATTAATGCACGGGTTAATGCGTTTGCTCAATATGGTAAAACTGAATTTTTAGATCCTGAATACAACGCTGCTACCGTTGGACCTGAAAACTTTGCACGCACCCTGGAAATAGCCGGCCCAGAGTTTGATAATGCTGGGCGTTTAATTGGAGGGGAATACGCCTCTGGTACGCAAACTGTTTATGCTGGCAAAGAAAAGTACACCACTTTACCAGAGGGAGAGGCCAAACGTTCTGCGTTTGCTTCTCAACAACCAGCTCCAGTACGCACGCGTAGTCAAAATGATGAAGAAAAGTGGGAACCAATTAGTGAAGCCTTGACTGGCCTTACGGGTGGTGTCAGTACTGCCGCAGTTCCAATTAAACAATCAGAACAATATGGGCAAGCGATTAATAACTTCCGTGGTTATTGGGATGAACAACTGAATACTCATATTAGTGGCGGGCGTTCAAGTATTACTCGTCCTGCGCGTGAAAATCGTTACGTTGATACTTTTGATCTTGATCTGCCAGTTCGTTTAAAGAAAGTAGAAGGGCTTAGTGAACAAGGTGAACTTGTCGCAAAAACTCAAACTGTTTTATATCGTGACATTTTAACTCCGGAGCAAGTTGCCGACATTGAAAGAGGTGTGCCAACGGTTCTTGATGTTCCGTTTCTTGTTAATAAAAATCGTGCGATCGAAGTTGCCAAAGCTAACCCAACAATTCAAAATCGTCTTGATGCGGAGCACTACAGAGCAACCGGTCGTGCATTAACTCGCGCACATGCAGAGATTGTGGGACCGTATGCAAGTGATGAATTCATTGCAGATTTAGAGCCAGCAGGATTTTTTAATTTAACTGAAAACGTAAGTACAAAAGCGGTGCCAAATGTCACACCAGAATTTGGCCGTGGCTCACAAAAAGGTAGGTTAGTTGGTGGAACTGCAGAACGCCCTGTTCGAGAACCTGTTTATAATTTGCAGTATCATCCACATACCACTACTAAAGGTGAAAAAATTCTTGTAAACAAAACACCTGTTCTTAATAACAGAGGGCAGGTTGAATTAGTAGGTATAACAGATTTAACACAATTAAACGAAATAGGGGTTGCAAAACATCCAGATACGGAGGCTGAGTTATACGTATCTCCTGGTCAACAGGTTGATTTTGTAGTAACACAACCAATGTCGGTTAAACGACCTGTTCAAAGAGGTGCGGCGCCTGTTGCTCAACTTCGCAAACAAGGTATTTCTTCTAAAACAGGGCAGCCTTACGACTTCATGACGGATGTTTATGAAGCAACAGATGTAATTGTTCAAGCTCCGCTTCAGGTACTAGATGCTGAAACAGGGAAACCTGTTAGCAATAAAGGTCAAATCAAACGTTCTGAACTTGCGGGCTTCTTAAACCAACTACGCACACCTGGTGCAGATTACGCAGAACTTGGAGCACTTGCAAATCGTTATTTAGCAGAGCAAAAAGGTATTACACTTCCCGTTTTAGATTCTCCTACAGCTTTTGATTTTATTGAAAGCGTGATTGGGCGTCCGGGTAGCCGCGCTTCTCGCAAGACTCTTGTAACAATAAATCAACAGACGGGAGACGTTTATCCACTTTCTAAACAAGACGCAGTAACGCTTGGTTTTGTTAGTAGTTCTTCTGCAGATCCAACGTTAGCTCGTAAGTATGTTGGACCACCTTCGTTGGACATCCGTGAATCGCCAAAAACCATGGAAGAATGGTCGCGTATGGGAGAAGGTGAAGGTGATTGGGAACAGTATAAAGATTTTGGTGACGAAGAGCTTGGTGTTGCCAACGTTGGTGTCCTGGAACCGCGCAAGCAGGGGCCTTTACAACAAAAACGAGTTCCAGCTTTGTCTGGAGCTGGAGCTGAACTGCAAGATATAAGAGAACAGCTTGCTAAAATTAAAGCTACAGAACCTAAAATTTCTACGGCGTCTTTACCATCAAACTTAGAAGCTGTTACACAACAGCTAATGGCACAAGCTGGCCGTCGAGCAGGCAAACGTCGCAATCGTTAATCATGACAAAAGAAAAAAAGAAAGATAAAAAATGGATCCAAGGCATGGAGATGAAGGAAGGTGCTTTTACGGCTAAAGCAAAACGTAAAGGTATTACCTCTGCTCAACTCCAGGAAAACGTTTTGT
>Ga0315906_10008979_pt1 | contig 11934 bp, 7 predicted proteins | sample LakEriMetagenome_4_FD_203526 | JGI IMG/M metagenome (GOLD analysis project Ga0315906, IMG submission 203526) | Freshwater fungal communities from buoy surface, Lake Erie, Ohio, United States - Buoy 2 MA122 | ecosystem: Environmental > Aquatic > Freshwater > Lake > Lake biofilm | place: USA: Lake... | reverse complement strand
AGAAGCAACTTCACCTCTTTCAGGTTCCCTTCTACTACATCGAATACGGTATGGCACAGCTTGGCGCGATAGCCATCTGGCGCAACTATACTCAAAGTCCGGATCAGACACTCGAACAATATCTCAACGCCCTCAAACTGGGCTATACCGCCACCATCAGTAACATCTACAAAACCGCAGGAGTAAAATTCGATTTTTCAAAAGCCTACGTGAAGGAACTGGGGGATTTTCTGGCCGGTAAACTGGGGGTTTGAGGGTGGGTTAGTGGGTTAGTGGTTGAGTGGAGAGTGGAGAGCGATTAGTGAGCGGTTAGATGCCTGAGGCAACAACATCAAAAAGCTTGAAAACTCATCACCAAATGCAATCCTGATGGTTGCAAAAGACAATGAGGATGAGCATTTGCTTATTGCAACTGTTGACTAACGACTAGCGACTGACCACTCTTTTTCGTAACCTTTTCCCCTGTTTTCCGAATAACCTCCCACGACAAAATACCCAATCCAACCTGCTGGTATTCAAAGCGTTAATCAATCCAAAAGAGATTGATTATCAAGGCTTTGAAGGCCGGCTTGATGCCATTGTTGTATTTTGGCGGAAAGGATCATGCTCAACACCACCATCACCGGCCAACAAAAACCCGAACTCAAAGAGCTCAACAGGCTCCGGGCGGTGCTTGCGCTGATGGGTGCCGGGTATGTTTTTTCAGGGTTCAACCTGCCTGCAGGAACCGTTCAGTTTCTGATTCCTCTGGCCGTGATGGCCGCTGTGCCGTTCATCGTGCTTGCACTTTCGTTCATCGCCTCCACCGCGCGACTGGCTCGGGAAGAATTGTCCCTGGCGGCATTTCTGACCACCTCCCTCCACCTGGCCGGATTTTATTCTGTGAACCCCGGTCTGCCCAACTTTGAAGTGGTACTGCTGACACTGATCATCATTTCCAATTTTCATATTTCAAGAACTCCCTATCTCATCACTTACAACATCATCGTGATCACGGTGATGGAATATGTGCTGATTGCCAAAGGAGGAGGACTGACCGCTAATTCCATTGCACTCTTTGGTGTAACGGCAATGGTGATGCTGGTGTCGGGATATTACCGCGTGAGACAACTGAAGAGTCAGTCGCAGGAAGAAAATGAGCTGAAAATCCTCGATGGCATGATCCGTTCCAACCCGGATGCCTGGGCGTTGTTCAGCGGACCCGGACTGGTGGCTGTCGAGATCAGCGATCGTGCCCGAAAATTGTTTGGATGGAATGAAACGGTCAGGCCGGAAGAGATTTCTCTTCGCAGCATCATCGATCCTCCGTCGAATACCGATGCCGAATCCATCATCAGGAAAATACTGACCGAAAGAAACTACGAAGTCAGAACACATTGCCGCCGTCACGACGGAGAACGCATCGAACTGATGATCTCCGCATATCGTGTTTCCGATGAGCAGGATCTGTTCCAGTGCCGATTTTTTGAAACAACCGTTCCGGGCATCAACGTAGATGATACCATCGAAAACGCCATGCGCTACCGCACCTACCTCGATTTGGTGGATTACGGTATCATTGTGTGTGATGCAACAGGCATCATTCGTTTGTGTAACAAAAAAGCGGTGCTGATGCTTGGCGCGAAGCCAGGTATCACCCTTCCGGGAAAGAGCCTTGAGTTTCTCACCGGCGAAAAACTGTCCACTGAAATTCTTGCCGAATGGATGAAGGTAAAAGACATCTCCGGTAAGGAAGAGGTATTCAGCACCCACACCGAACATGGTCATACACTCACCGTTGCTGTAGGTGCTGCCACCGATATCATCGACCGCAAACCGGGAATGGTGATTGAACTCCATGATGGAGCATATGAAATGAGAGCACCTGCTGCTGATATGCCATTAGCGGAAGCGGGAAGCGGCACTGGAATCACTTCGCTGCTGCTGAAAGCATTTCCTTCATCACTGATTACCGATGATGAAGGAACACCCGTTTGGCACGGAACCGGATTCAGCGTGTTGTGCGGATACTCCGATCAGGAACTGAAACTGCTGAAGATCGAAAACCTGCTGCACCCCGGAGATATTTCAAAGTATCGTCAGGCATTCAGGCAGTCATCCGGCCCAACCGAAAGCATCCCGGTAAGGATACTCGACAAAACAGGCCACACCAAACATGTGAGTCTGGTGATGGCCATTCAAAAAAGCGAATCGGGCAAAACCGAAATTCTCCATTTGATTGAAGACCGAACCTCCATCGTTGACAGTGAACAAAAAATGCAGGAGGTAGCTTCAAAACTGCAGGCGGTGGTGGAAAACACGACCGACCTGATTTTCGCTGTTGACTTCAATCAGCGTCTGACGGTGTTCAACTCGGCATTCAGCATTGAATGCGGGAAGAGAAAGCTTCAAACACCTGCTGCAGGACAAAGCTTTTTGAGCTTTGTAAGTCAGGCTGCGGTGAACGACTGGAACCGGTTGTTTCATGATGCCATGAGGGGAATCACGTCCTCTTTCAGAGAAACAGTCAGCTATACCGATCAAAGTGTTGAATTTTTCGAAGTGTCGATGCATCCTGTCACCTCATCATCAGGATTGGTGGTTGGGGTGGCTGTGCGTTCCAGAAAGATCACCGACAGCGTAGAATACGAACAGGAACTGATCAAGGCTCGTGAGCAGGCCGAAAGCGCCACCCGTGCCAAGTCGGAATTCCTTGCCACCATGAGTCATGAAATCAGAACACCGCTGAACGGTCTCATCGGAATGGCTTCATTACTTCAAACCACTGAACTCACTCCTGAACAGAAAGAATATGCCGGCTCCATTGAAATCAGCGGCGAAGCACTGCTCACGATCATCAACGATGTGCTCGACTACTCGCGCATTGAATCGGACCGCATGGAGCTCGAGAAAGCCCCCTTTGAGTTCAGCACCGGCATCACCGATACACTGGCCATGCTTCGCTACAGGGCTGAAGAAAAAGGCAACAGGCTCTTCTACAAGATCGATCCTGCAATCCCTCAGTTTGTTTCAGGTGATAAAACACGATTGCGTCAGATCCTGGTCAATCTGGTGGGCAATGCCATCAAATTTACCGAAAAGGGTTCCATTGAAGTATCAGCCAGACTGAAAGCTGATTCCGGTTCAACATTGCGTGTTGAATTTGCCGTTTCAGATACCGGCATCGGCATGACCGAAGAACAGACTTCCCGCCTCTTCCAGTCATTCAGTCAGGCCGATGCATCGACCTATCGCAAATACGGCGGCTCCGGACTGGGTCTGGCCATCAGCGCACGACTGGCAAGACTGATGAATGGCGATATCGGTGTTGAAAGTCATCCCGGTAAGGGCAGCACCTTCTACTTCACCATTGAACTGGAGAAGACTAAAGAAGTGGTCGCTCCGAATAATACATCTGCTCAAGCAAAGCCGTCGGCAGCAGGAGCTGACTACTCGGCATTAAAAGTTCTCGTAGCTGAAGACAATACCATCAACCGCAAGCTGGCGCAGGCCGTGTTCGGCAAGCTTGGCGTGAAGGTTGACTTGGCCGAAGACGGGCGAATGGCAGTTGAGATGCAAAAGTCCAATCACTACGATGTCATTTTCATGGATATTCAGATGCCTGAGCTTGACGGACTCGAAGCCACAAGTGAAATCAGAAAACAATCCAGCACCGGCAAACCCTACATCGCCGCAATGACCGCCTATGCGCTGGAAGGCGACCGTCAGCGGTGCATGGATGCCGGCATGAATGATTACATCTCAAAACCATTCAAGCCCGAAGATGTGAAGCGCGTTCTGGATCTGGTAAGTATTAGCCAAACTAAAAGAAATTCGGGATCGGGTACAACCCTGACCCCTGACTCATCTCAGCCCTCTGACACTTCGGCAAACTCGGTACAGCGCATCACTCCGGATATTTCTGATTACATCGACATGGTAATGATCAACCGGTTGAAGGAGATGTCGGGCGATGACCCCACCTTTCTCGGAAGCATCGCCACCATGTTCATTGAACAGGCAAACGAGATCACCCATTCCATGATTAATGCTTACATGACCGGTAATGCTGAGAAGATGGGACAGGAAGCGCACAAACTCAAAGGATCGGCGCTCAACCTGGGCGTTAAAAAACTGGCCGAAGCCTGTCGCAAACTGGAAACCATTGCCAGGGAGCAGAAAATAGCTGATGCAGAGGTTGCAATACTGGAACTGAAAATGGTATTGAATCCTTCGGTTGATGCTTTGAAACAAGTGGCAGGACTCAATTGAAGATTTTGCGATATCAAATAATATTGACTTCCGGTTCTATATCGACTCTGAATTTATTTTTCACCGAAGCGATAATCTCGTGAGCGAGAGCTACTATCTCCGCTCCTGTAGCATGACCGTAATTCACCAGCACGAGTGCCTGATCCTTGTGTGAGCCGGTCTCTCCTACTCTTTTGCCTTTCCAGCCGCATTGCTCGATAAGCCATCCTGCAGCCAGTTTGTAATTTCCGTTATCCAGCGCATAGGCAACGATTGAAGGAAATTCCTTGGAGAGGTGCTGATACTTCACAGCTTCTATCTCAGGATTCTTAAAAAAACTTCCTGCATTGCCGGTAACCGCCGGATCGGGTAGTTTGCTGCGGCGGATGTTGCAGACCGCGTTGCTGACATCACGGATACCGGGTTGAGCGATGCCCATCTTCTGAAGTTCCTGCGTAATGGATCCGTAAGACAAATGGAGCTCGTGCCGGCGGTTCAGTTCCAATGTGATGCCGGTAATGATGTACCTGCCCTTTGCTTCACGCTTGAAGATGCTGTCGCGGTAACCAAAATGGCATTCTTCTTTTCCAAACTGAACGGAGGTACCGGTGGTTAATTCCACCGCATCAAGGCTGTGAAAAGTATCTTTCAGTTCCACTCCGTAAGCTCCGATATTCTGAATGGGAGCTGCACCGCATTTGCCCGGAATCAGCGACATATTTTCAATGCCCTGCAGGTTCTGGTCAAGTGTCCAGAGCACCAGATCATGCCACACCACACCTCCCCCGGCCTTTACCAGCACGGTGTCGCCGCGATCTTCCGTGATACTGATCCCACCGATATTGTTCAGCAGGATGAGCCCTTCATAGTCATGAGTAAAAAGCACATTACTGCCTCCGCCCAGCACCATCCGGGGCAAACCCCTTACATCCTTTTCTGAAAGCGCCTGCATGGCCTGATCAGGATGGGAAAAAGAAGTCAGGAACGACGCTTTCACATCGATACCGAAGGTGTTGTAGGGCTTAAGAGAGGTGTTGCGGAGTATGGAGACCATAGCCTTAATTAGATGTAAATCTATGCAATTGAATTGAGTTGATCAGGACGGATTCAGTTTATTTTAAAATGCAGTATGTTAATAAGTCAGTGGTACAATAAAACCATCCCAACGGCATTATCATAATGAAATTCCAATTATTCAGAATAAATTCACTAAATTTGAAGTATGGGAATTAAAGATGAAATATTTCAAAAACTGAGGGACCTTAAACCAGAGCTTGCTCAAAAGTTTTTTGTTTCCAGCATAGGTGTTTTCGGATCTGTTGTAAGGGACGATTTCTCAGAAAAAACAAGCGATATTGATTTACTGGTTGACTTTTCCAAGCCAATAGGAATCGAATTTATTGATCTGGCAGAATACATTGAAAAAAAGTTAGATCGAAAGGTAGACCTTATTTCAAAAAATGCCATTCGGCAGTCTTATTTTACCCGAATTCAAAAAGACCTTGTGTATGTCTGAAAGATCATCAGATATTTTAATTTCAGATATTATTGATAGTGGGGAAAAAATAATTCTCTACACCAAAGGTCAAACTTACGATCAGTTTTTAAGTGATGAAAAGACCATTGACGCGGTAATAAGAAATTTTGAAATTATCGGAGAAGCGGCAAACCGACTGCCGGAAGATTTCAAAAAACAGCACCATGAAATTGATTGGCAAAGAATACGGGGATTCAGAAACCGTATCGTACATGATTACTTTGGTATAGATCATCAGATCGTATGGAATATCAAAACAGATTTCCTTCCTAATATGTTGTCTGAACTGAGAGCGATTTTGAAAAGAAAGTAATCATCTTCTACCTTCACTTTTCCCGGTTTGAACATCATTTAAAATTAATCTTCCTCAGTACCCATATTTCCCTCCCCACCTCTTTCTGAGCCACGCCCTGATCTGTTTTTCGCGCTCATTCTCGGAGGGAGCATAAAAAGTGGTTCCTGAAATCTGATCAGGCAAAAACTCCTGTTCAGCGAAGTTGCCGGGAAAGTCGTGAGCGTACTTATAACCGGATCCGTAGTTCAGGTCCTTCATCAGCTTGGTAGGAGCATTTCTGAGATGCAAGGGTACCGGGAGGTCACCCGACTGCCTGACTTTCGTTACAGCGGCTCTGATGGCTGTATAAACGGCATTGCTTTTATCTGATGTGGCGAGATAAATAACGGTTTGAGCCAAAATTAGATCACATTCCGGATAACCGATTTGGTGAACCGCCTGGAAGCAGTTGTTGGCCAGTACAAGTGCTGTAGGATTTGCATTACCAATATCTTCAGAAGCCAATATCAGCATGCGTCTGGCAATAAACAACGGATCTTCTCCACCTTCCAGCATTCTCGCCAGCCAGTACAAGGCTCCGTTGGGGTCGCTTCCGCGGATGGACTTTATGAAAGCGGAAATGATATCGTAATGTTGTTCTCCGGTTTTATCATAAAAGGCTGCCTTGCGGGATGCGATGCGTGCTACCAGATCATTGGTAATAACAACGGGATCAGCAGGATTGGAATTCACCACCAGTTCAAAAAGATTCAGGAGCTTGCGGGCATCACCACCGGAATGCAGCAACAGCAAATCTGTTTCCTTCAGTTCGATCTTTCGCTTTTGCAATTCAGGATCTGTTTCTATGGCTCTTGCGAGGATGACCAGCAAGTCATCTTTCCCCAACTCTTCCAGAACATACAGCTGACATCGCGAAAGTAAAGGTTGTATGACTTCAAACGATGGATTTTCAGTGGTGGCACCAATCAACTTGATCACGCCATTCTCCACACTAGACAAAAGCGAATCCTGCTGTGATTTGGAAAACCGGTGAATTTCATCCAGAAACAATACAGCCTGCCCTGATTCAGTTGCCTTGGCAATGACTTCCCTGACATCCTTTACTCCGGCATTGATGGCACTGAGTGAATAGAAAGGAAGATTGAATTGTGATGCCAGTATCCGCGCCAGCGTTGTTTTTCCGACCCCCGGAGGACCCCATAAAATCATAGATGGCAATACTCCGCTGTCAACTATTGTTCGAAGCACCTTGCCTTCTCCTACCAGGTGAGTTTGTCCGGCCACTTCTGCCAGGGTAGATGGCCGAAGCCGTTCAGACAAAGGGATGGAACCTGCCATTTATAAAAAACTAAAAGAGATGGATACTATCTCGAAGACGTACTGGTTACCTTGATTTCAATCCTGTTATTCACAGCATGATCTTCATCTATACAAAAAATACCATCGCGGCACTGATTGAGCAGTTTTCCTTCACCGAATCCCAAAGGCATAAGACGGGCAATGCTGATACCTTTACTGATCAGATAATCGCGAATGAGATCAGCCCGGCGCTTGGTAAGCGCCAGATTATCGGTGAAAGTTCCTTTGGAATCGGAATGCGAAAGAATTTCAACTTCAATTTCGGGGTTCTGCTGCATGACCATCGCCAGTGAATCAAGCGCTTTGGTTGTTTCTTCAGTCAGCACTTCATCCTTCTTATTAAATCTGATATTCTTGAGAACAACAGCTTTATTGAGCTCAATTCTGTTAAGAAGCAAAGTATCTGAAAATGTCGTCGACTTCCGGTAACCAATGGTAGACAATCGTGTATTCACTGCATAATAACCTTTCGCCTTAAACTCAATCTGGTATTCTGAATTGGGTGACAGTGTAACAGATTTTTTGTTGGCTTTCATTTCTGTCAGTAATTTTCTTTCGCCTTTCTTTCCAATGGTATTTAAGGTAAAGTCATAAACGGGCTTTAATGTTTTGGCATCTTTAGCGAGTACCACATATTCAAACACCGGCGGATTCTTGGAGAAGCCATATATACGGTCGCGGTTTTTCTCTCTGTTGGAAGTAAAGAATCCTGACTTATTATTTTTGTCAACTATGTAACCAAAATCATCCTTGGATGAATTTACCGGGTATTGAAGATTTTCAGCCTTCGACCATTTCTCGCCATTCCAGAATGATGAATAGATATCAAGTCCACCCAAACTAAAATGCCCATATGATGAAAAATAAAGCACGGAGTCAGCTGAAATAAAAGGAAACATTTCATTTCCTTCAGTGTTAATGGCGGGTCCGAGATTTTTAGGTTCACTCCATTTACCTTCTATCAGCTCAGAACGGTAAATATCTGTTCCGCCGTAACCCCATGGCATATCTGAAACAAAGAACAAAGTTTTGCCATCGGACGACATAGCCGGATGACCAACTGAATATTCCATACTGTTGAACGACATCGGCCCGGAAAGTTTCCAGGTATTACCGGTATAGGTTCCTGTAAAGAGTTTCAGGAGACTTTCATCTTTCTGGTTCTTCTCTACCGACTTTCCGGTATAGTCCATCCTGGTAAAGTAGATGGAATTGAAATCAGGCGTAAAAGTAGCCGGACCTTCATCGTAAAGGCCGTTGACATCGCCCTTCAGCAGTTGCGGTTCTATCCACCTGCCTCCTTCAAACCTGGTATAAAACAAATCAAGATACTCTTTACCTGTCCATGGGCTACGTACTTTGCTTTTCCCCGATGACGGGCGGTCAGAAACAAACACAATTCCATCGCGGTAAAAGGCGGGACTGAAGTTGGATTCAGCTTCTCCGTTTATTGGAAGAAGAGAAATACTATAGACAGTAGTGTCTTCGTAAAACAAATGGATGGAATCACAAACCAGTGATAGCTTCCTGGCTTCTTTATCTCCCGGATTCAGCTGGAGATATTCCTTGAAATTATCCTTCGCTTCGTCATACTTTCCGTTTTCCATTAATACCCTTGAAAAATTAAAACGGTCTTCAAAGGTAATCAGAGGGGATTTGGATAATCGTCTGTACCATATCTCAGCTTTAAAAGAGTTACCGGTTTTGAGATAGCAGTCCGCCAGTCTGGAGGCGGCAACAGGATCGAATTCCTTTCTGAGAACCTTTTCATACTTCAGAATCGCACGTGAATAAGCGAATTCATCATAATAATTATTGGCTACGCGCAGATTGAATGCCTTGCATCCTGACAACAGCAGGGCGGCAGCAATAACAATCAGTATACCTCGAAAAGAAAAAACAGAAGAATGGGTCATATCAGAAATACCGCGGCGTTTTCATTTTAAGCACATTGATTCCAAAGTCGTAACCGATGATGATTTCATGTGAACCGGAAGTATGACTCCTGATATCGGAGAGCGTCATGTCATAGGAGTACCCGATCCTCAGTTTCTTATTCACCTGATACTCCAGCAGTGCCACCACAGCGTCGCCGGAACGGTATGAACCTCCAATCCAAATGATATCGCTGATGAGCATGTTCAGGTTGATGTCGTACTGAATGGGCGTATTGGCTGCATACTTCACCATGAAGGATGGCCTGAATTTAAGTTCTCCGCCGGTGGTGAGTATCATTCCCGAGTTCAGATAATAATGACGTGAAAGCTTATGCACTTTCTCCACCTCTATTGACAAAGGCTGCTCCGGGTCATAGCTGATCAGCTGGGGAGCAGACAAACCGGCGTAAAAACTTTTAGAATAATAGTAAATACCGGCACCGAAATTAGGAAGGATATTACTCAGAGAATTGGTCTCATAAACCGGATCATCCGTATCCCATACTGTTAACTCCGAAAATTTGGATTTGAAATAAGTGAATCCGGCGTTCAGTCCTAATGATAGTTTGGAATTATCAAATTCAATATGATAGGCATAGCTGCCATAGAACTCTGTCTGATTGGTGATGCCTATTTTGTCATTGGAAATTACCGCACCCAGACCGATCTTCCTGTTGGACAAAGGTGCATGAATACTGGCGATCTGTGTTGATGGAGCGCCCTCAAATCCCGCCCATTGTTTACGGGCTATCAAAGTGGAACTGATAAAATCCTTGCTGCCTGCATAAGCCGGATTGATATACATTCCGTTAAACATGTAATGACTGAAGAGTGCATCCTGCTGGGCATAAGACTGTCCGTATGCCAGCAAAATAAAAATAAATGTCTGTAAAATTCTTCTCTTCATGTTTACCTCCTCAAATCAACATAACCGGTGAATGTTCTGCTGCCTTTTCTAACCTTTAAAATGATGAAATAAGTTCCGTCCGGAAGCGGATCACCACTTTCGTTAACGCCATTCCACTCGTTGGCATAACCTGATTTCTCATATACCTTATTTCCCCAGCGGTTGTAAACCAGGAATGTATTTTCAGGATAATCACCGATTCCCTTCACAATGAAGAAATCGTTTCGGTTATCATCATTAGGAGTAAATCCGGTGGGTAATTCAATATCCTCAATGCAGGCCTCAGGATCATTTCGGAAGATGACCACTTCAGCGGTATCGGTGCAGGTTCCGTTAACGACGATCCATCTGAATCTGTTAGGACCGAAATTCAATCCGGTAACTGAAGTGACCGCTTTGGAAGTATCGGATATTGTTCCGTCACTGCTGATCACCTGCCAGTATCCAAAGCCAAACTGAGGCGCTGTTGCCGTGAGCAAAACCGTATCGGCACAAACCGTACGGTTGAATCCGGGAATAGCTACTATTTGCGTGTTATAAGTAATGACCACCTGTGATACAGCAGAACACAATCCGTCAGTTACTACCCACTGGAATACATTGACACCTTCCTGAAGATCGGTAACCACAGTATTGTTGAGTGTGGAATCCTGGAATGCACCGAACCCGCTTACAATGGTCCAGTACCCGGAGCCATAAACAGGTATGTTAGCTTCAAGCGTATCGGTATTAATGCCGCAAATAATATTGTTCTGACCGGCATTCGAAAACAGCAAAGGCGGCTGGGTCAACGTGAAATTTTCAGACAGTGTGCAGCCATTCTGATCGGTAACGGTAACTGTATAAGTACCAGCCGCCAATCCGAAAACGCTGTCGGTTTGTGCCAGGTTCGACCAAATGTAGGAATAAGGTCCTATACCACCGTTTACACTTACCTCAATGCTTCCGTCATCACTTCCATAGCAGGAAAGATTAAAGGTGTCGTTCCGCTGAGGTATTACAGACGTAAGCAGCAGTTGAGAAGGCTCACTGATGAATACCGGTCTGATGGCAATACATCCAAGACTATCGGTTACAGTAAGGGTGTAGGTGATATTTCCGTCCAGACCGGTGATACTTGGTGTAGTTTGTGGGGTATTTGTCCAGCTGTATGCATAAGGTTGCTGACCACCACTTACACTTACGGTAATGGATCCGTTTTGGGCTCCGGCACAGGTTACATTTGATGAATCGGTAACCGTAATAACAGGTGCGGAAAGGTTATTCACGGGAACATTGAATTCTTCCGTACATCCGGTTTGATCGGTCACAGTCAGAGTATACAATCCGGCAGCAAGATTGACAATGGAGGTAGCGCCCGAACCGGTCGACCACAAGAGATTTAATAGGCCGGTACCGCCACTTACGGAGGCTACGATCTGACCATTAGATGTATTACAATTGGCCGGAGAGACATTGAAAGAGGCAACGATCTGAGCCGGCTGGCTAATAGTCTGACTCAACGTGAAAGTACAGTTATTCTGATCTGATACAGTAACCGTAAAAGTGCCGGCAGGAATATTGACCAGATCTTCACCGGCAAAACCGTTAGACCACAAATAAGTGTAAGGAGCAGAACCTCCTGAAATGTTGATATTAATCACACCGGTAGAATCACCAAAGCAGGCAA
>Ga0315906_10008974_pt1 | contig 11936 bp, 13 predicted proteins | sample LakEriMetagenome_4_FD_203526 | JGI IMG/M metagenome (GOLD analysis project Ga0315906, IMG submission 203526) | Freshwater fungal communities from buoy surface, Lake Erie, Ohio, United States - Buoy 2 MA122 | ecosystem: Environmental > Aquatic > Freshwater > Lake > Lake biofilm | place: USA... | reverse complement strand
CTGGACCGCACCGATGACTCCCCCGATGATCAGAACCAGAATCGGAAGGGAGAAGGCAACGAGCCATGCGAGCACCACGAAAACGGCGAGGAGCATGCTGGCGGCTTCATTCGTCTCCATGTCAGGTAAGGGAGCGGTTTGGTGGCGGGCACCGGATTCAACCCACGACCACGGCCGTGCCATAGGCATAGAGCTCAGCGGCACCGGCGGTGACGGAGCTCGTCGAGAAGCGCACGTTGACGACCGCGTTGGCCCCGAGGCCCTGCGCCTGGGCGACCATGCGAGCAACGGCCTCCTGTCTCGCTTCGGTGAGCAGCTCGGTGTAGCCCTTCAGTTCGCCACCGACGATGTTCTTCAATCCCGCCATCAGGTCACGGCCGACATGCTTGGCGCGGACCGTGTTCCCTTGGACGAGGCCGCGCACCTCGAGGATGTTCCGGCCCGGAACGGTTTCGGTGTTGACGAGGATCATGACTTCGATTGGAAACGCGAACCCCAACGAAGTCGAGGGAAATCTTCGACACCTCCCCGTTCGCGCGTTCGCGCGTGGCGCCGGATCGAATGACACACCGATGGAGCAGCCGGCAACCCCGGCTCAGCCCGCCACCTTCTTCGGGTCGCGGAAAAAGATCAGGAAGACCCCGAGCACGACCAACGCGCCCCAGGCCGGAATCTGCCAGATCGCCGCCCAGTCGTGCGTGAGACCGTTCACGGGCGTTTCCAGCGCGTAATGCTGCTGCACCTTCCCGGCGAGGAGACTGCCGACGAAATTCCCCACGCCCCAGAGGATGAAGGCGATGAACCCCTGCGCCGCCCCACGGGTGCGTTCACCCGCCTCGTCGTCCACGTAGAGCTGGCCCGCGATGAAGAGGAAGTCGTAGCAGGCTCCGTGCAGGAGGATCGCCGTGAAGATCAGCGCCGTCGTCCATTCCCCCGCCCCCACGCTGCCCGAGAGCGCGAAGTAGCGCGCCACCCAGCACGCGATCCCGAGGAAGAGCGTCTTCTTGTAGCCGAAACGCTTCAGGAAGAACGGAAGGAGCAGGAAGAAGACCACGTCCGAGATCTGGGCGTAGGAGGTCTTCACGAGCATGTTCTCCCATTTCAACTCGGTGAGGTATTGACCGAGGTTCACGAAGTAGAAGTAGAGCGGAATGCAGATGAGGAACATGCAGAGGATGAAGATCGCGAAGGACGGTTTCCTCATCAGCGCGAGCGCATCGAGGCCGAGGATCTCGCCAAGGCTCACGTCCGCCCCGGTTTTCGTCGGCGGCGTGTGCGGCAGGGCCAGTGAGAAGAGGCCGAAGAGGATGGAGGCGCCGCCCGCGAGATAAAACTGGACCGGTGACTCCGCGCCGTTCACCGCGTTCACCGCGACGAGGCCCCCGATCCAGCCGACCGCGGAAAGCATCTTCACGCGGGGGAAATCGACCTTCGCGTTGGCGAGGTGCGTGAAGGACAGCGAGTTCCCCAGCGCGAGGGTCGGCACGTAGAGCGCGCAGTAAAGGATCAGCATCGGATAGAACGCCGCGAAGGTCTTGCATTGCGGCAGCACGAAGAGCACCACGCCCCCGGCGATGCCGAGGAGGGCGAGGAGTTTTTCCGAGGCGAAATAGCGGTCCGCGATCAACCCGACGAGGAAGGGCGAGATCATCGCCCCGATCGCGAAGGCCCCGTAGGCCAGGCCGATCTGCCCGCCTTCGAATTTCAACGCGTTCGCCAGGTAGGTGCCCATGCTCACATACCAGCACCCCCAGATGAAATACTGCAGGAACATGAAGGCGGAGAGCTTGACCTTGAGCGCGGTTTGCATGGGGATGGGAGACGGTTTCAGGTCCAGTGCAACGCGCCACGGCCAAAAAGTCAAGGGATTCGCGGCCCGGACGCGATGGCGGCGCGCGCCCGATCCGCGGGCAGCCCCGGCCTCGTGCCCCCGCTTTTTTGAACGAACCCGGTTGCTTCGCGGACCGTAGCCTGTTGATTGCCCGCCGCGCATGGTGCTCCGCTCGCTCAACCTGAATCAATTCCGCTGCTTCGCGTCCCTGCGGCTCGAACTGGCACCGGGCGTGACCCTGTTCCACGGCAACAACGCCCAGGGCAAGACCTCGATCCTCGAGGCCTCGTGCGTGCTCCTGCGCCTGCAAAGTCCGCGCACCGCGACGCTGGGCGACTGCATCCGCTTTTCGGAAAAGGCCTTCGCGGTCGGCGGTGTCCTCGGGGGATCGACGGAGTCGGAACTGCGCCTGCAATACCGCGAGACGGGACGAAAACTCCTCGTCGATGGCGAGGCGCAGAAAAGCGCGTCCGATTACCTGCGCCACAGCGCCCTCGTCGTGTGGATGGCGAACGACGACCTCGCCCTCGTCCGCGGCGGCGGAGACGGGCGGCGGCGCTTTCTCGACTTCATGGCCTCGCAGCTTTATCCCGGCTACCGCGAGGCGCTGCGGGCCTACGAAAAGGCGCTGCGTTCGCGCAATCACCTCCTCAAGCGCGACGCCTCGCCGAAGTGGCCGCAGATCGACGCCTACTCGCGCCTGCTCCACGATTACGGGCAGGTCCTCTCGAGCGCGCGGCGCGTCCTCATCGAGCAACTGCAACCCCGCGCAGCCGAGGCGCAGATCCTCATCAGCGGCACCGGGGAGATCCTGACATTGCACTATGAAAGCGCGAGCGGCGAGGGCGATGATCTCCTCGCCCTGCTCGAATCGAAACGCGACGAGGAACTGCGCAAACGCCAGACCGCGGCCGGGCCCCATCGCGACGACCTCGCCCTCCTCCTCAACGGCATGCCCTCGGCGAAGTTCGCGAGCGAAGGCCAGCAGCGCACCGTCGCCCTCGCCCTGAAGCTGGGACAGACGAACCTCTTCCTCGAGACGCGCCAGGAGGCTCCCGTGATGCTGATCGACGATGTCTTCGGCGAACTCGATCCGGGCCGCCGCAACGCGCTCATGGCGAACTGGCCCGCGGCCTCGCAGAAGCTCATCACCACGACCCACCTCGACTGGCTCGATGACCGCTTCGCAGACGCGAAGCGGCTCCATGTCGAGGGCGCGAGGGTGGGGTGACGGTCACGGCCCAAGGCCGCGCATCCCATGCGACGGCACCTGTAGCCGCCCTCAGCGAGGTCGGGATGGGTGTCCATCGATCCTTCACCGGTAGACCCGCACGACCCGGCTCGTGATGCCGGTGAGGATCTCCCAGGGAATCGTGCCCGCCTTTTCCGCGATCTCCGCCACGGTGATTTCCGCTCCGCCCTGACGACCGATGAGCACGGCCTCGTCACCGCGTTTCACCCCGTCGACCGTGGAGACATCGACGAGGATCTGGTCCATCGTGACACGCCCGAGGAGGGGACAGCGTGTTCCTCCGATGAGGACCGAGGCGTCGTGGCCCGAGAGATGGCGCGGATACCCGTCGCCGTAGCCGGCCGCGAGGGTGGCGACGCGGGTGGGACGCTCGGTGACGTAGGTCCGGCCGTAGCTGACTCCGGCTCCGGCGGGCAGGTCGCGGACCAGGGTGACTCGCGTCTTCAGGCTCATCACCGGTTTCAGGCCGGTCTCCGATCCAGGCAGCGGGGAAATGCCGTAAAGGGCGAGCCCCGGCCGTGCCAGCGTGGCGAAGGGCATGGCCTCCTGGAATCCGATCAGTCCCGCGCTGTTGCCGAGGTGGATGTGGCACCCGGGTTCCGGTTGGACCGCCTCGAGGAGGGCGCGGAACCGGGCGATCTGGTCGCGGGTGAAGGCCTCATCCTCGTCGGCCGAAGGAAAGTGGCTCGCGATGCCCTCGAGCCGGCAGAACGGATCGCGCCGGATCCGGTCGACGAGCCCGGGGAAATCCTCCGGCTGGGAGCCCATGCGTCCCATGCCCGTGTCGACGACGGCATGGAGACGGGCGATCGTGCCCAACCTCTCCGCGGCCGCGGCGTAGGCCTCGACTTCCTCCGGCAGGGAAACCGATCCGCTGAATCCATCGGCCACGACCGACCCGACCTCCTCGGGAGCGGCGGGGCTGAGGATGAGGAAATCGGCCCGGTGTTCACCGGCGGCGTTCCGCGCGCGCCTCGCCTCACGGAAATTGGCGACACCGAACCAGCCGACCCGGCCTGCGAGGGCCGCGACGACCTCGGGCAGGCCATGGCCGTAGGCATCGGCCTTGACGATGGCCATCAGTCCACAGCGCGGTCCCGCGAGGGACGCGAGGACTTCCGCGTTGCCGCGCAGGGCGCCGAGATCGACCTCGGCCCGGCAGCGCGGCGGGGGATCGGCGGGGAGCGGCGTCGTCATTTCCGCGCCGCGAGTTCCTTCTGGATGGGCTCGAAGTCGCCCTCCTCGCAGCATCGCACGAAACCCTCGCAATAGGATTTCAGCTTGTCCCAGACGAGGCGGATCTCTTCGGACTCCTCCTTCGAGATGTCGTTGTCCTGGGCCGCGCGCGAGACCGCGTCGAGCAGTCCGGCGAACTGCTGCACGATCTGGTGCGTCGCGGGGACGACGGAATATCCCTTCGTGGGGCAGGACTTCGGATTCCTGACAAAATAACCACCGGCGCGCTGGCAGAGCCACTCGACGATCGCGGGATGGCGGGTGAGGCGGACGAGTTCCTCGACCCGGTCGAGCGGATTGCGGCTGCCCGAGCCCTGGCCCTCTGGCGGCTGCGCCCACTTGTAGACGAGGGAAAGCGAGACGCCGAGCTCGGCGGCGATTTCCTTCGGGCTCACGTTCGGGCTGTCAAAGGCCTCCTTGAGAACTTCGTGCGACTCCATGTTGGCCCGCAGTGTGCCCGAAGCCGGGGGGCAATACAAGCGGCGAAACGACGCCTTCTTCAACCCACCCGCTGCACCACGATACCATTGTGGCCCGCCGCGACAAGGCGGGTTCCGTCCCCGTCGAGGAGGAAGTCGTGGACATGGAACGGGAGCTTGGACTCGTGGAGCGATTTGCGGGAAGCCGGGTCGATGAGGAGGGCGAAGCCGCCGTTGTCGCCGCCGCAGGCGACGAGCCACTCGCCCCGCGGGTGGAAGGCGAGGCGCTCGATGAGGCCCTTGAATTCGGACGATTCGAACTCGCCGAGGGTCCCGCCCTTTTCCGAATCGAAAAACCGGAGGCGGGCCGCCGCGCCGAGGTGGTCGATGTTCCCGATCTGGCCGATGCCCCCGGCGACGAGGGTGCGTCCGTCGGGCGAGAAGGCGAGCGATCTCACCCCGCCGATGGAATGGCGCCGCTGCTTCGGATCCCACGTGTACATGCAAGAGGCATCGAGCGAGGCGATCTCCCGGCGCGTGGCGACCTCCCACACGAGGATGCGGCCGGTCTTGTCCGCCGTGGCGAGGCGGCTCCCGTCCGGGCTGAAAGCGCAGGTGAACAACATCGAGGGATATTGGTGCGGGGTCTCCGCGGCGTGACCTTTCAACTCGCCGCGGGGCGCGCCGGTGGCGGCATCCCAGAGCCGGCAGACCATGTCGTCGGCAACGCTCGCGACGAGACTCCCGTCGGGCGAGGCGACGACTTTCCGGATCCATTTCGCGTGGGCTTCCGCGACGTGATGCACCGGGCGCATCGAGGCGGTGTCCCACCAGATGAGGGATCGGTCCCACGCTCCCGAAACGAGCCGGGAAGCTCCCGCCGCGAGGGCGAGTCCGGTGACATACGCTCCGGGACGGTGGCGGAAATCCCCCTCGAGCACGGTGGGCACGACCGGATCCGCCCCGAGGTCGGCGTGGAGGACCCCGCCGTCCGAACTCCCGAAAAAGACCCGCTGCGAACCCGGCAGGCCGGCGAGGCTGAAGAGGATGTCCTGACGCGGGATCTTGCGTTCCTCGGTGAGGCGGAGGCTGGGAGGGGAATCGCTCATGCGCTCAGGCAAGAAGTTGGCGGATCGGGTGGATTCCAGGATTGACGAGGGGAATCGGACGTGCCCCGACGTGGTATTCCTTTTCCGGATTGATCCCGGCTGCGGCGAGGATCGTGGCAAAGAGCTCGCCGGCACCGACCGGATCCTCCGAGACGGTGCGTCCGTCCTCGTCGGTTTTCCCCCAGACCGCGCCGCCCTGCACCCCGCAGCCGAACATCGCCGCGCTCCAGGCCTCGGCAAAGTGGTCGCGCCCAAGGCTGCCGTTGATCGTCGGGGTCCGCCCGAACTCGCCGTAGGCGACGACGAGAGTGGTCTCGAGGAGGCCGCGCTGGTCGAGGTCGTCGAGCAGGGTGGCCATGACGTGGTCGAGCTCGGGCACCATCTCGGCATGGGTCTCGAAATTCTGACCGTGGCTGTCCCACCACGCCCGCGAGACCCGCACGAAGGAAACCCCGGCCTCGACCATGCGCCGGGCCATGAGCGCCTGCTGTCCGAAGAGCGAGGGGCCGTATTGTTCGCGGATCCACCGCGGCTCCTGTTCGATGTCGAAGAGCGGCTCGCTGCTCATGAGCCCGTGGACTCGCGCATAGGCGGAGGCGTGGCTGCGCATCGTCTCGGTTTCACGCCCGGAGGCGAAGCGATCGCTCAGGAGATCACGGAGCCGGGCCCGCTCGCGGTGATCGAGGTCGCTGAGGGCTTCCGGCCTCGAGAGATTGGGCGGCATCGTCGAGTCGTCGAGATTCATCGGCGCGTAGCGCGCTCCGAGGAAGGCGGGCGAGAGCTTGCCGCTGCCCCGGCCTTCGGTCTGGGAATAGAAGGAGACGTAGCCCGGGACGCGGCTGTCGGCACGGCCGAGTTCCTTGGCGATGACGGCACCGAGATCGGGATACTGGATCGCCGCCTCGTTCTTGCGTCCGCGGAGCATCATCTCGGCTCCGGTGCCGTGGCCTCCGTCGCCGGTGCTGAGAGAGCGGATCAGGGACACCCGGTGGAGCCGCTTCGCCATCTTCGGCATCAGCTCCGAGATGTGGACTCCGGGCACCGAGGTCGGGATCGCGGCGAACGGTCCCCCGGTGGGTCGGCCCGGCTTGGGATCCCAGGTTTCGAGTTGGCTCGCGCCGCCCGCGAGCCAGAGGAGGATGACGCTCCTTCCCGACTTCCGCAGTTCCGCGTTGAGGGAATCCTCGTCGAGGGCATGGATCGCGCCGGTCGTGCCGAGGAGCGATCCCGATCCGATCGCGAGAGTCTGGCCGAGGAAGGCGCGTCGGCTGATGTCGTGGGCCAAAGTGCCGCAGAATCCGGAATTCATCGCAGGTTGGATCAGTGGTTGAAACGCATCTCGCTGCTCGTCAGCATGGCCCAGAGGAGCTGCCGCAATCCCTCCTCGGGACGGTCGCCCCGGGTGCCGAGAAATCCGGAGAGCACCTCGATCTCCTCCCCGGAAAGATCCCGCTGCCAAACGGCGCGACCGGCGAGGCGGAGGCGTTCCTCCGTTCCGGGAAGGGCCGCGAGGGAACGCACGAGACCTCCTCCGGAGAGCACCTGCTCCTCGATCTCGCGGCTGTTGCTGAGGAAGAGGGCCTCATCGACCGCGATCTGGAAATCCTCGCCCGGTCGCTCGAACCAGCGCTCGAATCCCGCGGCGCCGCGCTCGGCGTTCTCGATGCGCTTTCCGATCTCGGCCGCGCCGCCCGCCCCGGGCACGAAGGACTCGGGCGCGCTCGCCGCGACCTTGAGTGAGACGGCATACTGCCTCGGCGAGAGCGGACGCGGGTGGGCGACCGCGAACAGCTCGAGGGGCGGACGATCGCCGCTTTCCCAGACGCTGTCGCGTTGCCAGGCTCGGCTCATCACAATGCCACGGACGAGGCGGCGGAGGTCATACCCGTGCGCGGCGAAATCGCGCGCGAGCCAGACCAGCAACTCCGGATGGCTCGGCTCGTTCTTCCCGTGCATCTGGTCGAGCGGCATGACGAGACCGTGCCCGAAAAACCGGTCCCAGGTCCGGTTCACGATCGACCTCGCGAACCACTCTTCTTCTCCCGGAGCGAGTCCGGCCTCGATGAGCCGGGCCCGGCGGCTGTAGGCGGCGGGAGGCGGGGCCTGCTTGTTCTTCTTGTATTCCTCGAGACGCGCCCGCTCGGCCTTTTTCTGCTCCTCGCCCGGCTCGGCCGCGACCGGCTCCGCGAGGGGCTCGCCGCCGAGGAAACGAAGGCCCGCGACGCGCTCCTCGTTGGCCGTGGTCTTGTAGGTGAGCGTCCCATACTCGCGCTCGCCGAAGAAGCCGCCGTTGTCGAAGGTGCGCGAGAAGAAGGCGCGCATTCCGTAATAAGTTTCCTGGGTCCAGTCCTTCACGTAGGGATGGTCGTGGCATTGCGCGCAACTGACATTGACCCCGAAAAAGCGGACGCTGACATCGTTGGCCATGCGGTCGTTGTCGGTGACGCGCTGGCGAAGGAACTGATCGACTCCGGGACGCTCCGCATCGGCGAGCCCGGTCACCGCATCCCGGAAAATCGTGTCCCACCCCGCCCGGGCCGCGACGGCGCGCTCGAGATACTTCTGGAACTCGGTCGTCTGGCCATCCATGAGGAGCCAGTTCAATTCATGGGCGAGGTGACGGTCGAAGGCGGGGCTCCCGATGAGCCGGTCGACCTCTCCGGCCCAGATTCCGGCGTTGTCCGCGGTGGCGAGAAACGCATCGAGTTCGGCGAGGGTGGGGACGCGTCCATGGAGGTCGAGCAGGAGCCGCCGGTAGCGGACCCCGCGCGGCGCGGGCGGGGCGGGCTTCAATTCCCACTTGGCGAGACGCACATCGACAAAATGGTCGATCACCTCGTGGATCGGTTTCTCCGCCGCGGGCAGCAGGGCGGGGTCCACCGTTTCCCACCAGGCTTCCGCGGCCCTTGCGACCGGAGCGACGGCGGCGGCGAGAACGAGAAGCGGGACGAAAACGCCCCCCCGGGAATGCGGATTGTCCGGCGGACAGCGGAAACGGAGGGAGGCGGGCTTCACTTCTTCAACAGTGCCGGACGCGGGGCCGCCCCGCAACTCACGCGCATGCGCACGGCGTCATGGCGGTTTCGACCGGGTCACGGAGCGGACGGACGGATTCCGCGCCCGCGGTATCGCGCCCGGAGACGGGCTTGCTGTCGTCGGAACTGACGCGAAACTAATTTCACGCGAAACCAACGCCACGTCCCATGTCCCGACTTCTTTCCCTCCTCCTCGCCGCGGTCGTTCTCCCCACCTCCCCCTCCCGGGCCGGCGAACCCGTCTCCCTTTTCAACGGGAAGGATCTCGGGGGATGGGACGGCGATCCAGCTCTGTGGAAGGTCGTCGACGGAGTCATCACCGGCACCTGCACCGGACCCGGCACGCCGGAGCGCAACACCTTCCTCATCTGGAGAAACGGAACGGTGAAGGACTTCGAACTGACCGTGGTGATGCGCGTCCGCGGCGACAACAACTCGGGCATCCAATACCGGAGCCGTCCGCTCCCCGAGGCGGGCGGCTGGGGCATCGCCGGTTACCAGTGCGACGTCCATCCCGCGATCGAACACACCGGGATGACCTACGAGGAGAAGGGACGCGGCATCTTCGGTCTCAACGGGCAGACCATCATCCTGGATGGCGGGGGACAGCGCTGGCTCGTCTCCGAGCACGAACCCGTCACGATCGATGTGGCCGGATGGAACACCTACACCGTAACGGCGCGTGGCAACCACCTCGAGCACCGCATCAACGGAAAACTGACGTCCTCGCTCACCGACCACGATGAAAAAGGCCGCGCCCTCGAGGGCTTGCTCGCCTTCCAGCTCCACAGTGGCAACGCCAACACCGTCGAGATCCGCGAAGTGACGCTGAGGGCCATCGACGATGCGGCCATGATCCCGCTCTCGATTCCTGACACCGCCAGAAAAGTGGCGAAGCCGACCACCACCCGACCCCAGGGGCTGGGGACGCCGGGGGCGGTGAAGAAGCCGTGAGGGGCGTCTTTCCCAAGGATCGGCGGCATACCGTCAATTTGATTTGGAAGGCCCGGTGGCGGTCAATTCACTCGGTACGAGTTCGGAATTTATAAGTCTCGATCGCCAATTCAAGCGCGCGAATTTCCTTCTCGACCGCCATGAGGTCCTGAAGGCGCTTTTCATGAACGTTCTTGGTCAAGGTCTGGGAATCGATTTGCTTCCGGTAAAGTTCGGCCCGTTCCCGGAGATCACCGATCAAGGCGAGCCGCCTTTCAACGTAGTCGGGTTCGGTAACTTTTTTGACCTCCGGCGCTTTGACCTCCGGCGCTTCCTCAATGCGAATGCGACTCGCGAAGCGCTTGGTCTCCGCCCTGCTCTGCGAAATCTCCAACGAGTGGGCCACCTCAAAAATCTACCTCAAAAATCTACCTCAAAAATCTACCTCAAAAATCTACCTCAAAAATCTACCTCAAAAATCTACCTCAACATGAACCTCACAGATCCACCTCAAGCCTGATCGCAGAATTTACAGAAAAAATGTTGCGCCGCCGGTTGAGAAGGTGTTCAAGGGACGCGGTCCCCTCCGGAAATCGGAAGCGCAAGCGGCGAGACTCGCCCGCCAAGCCCAGCAGGAAACCTCCGGCAACACTGACGCGGTCCGCGGGAGCGGTGAGTGATTTGGCTCGCCGCATTCCCGAAGCGATCCACCGAGGGCGGGAGGGGTCAGGAATATTTCGGATCCCGGCCCGGATCCGTTTCATAGAGGTGCTCCACCCGGCTCGTCGTGTGCCGTTTTAAAACCTCCGACTCGAAACGTGCCACGTTCGCATCGTCGCGGAACATGAGGAACTTGTCGCGGCTCTCGAAATCGGCGGAAATAAAGAAGGCGAATTCCCCTTTGGGATCGAGATTCCGGCCCGATCGAAAGTTATGGGCCTCGTGAACCCGGTGGAAACAGGACCGGCTCGCCCGGATCATCTCCTCGAGCTCGTCGGTCGTGGTCGCCTTGCCGACGCGGAAGAGGGCGATGTAGTGAACCATGCGGAGAGTCGGAGGCAGGGAGCGGGATCCTTCAGCGACGCCACTCGAGGGCACCCTTTTTCAGGGCGTAGAGATAGGCGAGGAAAAGAATCCCGACGAATCCGAGCATCGCCCAGAGAAACACTGCGGCTCCCGCGGCGATCGACTCGCGGTAGACCGTGGCCCACGGAATCAGAAAGACGACCTCGATGTCGAACAGGACGAAGAGCATCGCGACGAGGTAAAACTTCACGCTGAAGCGCGCCTGGCCTTCGCCGATCGGGTTCATGCCGCACTCGTAGGCGGAGTCCTTGACCCGGTTCCGCAAGGCGCGCTTTCCAAGGAGAGCACTGGCGATGAGGGTTGCGACGGCGAATCCGGCGGCGATCACCACCTGGACCAGAACGGGAATGTAGTCGGAGAGCATGGCAAAAGAATCCGTCGGCCGGAATGAATGCCCAGCCGACGGAATGTAGAGGATTTGCTCACCGCGTCCAGACGATTTGAGACGAATTTACGCCTCGCGTCCTCCTTGGAGAATCGGCCCGCCGTGAATCGAGGGGACCGTTTCGGATCGCCGAAGGGATTGGCCTGGGGCGACCCGGTGGGAACTGGCGGGCAATCAGGAAGCGGCCTGGGCGCTGGCCGCTTCGTGGAGGTTCTCGAGGCCCCGGTATTCCTTGCCGTTTTTCTCGACAAGACCGCGGGTGACGAGGTTCTGAAGCTTTTCGTAGGCCCGCAGGCGGAGCATTTCCTCCCCTCCGCTGACGGCATTCCGGGCTTTCAGGTTCTCATAGACGACCTCGAACAAGTCGTTGAACCCGAAGGTTTGTTTGTCTGAAAGAACGGTGACCAATTCATCCGTGACGTGATCCGGAACCCGGCGTGAAAAACGTGTTCTTCGTGTGGCTGACATAGGCGTGTAAAATACCACATCCCGCCACCCGTGCCTACCCTTTTCTCTTCGAATTTCGCAGAATCTGAATCTTCTCAGGCTTGCGACGCGAACGTGCTCTGGAATCCAAATTCGGTAAGTGCTTGTAATACAATGACTTTTAAGTTCGCCAAAGCAATTCCGGGTGCCCCCATCCGCGTGCA
>Ga0315906_10008973_pt1 | contig 11937 bp, 25 predicted proteins | sample LakEriMetagenome_4_FD_203526 | JGI IMG/M metagenome (GOLD analysis project Ga0315906, IMG submission 203526) | Freshwater fungal communities from buoy surface, Lake Erie, Ohio, United States - Buoy 2 MA122 | ecosystem: Environmental > Aquatic > Freshwater > Lake > Lake biofilm | place: USA... | reverse complement strand
GGCCGCGTTGCACTTCTGATGGGCGGGACGTAGACCGTCGAACCCCGGCAGCACAGCGCCACCCGTAGCGATGGTCTCGATGTGGTCGGAGGTGAACCCGTAGCGGTTGCGCCCGCTCAGCGTGTAGTCGATGGGCTGCCCACATAGGGCGCAGGGTGCGTCGATCTGCCGGCAGGCTTCCCGATACCGGGCGCTCAGCTCGGTCCACGCTCGGCTCTGCCTGCTCACCCAACGCTCCGACTGATCTCCCGCGCCATCTTGGTCGTCCATCGGTCGAGTACCCGCTGGATGTCCCGTGACACCTTGCGCTTGTGGGGCTCGGCTGCCCGATAGAACCAGTCCTTGCCGTTCGTCGTGTCGGTCTGCGCCCATACCTGGCGCGGAAGTTCGGCCCCATGCGTGTGGGGTGACGGACGAACCCGGCGTGGTTGATGCGCTTGCCCACGGCGTTGACGTCGGCCTGCTTGGATGCCAGCCGTACTCGGACGCCTGCGGTGAACTTGCCCTTGTCGATCTGCGTGCGAACGCCGAACGCGATTTCTTCCCGCAGTCCCCGCTTAGTGGCGCGCTTACCCGACTTGAGGCGGCGGCCCTTACCTGACCGGGAGACGGATGCGCGGCCCTTGCGCTTGAACTTCAGGCCAAGAGCGGCGTCTGCGATACCCGAGCGCATGGGCTCGGCAGCGGCGACGATCTCCTGGTTGAGCATCTTCGTGAGCATGGACGGCTTCTGCTCGCCCTGGGCCTTGATAGCGCGGGCGAGGTTCTGGAGGTCGCGTACCGACTTCTCATCGACGTAGACCAGCGCGGCCTTACTGTCGCGGCCTGCCACTACACCCTGTCCAAGATCCGGTCGGCGTAACGCATGACGCCCTCGGTGTCAGCGCCGATAGCCCGCAGGAACGCGAGCGTGTGGCTGATGTTCGTCAGGGCCTCGCGCAGTTCGTTGGCGGTGGTCTGCTCGGCCAGGGTGACGGTCATCGAACCCCCTAGACACGACGAAGCCCCGCTCAACTCGACGGGGGTGACGAGGAACGGGGCTAGGTCCAGACACACGGATGCGCGAACAAGACGACAGTAGCATGTGAGTTACACCGATGCAACTCGGTCCGAATCCTGCAGCATCGCCGCGATGTCCCCGTGGTGATACGACGCGCCCTTCCCACGGATCAGGCCGTCCTTGCGCCACCGCTGCAGCGTCCGCAGACTCACCCCGAAGTGTTCGGCCAACATGGGGCCGGGGCGGTAGATGTCGGCACCCGTGGCTCGAGCGACCAGCACAAGACGCCCGAACGACCACGCCGACCCGCACCGTGGACAGTCCACCTCGTCATTGACCAGGTGCAGTCGCATCCCGCAGACCGTCGTGCGGCCATCCTTGTCGTAGTCGGCGGGGCACTCGATGATCGTCACGTCAGGCGCGGGCTCCCCTGCAGCACCTCGAGCGCGGGAGTGAATGACCCGCAGCTCGGTAGCGAACTCGTCAATGGCCGGGTGTTCGCAGGCTGCAGCCTCGAGGTGGATCATCAGGAAGTTCACCACGCCGCAGAGGTTGACCCCCGTGAAGTCGGGTGACTCGGACTCAGCCCACCGCTCGGCCTTGCGCTTGCGCTGCGCCACCTCGGAGTCGGCCCCGCCGAACGCCTGCAGCGTCTCCCGCCAATCCCGCTCCCACGACTCGAGCGCCCAAATCGCCTCACGCGGGGATCGGGCATCCAGCGCGGCGACGGACAGGCCGATACTCACGGCGTTGCCGGCTGCGTCCTGGCGGCTCGAGACGTACTCCCCTGCGGCTAAGGCGTAGAACTCCGGCAGGTCGCGGAGCATCCCCATTAGGTGAGAGGTGCAATCGACACAGGCGAAGCGGTGCGTGTCCTGGTGGTGGCACAGAACGCACTTACGGAGCGATTCAGACACCCTTACCCCTTCCGAGGCGCTGTGCGCCGTTCTGAGCCGTCGAACCCTCGGACCCACCCAGGGACACCGACTCGCACCAACGGGGGCAGGAGCGGCGATCCTCGCAAGGCGCAGAGGGGTTACCGGGGCAGGAATCGAACAGGTGTTCGGACATTGGCTTAGAACGGCACGTCGGTCGGCGCGGACGTCGCCCACGGATCGTTGGCGGGGTTGATCTGCGCCGCCGTCTGCCGGATCACGCCCGACTCCAGCACCGTGCCGTCCTTGAGGGTGATGCGGCGGGCGGTGCATTCGTTCCGGCTGACCTTCGTCTCACCGTCGCGGTTGACGTACTCGCGGTCCTTCACCCCGGCGTCGGTCAGCTCGACCTCGATGCGGGAGCCCTTGGTCAGATGCTCGGCCACAGCCTCGGCCAGATCCTCCCAAGCGGTCACGCGGTACCAGACCGTCTCGCCTGCGTCCTCCCATTCGCCGGCATCGTTCTTGCGGCGGGGGGTGTGTGCGACGGAGAACGACGCGACGGGAACGCCGGCCTTCGTGAATCGGAACTCCGGGTCGCGGCCCAGGTTGCCCTTGATGGTGGTCATGCGGTGTCCTTTCGGATTCCTGCGGCACGCTCAGAGGCGCACGTTGCACAGGGCTCGGTCATTCGGGGGTGTTCGGGGCACTTGCTGCCGACCACGGCGGGCCGGAAGTCAGAGGGGGCTTGGCGGTCGAACTCGCGGGAACGCCTGATCCAGTTGCGCCAGGCGGCGTTCCAGTCCTTCATCGCCTTACCGGTGGCGGTGAAGTGGTCGATGAACTTCTGCGTCTCGGTGTCGATCTGCGAGGCGCGGACTACAGTCGCCGCCCATTGGCGCTGTTCGTCGGTTGGAGCGAAGTCGGCTGGGAGCGCGCTCGCGCGCGTCTCGCTCTTGACTTTCATGGGTTTGGGGTTGGGGTTGGGAGCGTGCGTTACCTCTGCGTTAGTAGCGGCGTCACTAACAGCGTTACTAACGGCGTTACCTGAGCGACGGCGCTTGAACTGTGCCTGACGGAGTGCGTTCTGCTCCCTCTTGGCCTTCACCTCGTCAGCGGAAGGCTGGAACTCCAGGTAGTTGACGATCCGATACCCGCGCTCCTCGGCCTCCCAGATGCCAGCGGCGATCAGCTGGGCGGCGCCATCGTCAGCGAGCGCACCACGCCCGTACATCCCGTCCCCTACGTCAACGCCATCGAGGTTGACTAGGCGTGGCAGGGCCGACTCTGGAATGAACCCATCGGTGAGGTTCCGATTCGCGTAGGCAAGGCTGGATACCCAGAGGGCTACCCCAATGGCGTTGACCTCGTAGAACTTCGGGTGGTCGTAGAAGGCGTCATCGACGCGGACCCATCCCATTAGATGGCCCCGAGGTGGTGACTTGAGAACAGGTGGCGGGTAGGCTTCACGCCATCCCCCTTTCGCCTAGATCGAAAGTGCGGGTAGAAGCCGTCGAGAGTTCGCGCTCTTGGCGGCTTCGCTCATGCTGCCAGCCGAGTCCGTCACCGTGCAACGCCATCACGCCGCACCTGTGGACATCTCGTGGACTGAGGCTCTGGCGTCGGGTGCTGCCTGTGACCACGGGAACGTGACCCCGTGGCGGTAGAACGCGCGCTCGAGGGACTTGCGCTTCAGGCCGAGGCGTTCAGCGATGCGGTCGGGAGTCTCGCCGGCATCGTGGAGGAATAGCGCGTCCTCGATGAGTGCTTCACCGCGCCACGTTTGCCGGCCCTGCTCGGCGTAGCGCGCCTCGTAGTTGCGCCTCCAGGTGACACACACCTCGCAGCGGCATCCGCGCTTGTACGCGACCGATCCGTGGCTCATGCGACACCGCCGAAGATGTCCGGCTGGATCGGCTTAGTCAGGCGCTGCTCGATGAGCTTGAGGTAGTCGTCCTCCCGCTCGATGCCGATGGCGTGGAATCCCTCGATGACACACGCCTCCAGCGTGGTCCCCGATCCCGCGAAGGGCTCCAGGGCGGTCCCGCCTGGAGGTGTGACCAGGCGCACGAGCCAGCGCATGAGACTGAGCGGCTTCACCGTGGGGTGGGCGATGTGATCTTCGCGCGTCTCTGCGGGAACATGCTCCCACTTGCCATGCCCACACGACGGCAGGCCACCCGCGCCGCTGCGGATTGTCTTGCATCCACACTCGGGGCACCGCTTCACCGTGCCAGCGATCACCCGGCCCTCACCCGCGCCTTCGCGCTTGACACGCGGGCGTTCGTCGCTGCCAGCCTTGGCGGTGTAGAAGAAGCGTGACGCACCGCCGGACTCGTTGTGGCCGCGCTCCGTGGCGCCGTTGGTGCTGCCATCGCCGCCATAGTCGGCGCCAGCGAAGGAGTGCCCTTTGGGTAGCGGCATAGATGCCGCTCGGCTGACACTCACCCCACTCTGCTCATCCAGCAGCGCGGCGGCGGTGTCGTCGAGGATGACGTTGGCGGGCCAGCGGCCCTTACCCTCAGGCGCTGACCAGCCGCCAGAGCCGTCGCCACCGCTGACTGTCTCCTCTGTGCCGAAGGTGGCGGTGCGGCGTCCAGCGGATCTGTCGTCGGGTCCGTCGATGTTGATGCGGCACCCGTCCACGTTCAGCGCCCCCGTCCCGTGCGCCAGGACATTCGCCGCGACGGTGCCGATCAGGGGCTTACGGGCCAGGACGATGGGCTCATGTGCAGGTTTCAGCGCGGTTCCCCAGCCTTGCCAGCGTTCGGCGTCAGGGGTGGCGGGAGCGGTGATGTTGACAGACTCAGCCTCGGCCTGTGTCGCGCGCTGAAGCACGTCACCCTTACCAGCCCATCGGTCGGGGATGGTCGCAACAACCTCACGCTCAGCCCCCGCCGCCTTGTCGATAGCCTTGGACACGTCCAGCGACTTCGGGAATCCTGAGCCGTACAAGTATTGACACTGGTCGCGGATCTCGAACCCCGCCAGCCGGATCGCCAGCCCCATCAGGTCCACCGTGCGCGATCCCGCAAACACCAGCATGTGACCACCCGGCTTCAGAACGCGCAGGCACTCATCCCACACCGCGACAGGAGGAACGAAGGCATCCCACGCCTTGCCCATGAATCCAGCGCCACTCGGGATGTAGTCACGCTCACCGTTGATCCAGCGGGTGAAGGTGTCGATAACGTGGCCGGTGTCGGTGTTGCTCAAGCCATACGGCGGGTCGGTGACCACGGCGTCCACGGAGTTGTCGGGCAGCTCACGCAGCACGTCGAGGCAGTCGCCGTGGTAGAGGGTCACGAGGTCGTCGGAGTAATGCGGCTTCACCGATGCCCCTCCATCACATGCAGCCGCTCGAAGTACGCAGCGGGGTTAGCGGGGCGTGGCTTCATCGCGTACCAGTGCGCCATGCAGCGTTCGCACTCAGGCAGGCCGACGTCGCTGATGTGCAGGCTCACTTCGGCACCGCCACACCGTCGCGGCGGTGACGCGCCCGCTCCATGCGCTTGTTCAGCGCGTCGACCGTGCAGCCCAACTCCCGCGACAACTCCGCAGCGTTCCCCACGGACGCGATGAGCGCCTCGTAGCGCGGCAGGATGCGGTCGTCACGTTCACGGTTCGCCATCGCCACCCGTGCCCCGTTGCCCTGAGCGCCGCGCGTCATCCCCCGCCGCTTGCGGATGTCCTCCCGCTCGTGCGGCAGGAGCCCACCCCAGATGCCGTAGCGGTCGTCCTGCTCCAGCGCGTCGTCTAGGCATTCCCGCTGTACGGGGCACCGGGCGCACACGGCCTTGGCTGATGCCATCGCGCGGCGTTCACCCGGCCCCCGCTCGGGGTGGAACAGCTCGGGATCGACACGGGCGCAGGCGGCGGATTCACGCCACGGCGCGATGTCCAGTTCCAGGCGTTCGATGAAGGTGGTCATGTAAGCACTCCTTGAGTGTTGACCTTGCGGAGCCATGAGAGGAGGTCCGCGAGGTTCTTGGTCGGCGAGAAGATCAGGCGCGTGCCGTCTGCGGAGTCGCAGCCGATGTGCTGCGCGTACTCCATGCGCTTCTGTGAGTTGACGCGGCCCATGTGGACCCACTTGCCGCGTTCCTTCGCTTCGCGCGCTAGGACTGCGGCGGTCGGCCCCAACTTGAACTCAGTCGAGCCGCCGATGAACAGTGCGTCGAACTCATCCCACGGGACCTCCGTGTTCTCAATGCCGTCCTGCGCAACGAACGCTGCGGGATACCCGAGGGTGCGGATCTGCGGCAGGAACGCCAGCGACCGGGTGAGCGTTGCTTCGGCGTCACCCACAACGTCGGGGGCTGTGGCGAACCTGCATCGGCTGATCTGCTCGGGGGTGTAGGACGCGAGCCATGCCAACCACTTGTCGTCGCCGGGGTAGCCCTTGCCGAAGCAGCCGTTGTCGGCGCACCACTCCACGCCATCGGGCACGGGGTTGCCTTGCGCCGGGGTGGCGATCATCGACAGCAGGCCGGATGCCATCACTGGCCCCGTCCCTGTCGTCGGGTTGGCGAAGTAGCGCACATCAAGCCGCGACCCTGCGTGAACGGATGACGCCACCAATGAGGGCGACAGGGATCGCGACCCACAGCACCTTGCCGACCAACTGCCCCGCCATCGCCTGCGGCGTGATCGCAGCAGCACCGAACGCGATGCCAAGGAACAGCGCCGTATCAATGACGGCACCGACCAGGGACGAGCCGACGACAGCTGAGCGCCAATGCTTACGGCGTAGCGGTGTGTAGACGGCGGTATCGGCAACCTCAGACACGGCGAACGCGATGCCGGAGGCGGCGGCGATGAATGGGTCGGCCAGCAGGAACGACAGCGCCGTGCCGATGGCGATAGCCATCCACACCCCGCGAATGCCGTTGGCGTCGTGGATGAAGTCACGGGCGACCAGGGCGAACCCTGCGGCGTAGGTGCCAGCGGTGGCAACGAGTCCGAACCCGACCGGGACGAACCCGAACTCGGTCGTGAGCCAGTTCGCGGCGACGACCGCGAGGATGAACGCGGTGATGGGTGTGTATCGGCGGGTCACGGGAACCTCATTCCGAGAGTGGTGGCCGCGCGCTTACCGCACACAGGCCAGGGCTTGAGCCAGTCGCCACCTGATGAGAGGCGGTTAGCGACGGCGATCTGTTCGGACTTGCTTGCTTGGGCAGCGGTAGGGGCGAACTCACGCCCGCCATGCGCGGCCCACGTTGAGGGGAGGAACTGGAGCCCCCCGGAGAACGAGCCCCCGGTGGCTTGCCAGTTGCCGGACGACTCGCACGCTGCGATCAGTTCCCACAGCCGTGCGTTGAGCGCCGGGTCCATCGTCATCGTGTAATCACTCACGCGGGACGCCCCACCGGGCGACCCCCCACGGGTGCCTTCAGACGTTGTTCTCGATGTCGGAAGGGAGGCGGGCAACGTCCCGCGTGAGCGAACTCGTGAGGCGCGTTCAGTGACGCGCACAGTGACGGGGGGAGCGGTCACGGTGACCACCGGAGGCGTTGCAGTCACCGTGACCGTCGTCGCCCCGTCCGCGACGGATGAGAGGCCGATGCCGGCAGCGGTGCCTGTGAGGAGGAGGGCTGCGGCGATGAGGGCGGCGGAGAGGTTGTCGTTCATGCCACACCGCCACTGAGGTCGTCGCCCCATCCAGCGCCACGCAGCAGCGCCAGGAACGTCGGCCCGTCCATCACGACGTAGCCGTCGGCGGCAGACGCCTTACCCCGGCGCTTGATCCACGCGACGCCGATAGCGGCCCCGGCGTTGTCGCGCTCACGGTTCGCTTCATCCATGAACTGCGCGAGGTTGATCGTCTTGCAGTTCTTCGCCTCGATCACAACACCTGGGATGCCCGCGACATCACCCTTGTCCACCGCGCCATTCAGCGCGCGACGCTCGGCGTGCGGGAATCCGTTGCGCGTGAGGAAGTCCACGATGGCCGACTCCCACGCCGTGCCCTTGGCGCGTGCGGCACTCATGCGCCCACCAGCCGATACGTCCTCGCGGGCTTACCCGCATTCCCACCCGCGCGGTCGGTGTTCACCGTCCACCCATCGGGGACGATCACCCCCGCGCGACGGAGCGCGGAGTAGGTCGCGGACAGGACGCGCGGGTAGACGTCCAGGCCGTGCGTGTTACTCAGCGCGGCGCGGACCCGATTCGGGTCAACATGGCCGGAGTGAGCGGAGGCGTCCTCGCGGATAGCCGCCTCCACCCGCTCACGGTCCCCACGGTGAAGCGGGTCTGTGGCGATCAGGTCGAGCAGGGATGCTTGCGCGGTCATGCGTCCTCCTCAATGACGACGTGAACCATCCCGATCTCGCGGAGCGTCGCGGCGGTCGATTCGGCGTCTCCGGGCTGCACGCGCCAGCGCGTCCGGGTGAAGGTGCCGGGGTAGGTGTAGGCGATGACCGGCATCACTCATCACCGCCCGACGTGACCCAAGTGCAGGCGTCGCACGCGAAACCGGGAAACTTCGTCAGGTCGCCCACCCACTTGCCGGGGCGCATTCCGTCGCAGCGGGCGCAGTAGGACACGTCGCGCACGTCGTACAGGCCCGAAGGCTGGTCGAGGCTCATCAGCCCTCCAGGTCGGCTAGGACTTGCTCAGCTCGCGCTACCTCGTAGGTAGCGATCACCGTCGCGGCGCGGGACAGGTAGCGGTCGCGGTCCCGCTGCGGCATGGACTCCCACAGCGCGAACTCGAACTGCGCCAGGACGCGGGCTACACGCTCATGGGGCTTCACTTGACGCTCCTCAGTCGTGCGGGAATCCCGTGCCGGCGAAGGTCATCGACGGCCTCGGCGTGCGCCTTCTGCGACGCCACAGCGCGGGTGATGTAGAAGTCCCGCTCCCGCAGCGCCTCAAGGCAGCGCGCCTCTAGGCGGGAGTAGGCGGCGGCCCAGAACAGGCCGGTGATGAGGGCACCGATCCCGAAGGTGAGCAGGCCGAAGAGTCCGACGTAGGTGGCATCCATCACGACCACCGCCCCGACAGCAGATCCCGCTCAGCCTTCGTCGCGGGGTTCACACCGCTCCACGGGTCGCGGAGGGTGAAGCGGTCCCAGCACCAGCCAACGGACACAGCAAGCAACGCAAGAGCCTTCATGCGGCACCTCCAGCAGATCGGAGCCAGCCCTCAGCGGTAGCGGCGGCAGGATTCGTGGTCACCCATGAGTGGCATGGGCGACACAGGCACGCGAGGTTCGACTCATCGAGGATTGAGCCGCCCCGCGCACGGGACAGGAGTTCGTGAACGTCGGTCGCACGGGCTGCGTGGCACCGCTCGCAGATGGGGCGGTCGGTCAGGAGTCGGGCGACCAGGACGCGGCGCTGGCGGTGCAGGGCCTCTTGCTTGCGGCTGCGGAACCTCATGCGCCCTCCCCCCGTCCAGCGACGGCGTACATCGACCGCACCGACGCACCGAGGGAGCGCCACGCATCGAGTTCGGCCTGGAGTGCGCGGTTCTGCCGGTCGGCGTAGCGGTAGGCGGCATCTGCGAGGTCGCGCGTCTGCCGCTCCTTCTCCGTGGCGAGTTCGGCGGCGTACCGCTTTTCGCCCTGGGCCCCTTCGTGCGCCATGAATGCGCGGGCGTAGGCGATGTCGAGGTCGTGGTCGGCCTTGAGGAAGTCGCGGTAGCGGTCGGAGCAGACCTTGACGCCGTTAGCGATGCGGTTGGCGCACTCGCGGATAGCCGACTCCACGGCGACGGGATTCAGGACGTCGCTCATGGCAGCCACCGCTCGGGAACGTCGTCCAGCTCATCGGTCGGCACCCACAGCACCCGCAGGTATCCAGCGGCGTGGATGGCGGCGTCGTAGCCCGTCTCCGGGTCGTAGCCGTGATGCGGGTGGTCCTCACACCACCGCTGGAAGGCGCGTGCGGAGTCCAGGGCGCTCGGCGTCACCTCCAGGTAGCGGTGACGGACGAAGGCGCGTGCGGCGGTGTCGATGTCGGTTGGGGTCCACTCGCGGGCGGTGGTGCCGAAGCGGGAGCCGAGGTACTTGTCAGGCATCCTTCACCGCCTCAGCGCGGGCGGATGCGGCTTCCATCACGGCGGTGTCGCCGCGACGGTTCGCTTCGATGTAGAGGGTGCGGAGGAAGTCGAGGTTCGTGGACTCACTGACCAGCGCGGCGTTGCCCTCGTACACCTCGTCGGACCAGCCCGATTCACGCTGCTGCGCCTTGCTCATCTCCTCGCGGGACGGGCGGGCACCCTTCGGCGCAAAGCCGAGGTTCGCCAACGCGCGGCCCGTTGCCGAGGTCGCGCAGTTCTCCAGCGCCGAAGTCGAGTTCACCCCGCGTGTGCTGACGATCTCGTAGGCGTAGTCGCAGGCAGCGGGGCGCAGGTCGTCGCGGTCGGTGTAGACCTCAGCCCGGACGATGAACCGGGACTCGCCCGCTTCCACGAGGTCGGTGAGGATGCGGCCTTCGGGGTACTGCTCCCAAAACTGCCGGATGCGCTCTTCGACGGGCTGGTAGTCAGCCAGGTTGAAACTCATGACGCCCTCTCAGCGGCGGCGTAGCGACGCCAGTGGGCTCGCTGGCACGTCCGGCAGGCCCTACGCCCGCGCGGATCGGTGTAGGTGTTCTCGGGCGTGTAGTCGTGGCCCTGGTCGCACGCCAACTTCGCGGCGTTAGTAGCGACGAACGAGTTGGACCGCAGCACGTTCTCGCGGGGCGTGACCGCTGCGAGGTGTGTGGGATTCACGCAGGCGCGATGGGGGCAAGCGTTGCCGCCGTGACACATCGCGGGGTCGTGGCACAGGTGGTCGATGGCGAGGTCCGACGCAACGGGGCCGTAGGCCAGGACGTACACCGCTCGGTGCGCCGTCGTCGTCCCTTCAAGGATTCCCGGCAGCGCGGTGCGCCCGTAGCCGTTGCTGGTCAATGCGCCTGCCCACGGCCAGCAGTCCGACTCGGACTCGGTGGCGGTGAGCGATTCGATCAGGAGCCGGGGCATCGGGCCACGGGCTGGCTTGCGCACCTGCGACAGCACCGCGTCGCGCAGGTCGAGGGCGCTCATGCCGGCACCACCGGGACGGGCGACTCAGCCAGCCCGAGGCGGGTCACAGCGCCGTCGAACAGTGCGTCGCAGATGTCGGCGTAGTCGTCCAGGCCGAGGGCTTGCGCCTGTCCAGCAAGGGTGAGGAAGGCGTAGGCGAAGGCTTGCGCCTTGGCTTCCTTAGCGCGGTCGCGTTCGTAACTCATGCCAGATCACCCGCGTTCTCCGGGCAGTAGACCGTGACGCCTGCGCCGATGAAGAACCCGGCGTCATAGGGGTCCAACTCAAGGACGTCCATCGCCATGTTCACGAGGTCGGTGGCGGGCACCCCAACATCCAGCGCGTCGCACGCCTTCTCCGCAGCGGAGACCAACTTCTCGTCGGGGACGCTGCCGAACTTGGGGATCTGCTCGCGGATGGTGGACAGGTACGCGGCGTCAGAGGTGTTGGCGGGCGGCCGGTAGGGCTCCGGCTGGTAGTCCTGCACGGGAGCGGGAGCGGCGGGAGTCTCGGCGGGCACCGTGCAAGCGGTGAGCGACAGGGCCAGAATCACCGCCCCACTTGCGGCGACAATGCGCTTCTTGCGTGTCATAATCGGGCGTTCCCTTCGGTTGATGTTGGGGACCAATCCCCCGGACCGTTGGCGCGGTTGCGGGGGACTTCTATGCGGCGACTTGAGCGGAGGTCATCCAGTTGCGGAGGGTGCGGTCAGTGACCACGACGCGGCCCGAGGTGATGTCCTCCAGGTCGCGGGCGATGAGCCGCCACGAGCGGCCCGCGCTTCGCTGGTCAGCGATCCACGTCTCAGCTGGGAGCCCGAGGATCAGGTCTGCCAGGTGTTGGGTCGTGGTTCTCATGTCCGGAAACCTATTCCCACTCTTGGGAACGTGTCAAGCACTTCCGGAAAACTCTTCCGTCTCGGCGTGTCGCGGGGTACCTTGTGGAAGTCAGTTCCAACTAGTAGGAGGACAGACACATGGCTGCTACCACAGCAACTTCCCCGGCCATCGACTCCGACGCGCTCATCACCATGAACGTGCGGATG